>Ga0105239_10000147_pt1 | contig 101138 bp, 85 predicted proteins | sample KBSC44metaG_FD_92761 | JGI IMG/M metagenome (GOLD analysis project Ga0105239, IMG submission 92761) | Corn rhizosphere microbial communities from Kellogg Biological Station, Michigan, USA - KBS C4-4 metaG | ecosystem: Host-associated > Plants > Roots > Rhizosphere > Soil | place: Michigan, USA... | reverse complement strand
GAATCGTTTGGGCTTCAGCTTCCGCTTTGATACTCTCAAGGTATTCTTGATGGATCGGATAATCTCCACAGGCGAAAGCATAATCGTGCCACACAAGGATACCATATTCATCGCATGCATCAAAGAAATCTTCCGTTTCGTAGATGCCGCCACCCCAGACCCGGATCATATTTAGATGATTATACTTTGCCATTCGGATCCAGTCGTAGTAACGTTCTCGAGTGATTGAAGGTAGCAAATTATCTGCTGGAATCCAGTTCCCTCCTTGGATGAAGATCTCTCGCCCGTTGACCTTGAAAAGGAAGGTCTTGCCCGGCGCATTGTCCAAGGGCCGCTGAACGAGCTCAATTGTTCGAATGCCCACATTTTTCCGTATGGTGTCGAGATTCTCAGATGCAGAGTCTAGGATGGAGACCTCGATCTCATAAAGATATGGGTTGCCGTGTCCATTCGGCCACCAGAGCTTAGGTGACATTATGGTAACTTTAGTGGATCCATTTTTCGAACCATTGAGACTCCCTTTTACACTTGCCACTTCTGTACCATCTCTTTCTTTTACTTTGACAGTGAGACTCTCTGCCAATTGACCAAGGACTTGGAAATCAACCGAGATTTCGGCGGACGAGTGGTCAAATTTCACGTTAGTCATAATATGCAGATTGTCCATCCGTGCGTTATAAGCAATGAGGTCGACCGGTAGGTAAGGACCAGCAGTTAGCACAACTGGGCCCCAGTCCCAGCCCCAATGGTACTGGTCGCGATGTTAGCTACGATCGAGCTCAATGATTACATATCAGCATCTTGAGAGCTCACCTGCGCCTTGCGGATGTGCATTCTCTTGTTGTCCCGCATCGTGCTCTTTCGAGGACCATATTTAGCTTCCAATTCATTCCCTCTTTTCACCGTGCTTTCAAAGACTATCACGAGCTCATTCACCTCCAAAAGCGGCTTCAGGAGGTGTTTGACGTTCACTCGCCGAGGCAAAAACATATTGTCACTCTTCAGAATCTCCTTCCCATTCAGCGTCACGGTTGCAAAGGTGTCCAACCCCTCCAAGAGGAGTTCGACAGACGAACAACTCTCAACTTGCTTCTCCGATGGGAAAGACAGGCTATACGCCCAATCGACATGACCAACCCATTGGACCTGGCGCTCATTTTCGCCCAGTTTGAAGTCTGGAATAATCTTGTTGGCCAGAAGTTCAGAATGGATGACGGACGGCCATGCTTTCACTTGAGTCCACTGCTTCAGTCCAGGTATGCTCTCCGCCTGGGGGTTGCCATTCGAATCCGCCAATTTCCATTTCCAATGATTGGTATAATCATAATGAAGTCCGCTGCGTAGCATTATTCAAGTGTTTCGTAGATGGGGTTCGATCAATGCTCCGTATACTTGACAGAAACTACAAGTCTCGCCCTTGAGGGCCTTGAGACCGTTCTTAAGATACGACATGGCCGACAGCTTAGATGTGGGGTGGTATGTGGGAATTGGTTTGCATGTGAGTGCGACTTTATCATCGGCAATATATCTTTCCGATTGACTCCTTCTGGGTATTTACCAAGAGTCGAAAGTGGGACTTGACCAAAGATTGAGTGTAGTACCGATCGAGTCATGCAATAACGTCCAGTCGACAGGATGGGGACCGCAAACGGTCAGGGCGCACCAAGTAATGTGCCCTTTCCTGATCTCCGTCAAGGGGGATAGAATCAAGGGTGAGGCCGGCACAAGGCTGTGTACTTTGTCCCTCTGCCAGCCTGCCTATGTCATTCCGATATCGCGGGTGCCTCTGCATACAAAATCGATGGTCCTCGCTAGAGTTGCCTGTTCTGACCACCCCGCAACTCTTGCCCTCCCTCGGGCTTGGCTATTTCCAAGCCCGCTAACCACACAAAGTACATCTATCCGCACACAAGTTCCCACCAAAAACTGCCCCTCACAGGCCACCTCCCTCCAATCATGTTTCGTGTAAAGTCATCGAACCTGAATTGCCATCTCTCAACATGAGTCCTACCATCCGATACCGGCAAGATTTCGGCTTATATCTATTTGATTTCAATTTGGCACACGCCCGGTGGTCCATTTCATTCTGAATAGAAATTATTTGGATCTTGTTTGTTCAAGTCTCTTTCAAGATGCCATCAGCGGACTCCCAGCCCAGAACACTCTACGACAAGGTCTTCCAAGACCATATCGTCAACCAGGAAAGCGATGGCACAGTGCTTTTGTATATCGGTATGTGAACTCCTCAAGAATTAGGGGCCCCGGCGCATTTTGTCTCTCGCGTGCTTCTCTGACTCCTTTCACAGATAGACATCTCGTCCACGAGGTGACGTCGCCTCAGGCCTTCGAGGGCTTGAAGAACGCAAAGCGAGATGTCCGGAGGAGGGACTGCACCCTAGTTACCACGGACCATAATGTACCCACGACGCCGAGGAAGAACTTCAAGAATGTCGCAGAATTTGTGAAAGAGGAAGATTCCCGATTACAATGTGTCACACTTGAGGAGAACGTCAAGGAATTTGGCCTCACATACTTCGGATTGGGTGACAAGAATCAAGGCATCGTCCATATCATTGGACCCGAGCAAGGGTTTACTCTTCCAGGTACCACCGTTGTATGTGGCGACAGCCATACATCAACTCACGGAGCCTTTGGTGCTCTGGCATTTGGTATCGGTACCAGTGAAGTGGAGCACGTCCTAGCTACACAATGTCTGATCACAAAGAGGAGTAAAAACATGAGGGTGCAGGTCGATGGCAAACTAGCACCAGGCGTAAGCAGCAAGGACATCATTCTCCATGTGATCGGTGTGATTGGTACTGCTGGAGGCACGGGCGCAGTCATCGAATTCTGCGGCTCTGCCATTCGCGGCCTCAGTATGGAAGCACGCATGTCTATTTGCAACATGTCTATCGAAGGTGGTGCGAGAGCTGGCATGATTGCACCAGATCAGATCACATTCGACTACCTTAAGGGCCGACCACTTGCACCCAAGGTGGATAGCAACGAGTGGAAAAAGGCCGTCAATTACTGGTCAAGCCTGAGATCAGATGAGGGCGCCACATACGACACTGAAGTCTTTATCGACGCGAAAGATATTTCACCTACTGTGTCTTGGGGAACCTCGCCTCAAGACGTCGTCCCCATCACCGGCAAGGTTCCCGGTCCAGATGATTTCGAGGATCCCAACAAGAAAGCCAGCTGCAAACGGGCGCTTGAATACATGGGACTGGAAGCTGGAACCAACATGGAGGATATCGAGATCGACAAAGTCTTCATCGGTTCATGCACCAACGCCAGAATCGAAGATCTCCGTGCCGCCGCAAAGATCGTGGATGGCAAGAAAGTTGCTGCCAACGTCAAACGAGCGATGGTCGTACCAGGCTCGGGCAACGTCAAAAACCAAGCGGAGCGTGAGGGTCTGGATAAGATCTTCATTAATGCAGGTTTTGAATGGCGTGAGGCCGGCTGCTCAATGTGCCTGGGAATGAATCCTGATATCTTGTCTCCCCGAGAACGCTGCGCCAGTACATCAAATCGCAACTTCGAGGGTCGGCAAGGAGCCCTTGGTCGAACACACCTCATGTCGCCGGTCATGGCTGCCGCCGCTGCTATTGTGGGCAAGCTGGCTGACGTGCGGAAACTTTCAGATGATGCAACACCCGCAAAAGCGTCACCCAAACTAGACGTGGCATCTGCCTTTGCCGAAGTCGATTCGGAAGAAGAACTCGACCGTATCCTCGATATCCCAACCGACAGCACATCCACTGCGACCAGCCACGTCAGCGCCACAGGCGGCAGCTCTCCTGGGGGTCTCCCCAAATTCACCGTCTTCAAAGGCATCGCAGCCCCATTAGAAAAGGCCAACATCGACACCGACGCCATCATCCCGAAACAATTCCTCAAGACCATCAAGCGCACCGGTCTCGGCAGCGCGCTGTTCCACCCGCTCCGCTACGCCGAAGACGGCAGTGAGGACCCATCCTTCGTCCTCAACAAAGAGCCCTACCGGCAAGCAAAGATCCTGGTCGTGACAGGGCCCAACTTCGGCTGTGGTTCTTCACGAGAGCACGCGCCGTGGGCACTGCTCGACTTCGGCATCAAATGCGTCATCGCGCCCAGCTACGCGGATATCTTCTTCAACAATACCTTCAAGAACGGGATGCTACCGCTCTGCATCACGGACCAAGCGAAGCTCGAGAAGATCGCCGATGAGGCGCGCGCGGGTCGCGAGATCGAAGTCGACCTTCCGAACCAGGTGGTGCGCGACGCAGACGGCAACGAGCTGGCACGCTTCGAGGTCGAGGAGTTCCGCAAACACTGCCTGGTCGAGGGCCTTGACGACATCGGCCTGACCATGCAGCAGGAGGAGAAGATCGCGCGCTTCGAGCAGAAGCGCACCCTCGACACCCCCTGGCTTGACGGCAGTGGCTATCTCAAGAAATGGGGCAAGGGTCCCAGGAAGATCCAGGCCGCGCCCGTCCCCAAGACGAACCGTGGCGAGGTCAAGACTGATCCCGTAGACTGGTGAGAGGGGATGCAGGAAGGGTCAGGAAAGGAAAGGAAATGAAAGGGAAAGGAATACCAGAGAGATGGAACTATCTGGTACGTCTGTATGTAGTTAGTAGGACCACCAAGTCCTGGGATATGGGATCTGCCATGGCGTAATTTATGTCCTGAATCTAAGGATGGCACAAGAGAGGCGCCTGTGTGTGTGTGTGTGTGTGTGTGTGTGTGTGTGTGTGTGTGAATGTTCCAACTTTTTCTATTTCATGAAGATATACTACTTGTAGCGCAGGAGCAGCAATCGCGCCTCAAAAGTTAAATACCTAAGTAGGGGCGGTCGGTCAGACAGGAGACTGGCCTCCATCTATCCATCCACCCATCCACTCACTACTCTCTTCTCCTCTTCTCTCCTCTCCTGTCCTGTCCTCCACGGAGTTCATGGTATAACTCTCCTATTATCCCCACTGTATCTTCATTTACAGAAAAGGGGAGGGGAGAGAAGGGGAGGGTCTCAACCCTTAAAAGCGTATTTTATAACGGGAGAGCTATGTAATTAGCAGGATATCCTCGTACCAAAAGTTCTACTAATTATGTCCTTGGGAAATGCTAATTGAGTAATTACGCCTTGCTAACTTACTAGCTAAAATATAGTATATAGGAATAAGTACAGCTCTAGTTATATAGTAAGGGCGACGAGACCATGGAATAAATCATGAGATTTCGGGGCGGGAAGGGAAGTTTCCACCCCCTCCCCTCCCCTTCTCCCGGGACGTTGAGATGCGAAGTGTAGGTAGGTATATATAAAGATACAGCTACCTAGGTACATTAGGTACTATAGTTACGGTACGTTACGTTATATTCCTGCTGGCTACGCCTCAAGTGATGATATGAATATGAATATGAAGAGGAATATAATATCACATATGTATATACATATGGTGGGGTTGGTGTGGTTTTGGTGCCCTCCCTCCACGGCATAGATGGATTATACAAATACTTCGTACGATCACTCGCCACCAAAAAAAGAGGGGGACTCGGCCAACTTCCAAGGACGCACGCACGAATGAATGTATCTTCGCAAAGAAGGACCGCAAAAGAAACGGAGAATCGAAAGGCATGTACGTACCTGCCTAGGTAGACATTGGCAAGTAAAAGGAAGGCCACGAGGTTGGGAGAGGATCAGTAATTCGTCTTCCATTCTTTGCTGTAGCCTTTTCCTGTGTGCGGTGGCCTCATGTGAGTACCTTATTTTGTCACTTTTTGTGTGTGTGTGTTCTTGGTGGTGGTGATCGTGGTGGTTGTTGGGGTTAGTAGTTGTTGGGCCTCAAGGCACGAAGTCCAATTCATTGTCCAGGCTCGTAGGTCTGTACATACATGCATGCACCAACCTTTGCAACGGGGCGAGAAATCTAGCCAACCACCGATCATTCAATGATGAGCTGGGTCCTCCTATCCTGAACTGGGAATGGTCTGTACGAGTTCCTCACTAGGGGACGGCGAGAGATGAGCAATGAATGCACCAGTGCAGCAGGCAGGAGTGGTTCATGTGAGGAGAGATTTGAGCCACGACTCACAAAATGCTCCGGTTAGGAAGAGGGAAAAATATCTCCACCTCTGCCTAACCAAGCAGATTGCCCCCTTGGTCAGTGCAGCAGGCTGGTTGCGTGGGCTGCTGTCAATCGCGTCGCTCGATCTTCGGCTCAGGCTCCTGATTTGCAGGTCAGTTCAAAGGGAAGGGGAGACATTATCGCTCTTTTCCCTGACAATACTGAAAATTCTAAGGCTGTGGATCTTGTACGCCTCCTGATCGGCGATCGCATTTTGCTGATGGGGGTTTTTCGTGCAGTTGGAATGGAGGATGGAGGATGCACATAGTTGGTCAATTGGATTTCAGTGACCGCCTGCAAAGCAAGGATTTTGCAGGAACGAATCATGAATCAGGATTGGAATTTGGATTGGCGGTCATAGCTGATCCATCAACGAAAACGACCGAAAACCGTGATGGTTTTTCAAATAGATCATCCAGGAAAGGTGACACGGACGTTATCCCTCTCCGAATGTACATCGAGGTAAATTGACCAGAAGGCTCGTCAAGTCGTTGAGATGAGACGTCGAGACGGCCGTTGGCCCCGAGTGGCACTGCGATGACTAGCTAGCTTAACGGTGCACGGGCAGTTGCGAGAGCACTGACATTAGTTGGGTGATTTAGTTGCGGCCCCGTGCGATGCACAGCCTGAATGTGATCTGTGCCAGTTCGATTTATTGAAGCTGGGAGAGCTTGGTGTCCGTGCCATCGGGGACTGGGCTCTCTTGCTGACTCGACACAAACGGCTTTTTTCCTGCTTGGTGTTGTTCGGTTGAAGCCGTCAGATCTTTCATTCTGAAGAAGAGGCCAGGCGGTTAGTGCCGCCCAACATGCCGGCAGAGCCGTTGGCAAAAACACAGGCGCCGTGGACGTGTGATTGGTGAGTCAAGGCAATAGTCAGTGGTGTGGAAAGCCTGTCAAGACGTGGGGGCAGTACATTCGGAGAGACAGACCCAGCTCGAGTCTACCAAGAATGGAATTTTGGTCAGCAGCAGCAATGTCTAGGTCGAACTTCAGCTTTCACCGCTTCCTGACCTTGACTTGACGAGGGGCAGATTGACGGGCGCAGACGGGCGTGCATCCACGAAACTGGCATGGCGTCACATGTTGGAAAAAAGATAATTGACCAATGGAAAATGTGAGCAGCGCTGGGGACCAGGATATCCCAAGTTGAGTGCTGATAGAGCAGCCCAAGTGATGGCCATGTGGGCGCCAGGGCCGAAACACTTGCCTTACCGCCTCAAGTATTAGCGAGCTCTGCCCATGGCTTTGAAGACTGACCGCTGGCTCCTGAGGCCGTTAGTTTAGCTCGCTGTCATTTGAGTGAAGAGACTGGACTTGGGAAGTGACCTGCATGAAGGCGTCGTACTGTACGGAGTACTGGGAGGCTTGCCAAATTACCTCGTGGCAGCCACAACGGGGTCGCCACGTGCGAGCGCAGGGGAAAGGCACCCCAAGGCAGCAAAAGGGCTGTTCAGCCGGAATGGTCACGGCGGGAGAGGAGGAAATTGAAGCAGGGATCAAGTGTCCTGCGAAGGTCAAACACGAGGTGGCCAGGTGAAGGTTGGGCCTTGGGCTGGGCTTTGAGCGAGGGAGGGTGCATGGAGGAGGTAAAAATGATGGATGCTTGCATGATTGCAGAACTAGTGGCAATAGTTGCAGGGAGTTCGTCAGCTTAGTTGTCACCCAGTTGTAGTTGTGGACCGGCCAATTCATGACGCACCATTTGACAGGCGGGGTGACGGGTCGTCGATGGCACAATCAAGTGTTTGTTGGTGTTGGCGCCTCGTGTTCCGAGCAAAGAAGTCAAGTGGAGGTCAAGATGGCGGCGATTTCTTTGAGACTCGACCTCGGCCTCGTACTCGTCGACTGACGACGACCCGGCACGTCGCGGGATGCGCGTCGAAGAAGTGATTGGCTTTTGCATGTCAGAACTAAGAAAAGTACCATAATCTCTGAGGAAAGACCAGGGAAGTGGCTGGCTTGTTAGCGGGCTCGATCATGCGGTCTGAGAGCGAAGAGCGTGGAGCGTAGTCTGCATCGAGGACTTTACAAGAGCGGCATCGTAATTACTATCGTATCTGCATCGAGGGGACGAGGCCATCTCAGGCCAAGGTGCTGTCGCCAGTGGGGGAAGAACCTCGCATTTGGCCCAGCACAGTTGGCTGATATCCAACACTAGAGGCTGATTTCGAACCGGCTGAGGCTACGATAGGTTTGATAGATAATAGAATGACTTACACTGCAGTGGCAGAAAGATGTGTAAGTTTCACAAGACGAATTTTAGGGCAACTATTGGGCTCGAGCTTAGATAAGGTCAAATCAACCTCGTGACGATTCACGAAAATGCACAGGAACCCCGGGCCAGATAGGTGAAATGGAGAGATTGCCAGATTGCAGAACTCAACCAAAACCAAACCATTGTTCCGAGCAGAGGACTCGGTGCTCGGTATGTCCTACTTGACGTGAGTACGAGAGGTCTCCATGCCTCACCCATTCGTGACGAGATGGTGACACTGGAAGTAATTATCACGTCCAGTCCACGTGCTGTGTGTCACCAACGGATAATTGTTAATACTTGGGGTCCCTCAGCCAAATTCGGGAATTGGAGATCAGGTGCGGAGAAGGACTGAGGGGACGTGGGCGACGGTCTTGGCTCCCAGGCTTTGGCAACGATTGCATTGAACCCAACCTCCTGGACTACTGGTACGAGACTATATGGTACTCAGTTACTCAACCTCTAGTACTCCGTACTCCGTACGCAGTTACTCAGTTACTCAACACTCACTAGCACCCGCAAACTTCTTGTTTCCACCCATTCGTTACCGTGGAGGGTTAGCCGACTTGCAGTGGATGCTCCAAAACTCCCACCTGGGTAGTCAGTAGCAGTTGGTCGGACTCATCCAAGTCCACCGCGGCTGATCCAACGCTGGTCATGCCTCCCTCAGACTTTGAGCTAATGTGAGGTTTTTAGGCTTATACCATGACGGTTGGCAAGGTACCTACCTGCCTAAGACAGGTAGCGTAGCCGTCGACGCCCCGTCGTCGCCAAGATCGAAACTCATCCCTAGCCACGGAGCATTTGAATCTCTAGGCATGACCGCCTGGAGTCGTTTTGCTCAATGCTGGGTCCCAACTCCCGACATCATGGTCACCGTTGCAACCTCGCTAGAAGAGTCCTTGGTCCTTGGTCCTGGACACTTATCATCCCCTAGAAGTGGATCGACGTTTCCATGGAACAATTTAACGGCCTTCGAATTGTGGGCTTGGAAGGACTCGCCAGGCTTCGAGAAGGGAGGCAGAAGGGACCAAGGGATGGAAAGCGAGAGTCCAGTGGAGCCCTGGAGACTCGGGAAGGGAGATCAGAGTCCGCCAAAAGTCAGCCGGGTTCAGCACAGCACCACACTCAGTGCCAGGCCCATCCCATCCCATCGCTCTCGTGGTCAATGGCCATTCTCCGTAGTCCCAGCCTAAACCGTATTCGGCATTTGGATCTCAGCGCCCCCTGAAAACCAATTTGCCAGGCTTTGGCCTTCAGGCTCCAGGCTCCATTCGCCCTAGCCTTCTAGCGTCCTAGCGTCCTTCTGCCGTGCCACCACGTGGCCTCCCTGGAGACAGGAAGAACCTGGCACCCACGGGCCCCACCCAAAAGACAGGCTCCAAAACGCCACGCCCGCAACCTTTCCTTCCTTGTGCTTCTTGTGCTTCTCTCGTTTACCACAGGAGCTGCGTATTTTCAGCCCCCTTCACCAACAGACTCCCAAACTCCCACGCCATCACCGCTAGCCCCTAAAATTGCTTAGCGTAGCTCAGCATGAGGAAAGGTTCCCGACGCCTAGGTCGTTTCAGAAGTCGTAGGCTCGTCGATCCAAAAAAGGTGGACGAGCTTCTCCCTTCCGTGTTGCGGTCAGCTAACCAGGCCCAAGCTCAGATCAAGCAGCAAACCTCGCAGGCTAAGCATCTTCTTTTTCCTTCCTTCGACGCATCTTCGTCACTTTCGTAATTACCCTCGTACCCCGGCCAGGCCACCCATTGCACCCGTCGTCGCATCTTTTGTCATGACCACCCTTCTCGAAACTCCGTTGCTGCGCTAAGCACCGAGTCCGATCAACCTGTCCACTGGCTGACAGCTGCCCATTATTACTCGTAGAGTCGTACCTAGACTCGTGGTACTCGTGCTGCTATTTTCATTGCGGAGTACTCCGGACGGAGCACAGAGGGCGAGTGCTTCTGTCAGCCCCTGTTTGCCCTAAACCCGAGATATCGAAAGCCGTTACGCCTGACCCTTGCTCTCGCGTAGAAATTTCACCGTCCTTCTGGATTCGGCTGTCATGGTTGCAAATCTTGCAATCCGTCCTCCATCAAACTCCATCGAGGGTGGATGACTCCATACCTCAGAGATTGGCAGTATTTGAACTGTCAATGGGGAGGATATTGTGGTGAACGTAGCGTTGTGGCTCCTCGTATTTGACTACGACTCTCCATTGTGATCCTCAAGAGAGACGGGGGAAAGGAAGGCAACTCGAGTCAGTCGTCAGATATCCCAGTGTATTGGTCGGCGTACCGAATCCCATCCCTACTCCCTACTCCCTACTCCGCCTCCTGCTAAGACTCGAAGCCTGATGATCATTGAGAGGTGGTGATCATCGTGGACGATCAGAGCAAATTTATTTCTTAGTCACAGCTAGTGCTCTGGTGATGGGTGAGCGAAACCCTCTTGAGGAAGTGCCCGAAGCTGAATCGAGTCAAGCCCAGTATGAAGCACAGGCATTGAATTTGCGTTCCGTCTGTGTCTGTACGAAAGACGCTGGATCGGAGCTCGTACGAATTGATCAGGTTTGATCGGCACCGGGATGAGGGGGCAACGGCGGTGGAGCTTTGGATAAAAATGAGGAAGTGCTGGTCTGCATTGGTCGCTGAATGACCCGTTCATCAGTACCTATATGTAATAGGCAACAGAGCTAGACTTTGGTGGCGGCCGTGCTGCTCTGCCAAACTGCCAGTGATCCATCACCGTCCAAAGAAGATACATACCTCAATCGAGATCCCTGTGCAATGGAGGGCAAGCTAACCCACCCTGTGGCAATGTGTAGTCAAGTCCAGCATTAGTATTCGTGGTCGTGTTATCCAGCCTGCGTAAAGTGGAAGTGAGGGGAGTGGCCCAAAGCCCTTCCTGCATTTCAAAGGAGCCCGTGATAGGCGTGATGGTAGAACTAATGCACTCCTTGAGAAGACTAAGGCCCAGGCGAATGCCCATGTGCGAAGGATGCGGTGCAGAGTGCAGAGTGCAGGTGCAAGCACATGGACATGGATTGATGGGCATGGAGATGGAAACATTAATTGGAGCCCTGGTGCATGGTGAAGCGCCCAGCCTTTGTGTAACAAACTAACAGTAGCAAAGCAGGCCTCAGGCCCCTGGAGTACGGGGTACCTACAGAGGTAGGTATTGGAAGCCTGGAGGGGGCTGTTACGAGCACCCCTCGACCTGCACACAGTATCTGTAGGAGGCTAAATGAGGCTCTAACAGCTCATGAAGCACGATGAGGTAGCCAACAACAGATATCACAAATACCGGTATATTCATTTATAATTGATTGAAGATAAATGTCACCTGCTACGGGGTACCTGGCTGGCCGTCAGTCACGCCCGAGGCGCCCTCCATTCCCAGCTACCTATCTACCTACCTACCTACCTGGGGTCCTCCATGGTTAGGTATGGACATATACTTATCTGACCATGAGGCGCGGAATAGGCGGCACCTTTGAGGCTGTCAGTTGCTCTTAGGTTTCGGCAATAAGGCAGGCTTTGGCTTCTAGCAGCCACCCACCTGTCAGATGCAAGCCCTAATTAGCTAAATTGAGGCTCGAGAGGCCCTCAGGGAGCTGCCAGTACCGCCCAATCTAAGCTATACAGACCCGAGGCGATTGTAAGAGCTGGTGATAAAGTAACGTGCGGGCTATTTCCATACCTATGCGCACGCCCCCGTATCTAATAGTCAGTGCACAGCATTCCTATCGATTCGTCAAACTAGTGTATCTATCTCTCTACTATCTATCTACTATGTACGGAGTATGTACATACTACTCCGTACTAAGGTCATTAGTACCAAGTAAATTGTGGGCATTGGTCTTGACTCTTGACCAAGGTGCCAGCCCAGGTGACCACGCGTACGAGTATGAAGGGTGATAGCGGCCCTCTCCTCATAGTCTACCAACCACTGAAGCTGAGTGCCCCTTGGTCTCATCTCAGACTAGCGACCTACCTACTACTTACGAGTACATCCCATTCAAGTGATTCACTTATCCACCACCAACTCCACCATCACTACCATCATCACCATCATCAACACCACACTATTTCCATTTCCATCAATTCCCTTTGGTGCGTCTCTTCATCAATGTTCCCCCTGGCCGGTACCGGGGCTTACCTACGAAGCCCTCCAGGCAATTTGCAGGCTTAGATTTCCCATTACCCACCCATCGATCATCCATCCAATTCTGAGACGGTAGTGTGGGCAGATCACTACCCTTCCAGCCCATCATCCAAGGCGTCCGACCTCCTCGCCAATTGACCGGTCTAACTGGATTGGCATCCTCCCTCACCAGCTCCACCTCCTGGCCATGCCTCCAGCAGCTTCAGAGCCTTCAAGTGGTTTCGAGTGGAGCCACCCCCCCGACGTCAAAGACCAGCCGACTCGAGCGGCAGGGACCAACTTCTTCTCGAATTTACATCCCTACTCATCCCTACCCACTCTGTCTCCAGTGGCCCACTTTCAACCACGCTCAAAAAAAAGTCTCTCCCATTGCCACCCCTGCCACGCCGCACTGGGACCAGGGCCCCCTCCGTCGACAAGGGCCCTGCTAGTCTCCTAGCCTGCTAGCCTGCGCCTTAAGGAGATCCACCACCTCGTGGTCTCATGGTGAAGAATCCCGGCACTCCGTCAATTGTGGGTTGTGGGTTGCGCCCGTTCGTGTTTCTGCTACCGCTGCCACTGCCACCGCCAGAGCCTGTACCCTTCGCCGACCGTCCACACTACTGTCCACAGTTCATTTCTTTGTTGCAATCCAAAAAAAGCCTGTCCTTGTTATGCCATCTATGCTGCTGCGAAGCGGAACCCTACCACGTCTCGAGTGACTATCCACACGCCGGTACTCTGTCAGGCTCTTCCATGTCCCAGACAAGCGATGCTGCTATTCAACACTCCATGACTTCACAAGATAACCACTTATCTGCTCAGACTCCCCTGCCATCCCATTCCGTGCAAGATCCTTCCTCACCTTCTCACCCTCCTGCTCTGGATGCCGCTCGCCTAGCACATCAACATCAGCACAGCGGTTCCATCAGCCTCACCACCAACAAGAGTAGACGTTCACTTGCATCGCTGGCTCGAGAGAAAACGTCCAACGCTTTTGCCAATTTGGCTTCCATAGGTACCGCCTCGTCACCCAGCTTGCGCTCGGCCACTTCCTCTGGGAGCCTTTCCAAATATTCCTCCTCCACTGCTTCTACTCGACCCAGCTTGCCTCGGTCGCCTACTTCACCAGCCGACCTGCAGACTGCTGCGCAATTGAGACGAGCGAGCGGCGTTCCGCTACCTACCCAAGAACCCAGATCTAGTACATCCATACCACCAATGCCGACGCCCGACCGAAGTAATGGGAGGATGCACCAAACCTCATCCAAGATCCTGCGCATGACCGATGATGAGCGGCCCTTCACCCGAGATTTCAAGGATCTCTTCTCGACCCTCGTCACCAGTTTGCCACTGACTCCCCATCGTGTTCGCTTCTCCCGAGTTGATGAGACCTTCCTCTCAGAAGAAGCCATCACTAATCTAGGATCTCTGAAGTTCTCCCAATCAAACCGCATACCCGATCCCAAAAACCCTTCAAGATGGGTGGTGACCACAACGACCACGACATTTTCCATGGCCAAGGAAATGGCAAGGTCGGTTTGTCAAAGATTCGTTGACGCACGAATGATTGAATCTGCCGAGTCCAAAACGAACACCGTCTTCGTTTCCAAAGGTGGCGTGTGGCAATTGACGCCCAAAGGAATAGCAATCCTTCAGCGTTTTTGTGGCAGAAATGGTATTAACGCTCGCCACATCGAGCCTTTACTGAAGCGAAACCCAATGCAAATTGTTGCCCTAGAAAGGGACGCCACCACGGACAAGCTTGTACAAGATCGTGCCATCGTGGAAGTCATCTTTCGACGGTTTATGGGAGCAGAGGGGCCGAATCTGAAAAGCTCCACTTCTCTGTCTGATTCTGACTCGGTATCAGAATATGCAACTGGTCTTGTTGGTGTCAAAATGGCCAAAGAACGACGTGTCCTGGACAAGACGGTGAACAACACTTTCACTGGTAAAGCAGCCTCGGATTGGCTTCTGGATTGTTGTACCACCATTGATCGCAGAGAGACATATGAAATTACCGAATTGTTTGTCAAATGGCAATTAATCCAACCGATTGTGGAGGACCGGGCTTACGTTCGAATGAACCCTATGGCTACATATTTCCAACCGACGAAGTATGCCATCTATACCATCACTGAACGTGGTCAGCGCGTCTGTGGTTGGATCGCTAGGCCACCCAGTGTTGACAGCGAGGACAGCCGGGATACCAAAGACAAGTCTCGTTTGATCAGAGATTCCAACGTCAGCAGACTCAACGTCATCCTACAAGACGCTGCACTTCGATTATTATTCCGCGAGTTCTTGAGGCAGTCCCTGTGTGAGGAGAACTTGCAATTCTATTTTGACGTCCACGATTTCACGACCAATTTTCGACAACTCGACCAAGCCGGCAAACTCGACCGCCCAGATGCTGTCCGAGAGACTCTGGCTGCTGCATATGGTATGTTCACTTCTAGCTGAATCAATGAATCACACTAACTCATCTAGGTCTCTATAATTCTTTCCTTGCGTCAGGTGCTCCGTCTGAGTTGAATATCGATCACTCTCTTCGGAACCGTCTCGACAGTCGGATGATCAGAACCAATACGGATGATGAGTCCATGCGAGAAAGCCTCGAGGAAGTAGTGGAGTTGTTTGAGCTTGCACAATCCGTGGTTTTCAAGCTCATGGCCAGCGTAAGTCTATGAGTACCTTTTCCCTGAGTTGAGAACTAACAGCCTGGCAGGATTCTGTCCCCAAATTCCTTCGCGACCCACGACATGCAAGTGTTCTCCGGGACCACGAAATAGACCTAATCGGTTCGAACCGCGCCCTCTCCCCTGCTCCTGATCGAACAGTCAGTCGATCCAACACAGGACGAGGCTGAATTCCCACCAACCCTTGCTTGATACCATATTATTCTCCCCCGATCACCGGGTTTTCATGAGTTCAGGATCAAACCAGTATTCAGCATACGTGCATATTCTCATTCCATGAATATACGAAATCAAAGGTTCACCACCTTGTGGACCTTTGATGGACACAACTATACACTTGTCTCATATCTCACCCAAAAGGTATTTTCTAAAGATTCGTGCCCGCATTGGCTGCCATCGTGCAGTTTGCGAGACTGATGACCCTGTGTTGGTGGTATTACTGCACAATCTTTTTTCTCATAAAGTACAATAATGTACAGTTCTGCATAGCGTGGATGGATCAGGGTTTGGATTTCTAGTCGGCATCACTAGCGGCGCAATCACCATTACCATTTGGCATCTGCATTGGAAAGATACCCTTGTGAAGGAAACAAAGACATAACGGTGGATGGGTCAGAAGTGATGGGAGGTGGGATCCGGTTGCATACCCCATAAGGTGGTTTGGAAGCGGAACATGGAAAAACCTCGCACCTGAATTCAGCTGCTTGGTATAGGTGCTGCAAAGAGAAGGAACATGTGAAGGAGAAGCAGTTGAAATGATCTCGAACATATGCACAATATTCTTGTGTGTGCTGATACTAAAGGCCTAAGCCTCGTAATGTTCATGAAACATTTTACCCATCTATATCATCATTATATCATCAACATATCTCACTCAATTTCATGTACCTGTCCAACTTATTCCAGACACACTTGGCCTGACCTTTGTGCAGATGTTCAAGATACCTCAACCTCGCATGGGGAGAGAGACACCAGGCTGAACCCCATGGGACAGCTCCTTTTTCAGAAGGAGACGACAATACAGACATGGGAAATTAACCAGACACTCACGCCAAACTTGGGCCATGCAGGTCTCAACCCTCCTGTGGAGTACGTCTGCTGCAGGAGATGTGCATTTCGGAGATGATGGGCTTCAAGCGAGATCAATTTGACATTCGTAACGGTGTTCAAAGTGATACAACGCTGACCGGGCTTGTGTATAGAATCTATCTCTTTGAAATGCATGAATGTAACATACTCGGAGCGACCGGAGCGCCCTGCATATGATATGTGTGTGCGTTGCGCATTAGCATGGAGGCCGAAGCGAGAAATGTGAAAAAGGGGAGGAATAACCATGAATGTGGTTTGTTTGCCTCGGCGCGGATTATCTTTTCTCCACATCAACGTCGCGTTGGCCGAAAATCCTACATCACTTCGTACTCGTCCGAATAGGTAATTAGGATTTCCGTGTCCACAAAGCTCACACCCGAAAGGTATTCACACTTCGCTTCGGCAAAGAAGGGCTGCAGTAGCCTTGCGGCCGTGACTTGGAAGTGAGATAGGAGATCATCCGGGACACCCTCTCTAGCCAGGCCGAATTGAGTCAATCAATGGCTTCCTCAGATGCGCTTCAATTGCTGAGGGCAAGCATTGCAGTCTCCAAAACACCAGTCCTCACCACATCCTCCGACCCGACCACGGCAGAAGCAAATCAGACAGACTCGTTCGTCGAGGCCACATCCCTCTTCTTCAGCCATCCTACCCCGCTATGTCTTCCCTTGGACCAAAAGACGCGCTTCACCTCCACCAACCCAGACACCGTTCAGGTCGACCTGCGAAGCATCTTCTTCGCTTGGCTACAGAAGGACGTCGCTGTTCCTGAGTACATTGCCCTCGCGGCCGAACTCGATAAACAGCTTCCTGAGGGTCAAAAAGTGAGGAATCTGATCTTCGTCGAGCGTCTTGATTTGATCACCTGGCTGGAAGGGGCTTCTGAAGAATCTGAATATATCAAACCCATCGAAGGTGCCGCTGCCTTGGGCGATGCTGCCGACCGGGCGGTAGATATTACTAGCGGGGCGGCTGTTCCAACCGTCGGAGGCGCTGGTGTTGGTGTCACTCAGACTGTGGGTGGAAGACCTGTCAAAACAATCGATGCCAGGCTACAGGCAATCTACAATGGTGAGCGGAGGTTGGGTGACCACAATGCTGCTCTACGAGGAATCAAGCCAACAGTAAGAAACTCGATCTTCTCCTACGCTATGTTGCTAACATATTCAGGACTTCTCACATGTGCGCAAACACGCCGAAACTTTCCTCGGACGGCGCAGAGGTATGCCATCCGCCGCTCGACCTGGCCAGACATCCAAAACAGCTCAACTCGCCGCTCGACCTGCTGCCGGATTGTCTTCCAGGCCAGCCGCAGGCGCGGTGTCTTCGAAACGTTCAGATCCCATCATTCTCCTTTCTCCATCTGCATCATCACTACTCCGAATGTCGAATATAAAGGCATTCCTCGACACCGGCCTCTACGTCCCACCCGATCATCCCACACTCTCGACCCAAACCACTGCCAACCTTTTACACATCACTCGAACACTACACTCGCTGAGTGAGAAGCCCTACAGATTTATCTTAGTCGATTCTCCCGATCAATTCAAACCCGACTACTGGTCACGCGTTGTAGCCGTTTTCACGACCGGTCAGATCTGGCAATTTCGAGGTTACAAATGGAGAGAGCCACAGGAACTTTTCGGCCACGTATTGGGTATTTTCGTCGGAGAGAAGGGTCTGCCCACTCCTACGGAAGTCAAAGGTTGGGGCAGTAGTGTCAAGACATATACTGTCGAGAGATGGGATGAAAGAGCCCATGGAGCAACCGTGGATCAAGAAGCACGAGCTTCCAGAAGATGGAGGGATAGAGAGACCGTAGAGGAAGTGTGGCGGTCAATTGAGGCTCACATGAGAGGACGTGGTGAATGGAGGAGATGAGTTTGATCTCTTGATATACAGATCTTACTCCGTTTTGCGAGAAGATTTTGATACTTTTATCTCTGGTTGCGGTACAATTCACGACTGGCACATCAATGCCGATCACAAAGAGCCGCAAAATGTGCCAACTGCATGACGATGGTGGCCTTCATCCCCAAAAGGGAAGATTTTGAGGGTAACCCTGGCATCCACCAGATTGTGGAAACGATCTACCCGCAAGCCTGATGATGAGTTAACATTGCAGTTTGGAGATCGAAGGATCACCAAGACACTTCTTGTGGGACATGATCCGGAGGCAATGAAACGTTGTCTCTGTCCCAAAAAGGCTATTCAGATACCTGGGACGGCCTTCGGTATCAATCGGACCATAGTACCAGAGCATCCTCGAACTCCGCTTGGTCTGTCACGAGCAGGAAATATAACAAACTGCGTTCTACGATGCCTTGAGAACACATCAAGCGTCTGGTTGAAAGGAAGGGGCTCCTCATCGAGTCAGGATACCGAGCTGACGGTCTCATCAAGCTTCCATCTTCAACGGCCTTGAAGATCAAAACAGATGCCTATCACCCCGTCATTGCATCCCGCCTTGGGTCACTCAAACGCGACCCACTACCTTGGTATCAATCGCTGAAGAGCACGGAAGCATCCACCAGCTCAGGGGAGGACTCGTGAATGAAACTCCGACGCCAACCCCAGAGGATATGGCTAGCTATTCGCCATTCGTGTACCTCATGCGAGTTGACGAGATTATACCCGCTCTTTCCCCTTATAGGGAAAGCCTGCAGTGTTCAGCAGCCAGGTAGTCTCATTCCAAGAACTATAGAAGGGGAGTATCGTTCATTATACACCTGTGAGAACCGGCGCGGTGAGAACCATGTTGACCATTGTCCTACGAAGACAACGGAGAACGGGTACAGGCCTGGGATCTGGGTTGAACAGAAGTGACATAGCCAACGATGTAGGAACAGCCAGAGAAGGGGAAAGGAACACCTTTAGATTTTCAGGCCTTCTGAGTCAATATTTCACCTGCTATGGATAGGAGATTCATTCCACGAATATTCCGTAGCCTTGTTGTGCGGTTGCCAGATTAAATAGCAAGTCTTGCTAAAGAAAGCCTGCATGCTCCGTCCGTACTTTGGTCATTAGCGACACCAATTCCAAGGATTATGTCGCACGTTAGTTAATACAATGCCATTTCTTCGCCATCAGGTGCTTCGTAAATCCATCCACATGCCATTTCCTTCCTGCTCGTACACCTTTCAACAAAAATCATCGGCTCACCTAATTAGCTCCCTAATTAATACCTATTATGAACCTCGGCACACCCACTCTTGACCATACTAGAAGAGTAGGGAGGGCATCGCATGGCTCCTTGTTCGTGTAAGTAAATATATGTAAACAACACCCGCCTCCCAACAAATAGGATGGAACGGGGGCAACTCACTCATCAAAACCATTCCGCAGATTTGAGCTTTTCAGCCGGTCATAATTAGAAACCCCAGGTATGTAGTTATGCCCAGGTACTTAGTAATAGTATTAGTAAATCAAGTCGGCGGTATCAAGGATCAAGTGGATACGGACTATGTAAATAACTAGCTATGTAGCATCAATAACCATGGATGTAGTTTATCTACCTACTAATACTCGTAAGTCTGAGTTTTTCCAATCATTCAGTACACAACCCCCTGGGACTTGTCCAGTGGTGCGTGCAAAGTTAAGTAAATGCTAAAGCCGGCGTAAGTTCGATGCACGATCTGTGATCAGGCGCTGATCCTGCGACATACCTACATACGTATGTACCTAGTTCGTCTGCGATTCGCATCGTGCAGGTGGAGATATTCTCGGTTATATGTAAGTTCCCAACTATTTAACTGGTTCTGGGGAGGGACGCAGGGGCCATCGAACAACACGGGATGGGATGGATGGGCCATGTCGAGGGCGGGACGAATTGCCTGCCCAAGGGTCCCGTCCCGCCTCTACCTCCCACCCCCCGACGAGTTACAACAGGGAGGGAGGGAGGTAGGTAGGTAGGTAGGTTGGTTGGTAAGTACGGGTCTTTTTCTAACTTGACTCCCTTCCAGCCAGCCTGAAAGCCAGCTCACAGGACGGACAGGACGGCCTCTAGAGTCTAGAGAGACAGCTTTGAGGTGTTGCTGCTATCCTGCTTGTGAAAGGGACGGAACTCGACTCGACTCGACTCCATTGTTTCCTAGCTCAAGTGCATTGCATTGCACTGCACCTTGCACCCTGCAACCCTGCCCTGATCGCCGGGCGTACTGGTAGACGACTGGTGAATCCAATTCACTTAATATTCACTTTCTCCTGCACGTTGTCTCAAATCTAGTTGGATACTGCATTTGACTTTTTTTAACTACATCCCCAGCCGAGCTCGATCCATAACTTTCCTCTCGCCTGCTAACTAGGTAAAACGCGATCGATCGATCGATACAACCCATCCAGACCGCTTGGTACCCGCATGGAATCAAACAGCTGCTCTGTGTGATCCACAGGCGGAACTTATGTACCCCGGACCTCGGATGCGCTGATTTTTCGTCAGGGTACAGTAGTTGGACTTCCTGGCAGTGCTTACTCGGCACTGGCCGCGGTTGGGCTAGGAAACCAAAAGCCACTCACCCACCAGCTAGCTAGCTGGCGACCCAGCCGATTGGGTTTTTGTGTCTTCGATTTGAGTTCGACGTCTGAGGCTCGCGATCCTTCACGCACGTGGAAAGTCGGGATTGTTGTTGAAAGAGAACAGAAGGGCAGGTAAGGCAGGGGAAGCGCCCCCCCTTCCCCCCCCTTGGGGCCCGAATGCCATGTCTGGTCCATGGGCTCGGGCACTTCGTCGTGGCAGTGGAGTGGCACTGGGTGGCATGTCGACGAGGGTGTCCCATCCAGCGGCCATATGCATTGCTGCCAGAACGAGCAAAGTTGGAGGACGGCCGCCGCCCCTGACGGCAGGGTCGTTGTCAGATAGCTTGGGGACCCGTCGCCCTTCCCCGGCCGGATGGTGGATGGCAGTCAGGACGAGGGTGGTGGTAGGATCTGGACTCCAACCTCGGCCTCGACGACATTTGGCCAGCTCACGCACTGTGAGGTTCGTGTCTTGTCGCGAGCTGTCGTGCAGTGTGTCCTTGCTGCACCAGTGTCAACAGAGGAGTACCTCGACGAGGACAGCTCAGAAGGGGATTCCCACCAGCCAAAATCCCAGTGAGCAGCAGCAGGAATCAAGCACGAGTCCCGCTGCCGAGACGACTTGCACCGACGACCCACCAGCACCAGAACCGACACCACCACGCGGCGCCCTCAGCATCGTATTCACCGACATTGTGAAATCCACGGCAATCTGGGAGGCGCACTCGGCGGCGATGACGGCAGCAATGGAGACGCACGACGCCACTCTCCGCACCCTCATGGCGGCCAACGGCGGCTACGAAGTGAAGCAAAACGGGGACGGGTTCATGATCGCATTCCGCAGCGCGTCGTCCGCGGTGCAGTTCTGCCTCGACGTGCAAGAGCAGCTGCTGGACTCGAACTGGCCGCCTGCGATCCTGAAGTCGAGTGCCGGGAAGGAGACGACGGACGACGACGGCCACGTCCTCTTCCGCGGCCTCAAGCTGCGCATGAGCGCCCACTGGGGCCAGCCCGTCTGTGTCTGGAACGAGGTCATCCACCGCATCGATTACCTGGGGCCTATGGTCAACCGTGCCGCGCGGTTCATCGAGGTGACGGAGGGCGGGCAGGTGGTGGTCTCCGAGGACTTTCTGCGCCGGTTGCAGGCGGAGCTGGAGGATGAGGAGGAGGAGGAGCTCAGCCCGGACAAAGTCGGAGACGACGACCGCAAGGAGAGCTCTCCTCCAGCAGCCACAAACCAAGAGGGACCTCCCCAGCAGCACCTACCAGAAGAACTGGACCTGCAGCTCCTGCGCTCCAACCGCTCGCAGAAGAGTCTGACTCACCAGCCTTTCCGCCTGCGCCTGCTGGGCTCCCATGAATTCAAGGGCCTGAACGAGCCGCAGAAGCTATATTTCATCGTGCCAACGTCGCTGGAGGGCCGCGTCGAGCACTGGAATCAGGTCACGCATGTTTCGGGCGTGAAGGGAAATGTGCGCACTGCGATGACCGAGGCGGCCGCGGCGCCAGACACGGGCAGGGACGGGGACAGGTGAGGATTGAGAGAACTTGGGAATTGAATGAACAAGATTCGAGTCTTTTCCCCCACCTCCCTTGTTCGGGACCGGGTGGTGACAGCCAGCAATGCAAAAGAGTTGGATGTGCTGGCGCCCCGACATCGTGCAAACTAGCTATAAGTTACCCAGCAGGAGAAAACAGGGGCCGACGAGCCATTGCCGTCTCCTCAGCGCGAAGCCCGCGATCGCAGTTACTGCGTCAGCGTCAGCGTCATTTCTTTTTCTTTGTTTTTATATTTAGTTGAACGGCACTTGAGCAACCTGGCAAGAGAAGAGGACACCCCCCAGTGTATGTACTTAGCCGAAGAGACAACGGCCGAAACCATCCCAGACAGCCAAAGAAAAACGATGACGGAAGGCAGGGCAGGGCAGGGCCGGCTAGAAAGGGAGAAGAGAAACACGAGTCCGACGAGCCGAGAGATGAGCCGGAGCATGCATGCATGCATAAATACAGAACAAGAAGCTAAATCGGCACTGGATGGCTGAGAACCCGACTATCAAGGCAGAAACAATATTCTGTGCTGATATCCGCGACACCGATGCATACATAGTACATACTAGGATCGCTACTGTGCTGCTGGGGTTTGCAACGGCATCTATCATCTATATTATCACCCATGTTGCACAAGCGTTGGAAACATTTGGCTGCGGGGAGAAGGAAACCAAGGAAGCTACTGGCGGTGACATGGGTGGGGGAAGCGAGGGTTGAGCGGGAAGAGATGCAGTAGAATGAATGCGTCGTATCACGTTTTAATCAAGAGTCAATTCAATCGATGGTGATTGGGATTTCTTTCTGGTGGTCGGATTCCTTTGTGCCACTTTAAAAGAAGACCTTATCCCAGAGATATCTATCTCCAGGCAGCCATTGCGGATATTTTTCTTTTGCTGTCCATGCCTCCTTCATATTGATTGGTGTAGACACAAATTATCTAGTAGTGGCTGGAAGCTCATGCAGCAGTATCGACTGGAGCGGCTTTCTCATCCTCGTCGACGGCGTCATCATCATCGGCTGCGGCAGTGCCATTTGTCGCTGGTTCATCGGCACCATTAACATCAACCAGATCACCGTTCGTGGCACCACCTTCTTCCTCCAACTTGATATACTCGTCCCATTCCGGGAACAAGTCTTCATCTTGGCCGGGGACGCCCAACAAGCGGCTGACTTTGCTTTTGCCCTGTTTGTCGAGGCTCTCTTTCCAGTCAACGACCAGTGCTTTCGTTTTCGATGGCTTGTACGTCTGGCTGAACAACACCGCTTCACTGAGGCGGCCGGTCCGTCGGAGAAGTTCGAGTGCCGCAGGTATGTCACCGGTGGACCAGAGACTGGCAAATGCGACGTTGTTGCTACCTGTCTCCTCAGCCTGTTTGGCCAAATCGTGCAAGCCTTGACTGTTGCCCGAGCTTGTGTACAGCAGCAGTAGACTACCCAAATCCTTGGCGTTGAGGAAGCATTCTTCTGCTAGCTTCAAGTCCCATGCTTCTAGTGCTTTGTCTGCCACGGCCGACCACTTGACTTGCATGTCTGATTCGCGGGCAATCTCCAAAGCGACCGCCAGGTTGTTCAGGCCTAGGGCTAGCTCAAAGCGGTGTTCTGGATCGGTGGCTACCTCGAGAGCCAGCTCTTTATGACCTTGAGCCTCCAAGAATCGAGCAATCTTGTTTAGTTGATCTGCGGGGATGTCGTCGAGAAGTTCTTGTGCGGCATCCAGATCGTTTCTCAAAACTAGTGTTTGATACGAGAGCAAAGCTGTGGAGAGGCTGTAGCTGACCACCCCAACATCCTTGTCTGCCAGGTATACTCGCTCGTCCCGCTGTAGATACCGTAACACGTACATGGGCTGATCGAATTGGGCGATATGCACCACTTGCTCACCGAGAAGGTAGCTGAGTCGGGTATTTGTTGTGAAAAGGAAGGCATCGCCTACCCATTCTCCACTCTTGACGGTTTCTTGCAGATCTGTTACAACAGAGAATGCAGCTTCGACACCATCTTCGTCAGCTTGCCCGGAATTCAATCCCTCAAGGTAGGCATCTCGGTCAAATCGAAGAACATAGGTAGCATCTGCACAAGCCAACGCGACCAGCTCGCCAGACTCACTCCAGTAGACCTAATCGACTGTTAGCAAAGGTAGATTTGAAGAGCAAAGTAGCTTACTTCTCGTGGCTCGACTTCAATTCTCCGAACAAGCGTTCCAGTCTCCCAATCAAAGAACCCAATGCCTCCCTGACCTTTCACGCCGAGCAGTACGCCGCCTGAAAGTCCTTCTGCTTGAAATCCGACATCGAGACTTCCACTTTCTTTTAGTTTCTTGAACAATTTGACACTTGTGCTTGACTCTCGAATTGCGTAGTCGGTAGGATTCTGATGAGATCCCCTGCAAACGAGGTTAGCAAGAGATTTCATAAAATGAGGAGCGGGGGATTGATACCATGCAAAATCAAGGGCTGAGCCAAAAGCTTGATTCCTCCAGGCCAGAGCCGTGTACTACTAAACGTTAGAGGTTCCTCATGGCGAGAACAGGAATAGGTCTTACGATGATGAATTCGCCATCTCCACAAACGCTGACAAATCTGCCATTGGGAGAGTGTGATAACGTGGTTGGGTAGCTATTGGCACGTCAGTTTATGGTCGAGAAATGAAGGTATTGAAGCACATTTCTGTAGTTCCCATGTCTTTACTGGGAAGGGAGATGGCGGAGCCATCTTTGATAGAAGCATCTCCGCCTTTGACGATGGCAGAAACAACCTCATTATGGCGAGCCCAGACTAGCTTGCCGGTGCCGTCCATAGAAACAGCAGGCTCTTCTCTGCCCATTTTGACGACCACAGCACCATCATCGAATCCCATGGCAACACCCTGCTTGCCTCGTTGATAAGAAACACACCACGCTCTTTCTAGTCCATAACTGAGGGATTGCTCGAGTCGGTAAGTATTGGCGTGCCATATCTTGATGGTTCCATCTTCGGAGCCAGATATAATGACAGGAAGTTCAGGGTGGTAGCATGCAAAACTGACATTGCTTGTGTGTCCTTCCAAGGTCGCAATTAGAGCCTTGGTGGTATAGTCCCAGACTTTGACGGTTTTGTCATCGGAGGTACTGAGTAAGTAGGGCTTGTCGCTGTGGGGATAATAGTCGATATGATTGACCCCCTTTTCATGAGCCTCAATTGTCTGTTTGGCGGTAGCATTATCGATACTCCAGATTTTGATGGTGCGATCGAGACAGGCAGATGCGAAGACATTGGTGTCCTTGGGGTTAATGGAAAGGCCCATGACATAATGCTGATGGCCTACAAACTCTCGCACACATTTCCAGTCCTTGTCCCAGTCGAACATACGAATAGTCATGTCATCGGAAGCAGTCAGGACAACACTGAGTGTGGGGTGTACCACGATCGCCCGGATATAATCTGGATGTCTGTGTGTTGCAAAGTCAACCCAAGGAAAGGCGGGTCCATGCAGATTGCGACGACTCACGCTTCAAAAGATTTGACCTTTTCGCTTGTGTTCCAGTTCACGACTCTTAGCTGGAAGTCATCGCTACCGCAGACTATCCAATTCTTTCTCTCGATGAACCGACCGGCTCTAACAGGGACGTCGGTGAGCTCGAAGGTCTTGATGATTGATTGGGTTTCGTATGACCATATGTGAGCGTGGCCATTGTATAGAGTTGTTAGGATCTTGAAAGGTCAGCACTGATCGTCTCCGTGGCAATTCAAGGCTGGCAATACCCATGGTTCGGTGCTGGTGGTTGTTAGCCCACTGTATTGGCCAGATCTGTGGTTCCGGGGACATACCTGTGGAAATCAATGCCCTTCACTCGCTCGGAGCCTGGTATATGTTAGCCCTGGAGTTTTGCAGTCTTGAGGAATTTCCTCTCACGAGCAAAGAGCTGTCTCTTGACGTCTAGACGCATGTTGTGGCTGGTGGTGGGTTATATTGAGGATATTGGACAGTGTGCGCAAGTACCCAGATCAAGGGCGGAGTGAGGAACGAACTGGACAAATGAGAGGATAGGGATCAAAGTCCATGTCATGAAATCATTTGGTATCGTGTCGTGTTCACCGTTGGGAGTTCGTGGAGTTCGTCAATCACTTGGTACTTTTGGTTTGGTTTGTATTATTTAGCCATGCCATTTCCCCTGCGCACCAGCATTGATCGCAAGGACAACGTGGAAATAAAAAATGATTCTGTCTGACAGACTTTGATCACTGCACCATCCTGCACGCAGGACAATTCATGTTCATTTACTGCACCGTAATGCTAATTATTGTCCGTATGCGGTGCCGTAGAAGCGGCTAGTGTTGGATGACATCAGCATCAAAGGATGCCCAAGGTTATATGCTGTACCGTAGGAGCATGTATTGATGAACTGTACTTTGAATCTGGGATCAATGTTGGCTGACGTGAACTTCCAAGGTGACCAGTTGCTTGTATGCTACGCCGTAGCTCAGCCCATTGATTGAGCGTTTGCAGAATCTCGAATCATTGTTGAAATTTGGGGAACTTCAGGGAAGGCCATTGTTCATATGCTGCACCGTAGCCATAATCACTGATTAGCACGTGAATGGCGGCAGTATGTCTGTCAGACAAATTGGAGATGAACTTTGCGCTGCGTAATACTACCAAATTAGCACGCGAGTGGCCAGCAAAGCGAGCCTCGTTACTCGTTCCATCCCAGTGAGTAATGGTAGTGACTACCAGTAGGAGTTCCGGTACGGGGTAGAATGGGATCCCTCTATCAAAAAGCTCGTGAGGATTGCCTTGCGGGTGAGACTAGCTATGAGAGGTACTCCTACTCCTGCTAAGGCCAACCATCCCCAGCAATGCTTAAAACGCGCCTCCGCTCCCGCCCGTGAAGATGTCGTCGCAGCGGCAGAGCCTTCCAAGGTTCTTGACCATCACCGATTACTTACCCTGGGAAACTGACCATGGCGGCGCTCAAACCAACGTTCCATCATCTGAATGTATGTTCCCCGAAACAATGTGTTATCTTCCTTGTGCTAACTCTACTCTTGACAACAGAATTCCCAATCTCATCGGATCCTGTGGCTGTTGGAAGAGCTCGAGATTCCCTACAATCTAGAACTTCACAAAAGAGCCGAGTTCGGTCCTCATAAAGGCCGGGCTCCCGATGAATTAAAGCAAACCCACCCCCTCGGTAAGGCACCGCAGCTGGAAACCGGAGATGGAAGAGTGCTTGCGGAAAGCCTCGTCATTGCAAAATACTTGATTGATACCTATGACACGGCCGGGAAGTTCAAGGGAGATGGCGAGCGCAACGATTTCCTCCGGGATGACCAGTTGTGTAATCTTGCAGCAGCATCCATGGGCCCTGTCATGAACCTAGAGCTGATCATGACTATCATCGAGAACGCGATGCCGTTCTTCATTAGGCCACTCTTTTCCGTCGTCCATAAACAATTGCACAAGGGGTACATCGGCCCGGAATTAGCACTATACTTCCAGTATTTGAACGATCAGCTTGGAGATCAAGATTACTTCCTTGGGACTAATCCGGGTCGAGCGGATTTTGTCATGAAGTGGCCCATGGACCTTTGTATCCGAAACAAATTTGTCGATGTGAGAGCATACCCCAAGCTCGACAAATGGTACACAAGAGTCAACGAGCGTCCCGCTTGGAAGAGAAGCCTGGAGAAAGGGAATGGCTATACGTTCAGCACGAAGTTATAAAGAGCGTGCACGATGTGGATGCCTGCTCGTCGTCATTCTGTTTCGATAGGGGGACACGAGTTCGAGTCCTTTTGATAGATATCCAAACGGGACACTCGGAGTTCGCAAAGGAGTGGTGACCTGGTCGTGTGGCAACAGTGCCTAATATTTTGCTCACAGGTCGGTTTTATTTTTTAGCGACTATTTATGTTGATACTTCAACGGCCTACCTTATTCACATACACAAATGCATCAAGACGAATCCTCGTCTACATTTGCAACATTGGTCCATATACCCAAAACACGTGTCTGCATTTCAAGACACACAAGGTGATCGTGCGGCGATCAAGGTTCATCAAGAAGTTCCCAGTCGTTGAATTGGCAGATGTGATGATCCCTCCAGTATCAGATTCATCGACTCGTCTATCTATAAACAACCCTACGAACACTACGTGCTCGTACTCCTAACCGAGTATCCACCGGTTTCGGATGGTGAGATCTCCAGGATCGTAAACTTATCCCAAAACCGCCTAAGCCAGTCCAGCCGCCACCAAAACGTCGTAAAAATCAGCCGACCCACGCACGAGGAGGTGCGAATACGCGGATTGTAGCACTTCGCTTCGAGGAAGACTCTCATCTCAATGAACAGTCGATGCTTGTCCTTCCACGCGAGCTCCACAGGTCCTGCTTCGCCACCCTAAATCATTTTACCGCCTGGCGTTTGATGCCATCTGTTCACGGGGATGTTTTCGACTAGGCCAACCGAGGGCCTCCTTGACCTTTCTTACCCACTGAGGCCCGCAGAGGCCCCCCAGCGGCTCCAGTCTTCTCAAGCAATTTCGACCATTTGATGCCCCAGATGGGCAGCCAAAACATGCAAAACGTGACTCGAACCTCCTCTTACCTCGCCTGGAGCGGCGTTTAGCCTTGGGCCTTTGATGTAACCATTTCGAGCCCAGCGTTGTAAGTGGGTAATATCTGTCCGTTATATCTACGCAGGATCTGGTCCGTGTTCATCGCATGTCTGATTTTTATCGGCACTGATAAACTACTTGTACCGTCTTAGGCTTCCCCTTCTCTCCCCCTTCCCATGCACATCCTTCCGCCCATTTGACGGCTGCTGTTTGCTATAAAACACAGTCATCATGTCGAATTCCACTCGAAGCCAGCGTCGCATGTGCGAGGAAATCTCCCCGTCGTGCCCGGTGGAGTTGACAACATACGGCTATTACCCTAATCTAGGCGCCAATGCATTCTTCGTCGCCATTTTCGGTATCTGTCTACTCGCAACGCTATTTCTAGGAATTCGCAAACGAACATGGACGTATATGGCAGTACTCACAATTGGGACTTTCGGGGAGGCTGTTGGTTATGTCGGTCGGATATTAATGCATGACAATCCATGGAGCGACGCTGGGTTTAAAACACAAATTTGCTGCTTGGTGCTGGCACCCAGTTTCCTTGCTGCGGGCATTTACGTTACGCTGAAGCATATCGTGCGGTATTGCGGGACCGAACACTCCAAGTTAAAAGCCTGGCTCTATCCTTGGATCTTCATCGGCTGTGATTTTGGGTCGATCATCCTGCAAGCCATTGGCGGGGGCATTGCGGCAAGTGCTGGCGACAATCTGGAGAAGCCTGAGCTTCTCGACGTCGGGAACGGCTTGATCGTGGCGGGAATTTCCTTTCAGGTCGCCACGATGGCTGTCTGCGGCGTCTTGATGCTGCTTTACTGGATGCAGTTCAACGCGGCGAAGGTAAGTCGAGTCGGATCTCGCGAGCCGAGTGATTACGAGAAAGATCAACATTTCCCAAAAAGGGCACGCAACTTTCGACTATTTTGTTATGCTATCGGACTCGCCTATACGACAATCCTCATTCGATGCATATACCGGTACGTTTCTTTCTCTGTTCCTCACGCCGATCGCGGCTCTTGACACTAACAACATACAACCAGAATACCCGAGATGGCTGGCGGTTGGGGTAATCCGCTGATGCGGAATGAAACGGAGTTCCTCCTTCTTGATGGCATGTAGGTTTTGACACCCCTCAAGTTCGCTTGACTCCTCAGCCTGTTCATTCCACCACCTCGACTCGAAACTAACACCACGGAAATGTAGGATGGTGGCTATCTCCTGCGTCGCCATGACCGTCGTTCATCCTGGATATTTCTGCAGGCCAGGCTTCTTCGACGAGAATTTCAAAGTCCCCAAAGACTCGAGTTCCCAGTTGGAAGAGGATAATTCAGCATCTACTCTAGAGCGGCCAACAGAGTCCGAAAAATGATTGCAATTGTCAAAATGGGCTACAGATGTACGATGTGCGACAGTGTGGAACCTGGCATGGCCCAGATATGAGCGTTGTTTCGCGCTTCCTCTGAGAGTAACCGGGATTATGCATGGAATGAGAGGCTTGGATTTCGCCTGCGTCAAGTAGCATGGGTACGAGGCATTTGGTTTGGAAGAAAACTTGTGATGTCTGACTATCTATTCTTTTATTTGGCGATGTTACATACATATAGACGACACCAATGTATCGAGCTGGGGACTGACCCTGTCGCCGCGTATGCGAGTACGAGTACGAGACTATACCTAGTATCCAGGAAAACAAACCCACGTGATTGAGTACGTACTCGGACGTCTGAAACGCGTGTACCCCATCAGGCAACGAATCGGAAATGAACTGATGGGATTTTGTAAGATTGCGCATTGGGCACGGAGTGGCTCGTACAGACAACCTGAATCGTAAGTATTCCGCCTTTCCGTCCAAGGACGAGGGGGCCAGACTGGACGAGGCTGATGAACCAGTAGCCCGTCGGCAGCCGAATACGAGCAGCGTCGAGAGCCCCCCCAAAACGGTTACGAATTTACGAGGCGCCTCTCGGTATGCCCCTCGAGTCCTCGTGTTTTCGCCGTCTCAGCTCAGCCCGCTAAGCCCATTCCCATTCCCATTCCCATTCCCAGCACCATCCGCCCTTTCGCCGCGCATTGACAGCCGGAGTCTGGTTAGAGTTGAGTGTTTGTGGCGGATCCCGTTGGACAACGAGGCGAGACAAGACGAGACACAGGCACGGGGAAAAATCCTATCATCGTCATCGTCTGTGTAAATGCCATATTGACCCCTTCAAACAGGAATTCCGATCAACTCTAAACCTTCACTTTCGTCTTGAATTCTAGTTTCTGGGTTTCTTTCTTCGGCAATGCCAACTCGCACTACGAAACCATCGCTGTAACCAAGTGTTCGACTACTGAATGTCGTAATAATGCCGTCGCGCCGCTCCCATACTAAATCGCATCACGGATGCAGGCAGTGTAAGGCTAGGAGAGTCAAGGTCAGCTTCTTTCCCTGCTGCACCAGCAAAGCAAATCTCGGCATGATACCGCCCAGTCTATCTATCAGCTCTAATGTACCTCAATTACTTATGATTGTCTCTCTAGTGCGATGAAAGCAGCCCGCAATGCCAACGCTGTGTGAAAAGACACATCACCTGCTCCTTTGTCGAGGACGCGTCAGATGCCTTGTCAACCCCTCCAGGTCGGTCCTTGGACAGTTCGACGCCCAAGAGCCTCGACTACCAATCTACGCCTTCATCTTCTGATCCTCAGCGCCTGGCGGCGACTTCAAAGTTCAGTGTGCCTGCTGTTCTGACGAGCGAGGCGCCCACTCTAAATGGCAACCCACGCTTCAATTTGCTGGATCTGGAATTAATCCAGCACTGGTCAACTCGTACTTACATGACCATGTCGTCTCGTTTCGCTTCCCATCTTGTATGGCGAGATACTATCTTTGCCGAGGGTTTGCGGCATGACTTTGTTTTGCACAGTATAATAGCCACGTCGGCCCTCCATAAGGCTACGCTTTTACCGAAGTCATCCGACGCTTACGCTGAATATTCCAAAGTTGCCCTTGCTTATCAGAACCTGGCCCTGGCCAACTTCATTCCTGAAGTCAGTAGGCCTAACGAAGACAATGGTATTGCTCTTTTTGCCCTATCGCTATTCTTGACCATCTGGGCATTTGCATCGCGAAGATTGCCAGAAGGGTTCAGTCACGTCAAGCTGGAGTTGTCTCACGGTGACCCGTCATCGGCCATTTTCTGCGACGCACACACCCCCACCGCTCAATTCATCGAGATTGTCATGATTGTTCGAGGGGTCTATGCGATCATCCGAGAAACTGATAGATGGCTTCGCGGGGACATTGAGGAGCTGCTACGCTTCCCTCGCACCGATGAGCTTCCACCAAATTCACCCGACATTGCGGACGCGTTCGATCTGCTTCAAAGGGCCGTAGAGGACCCTCAATTTGTGCCGAACGATGAGAGCCTACGGGAGTTGTATCTGCGACAATTGCAGTCATTGCGGGACGTCGCACGATGTCGGTCCGTCGTGGAGTGGGATGGACACATCTTCTCCTGGGTGATCATGGCACCACCGGAATTTGTGGATTGCTTGAAACAGGGCCAACCTATGGCCCTTGTTATTTTCGCACATTGGGCCGCCGCCCTCAGGTGTATGGATCATCACTGGTGGGCCACGGGATGGCCATACAGTCTTGTGGCCGATCTCGTCACTGTCCTGGATGCGAGCTGGGATGCCCTAATGGACTGGCCCAAAAAACAGGTGGGATTGAAGTTTCAAAGTACTCCCGCTTTTGAACACCGCAGGCTCGGTTGAGATCTTTACCGATTTCCTTGTTTTTCGAGTATCGCAGGTGCGACGTTGAGCAAGGCCAAAAAACCCGGGTTGGTTTTGCGACGGAGTGGACTTGCCCACTCTGCATGATCCGTTGAATGCGCCTTCCAAAGCCACCTTGGGCGCCTCGAGATGGATGATCATAAAACATGTCTTGTTATGGCAGGAGGGGAATCATCGCCCAGGCATTGCATTTCAGTTGTGTTCAGATGCCAGTTCATTCATTTCACGGTCTTTATCAACCTTCAACAGCATCCATACCACCTACTTGAATCTCCTGGCGACCGTAACGCTCGAGGCAACAAAGCTTCTTATCTTTAGTATTGATATCCACCCACCCCGCGTTCTCAAGAATGGCGATATCCTTTCATTCTACCAGTCAGACCTCAAGCACAGAATGCCTTCTGTCCCGCGAGCCACATCTAAGCCCACCAAGATCTCAACATTCTTTGAAGGATATACCGTTCAAGGCGAAGGAAAGTGATCGGATCAGTCTGAACATGAAAAGGGGAAAGAGACGTAGCTACGATTCTCCGCGTCCGCTATGGCAACAGGCGTTCAATCAAAGTGAGCAAGACATCCTCGACAAATCTCCGAGAAAGCGGAAGAAACAGAAGCGGAATCATCGGCGACCAATAATGTCAAGATCAGTATCTCTGCCTGTGCTGCAACCTCGATTGACGCATAGTACGATTGAATTGCGGTCGGATGCGAGCTTTCAACGCCGAGCCAGAAGATGGACGATCCCGAGCAAAGCGCCTTCGACCAGGGGTCTTGCCTCTATTACCCCCGTCGATCCAGGCGAGGGGCTTCGACATGGGCCGAAAGAAAATCTCCTACAAAGTCCAGCGATGATCACTCTGCGGCGGGCTACGATGGGTAAAAGTTCAAGAAGGATGTCGTTGACGTCTTTTCCCACTCCCCAATTTGGTCGGTATAGCAATGGTTTTCTTTCGTCATTCCTCAGCTCGATCATCCCCAAGGAGGCAGGCAAATCGAACCAGAAGCCAACTTTCTTGAAGCTGCCGACCGAGTCCCACCGCGTGCTGTCGGCATCGATAAGTTCTGCCGAGGCACAACCGTGTATCAGTACAACGGCCCCCGTGGTCCGCACCGAATTGATTGTGATGGAGCCCCAAGGTTCCAATTCGAGTGAAATACTGAAACTTAATCCTACGCGCCGATGTTCCACACGATTCGTGTCAGATGAAAGTGTGTACGAGATTCTCTGGGATGAGGACTCCTCATCGACTAGCTCGGAAGGGTCTACGATTCCTAAAGTCGACCAGGGCCCAGTTGCTGGACGTCGACATTCATCAGCGATCGATGGGTTGCAATTTCAGCTCTCTCGAGCATCGACCAGACGCGGTTCAATACAAGTTACTCTGGCAGGGATTGGGGTTGAATTGCATGGCGATGAGAATCAAACCCAGTCGAGATTCCAAGGGCTTGTGAATTCTCAAGTGACCAAATTTACGGGTGTGAAATTTCTCCAGAATCTCCCTGGCATTAGAACAACAAGGGCAGAGCATTGGAAATCTTGCGTCAATCGAGAACAGGACGACGTCGTTCGCGAAATCCCATGGTCTCAGTCCCGTAATGGTCACGGCAAGCCAGTCGATTTCTTCCCTCCACTTGGAGGTCCTGCGGAAGATACGGGACAGAATCGCAGGTCCCGAGATAGCCCCCTCTGCCCCGCCAAATCATACAGGGAAGACGCGAATGGCAGGGCAGATAGCAACCAGCCTGTAATAAGAAATCATTGCAGTGCAGCATCAATTGATGCTAGGACTCATGCCAGACTTGACAGGCAGCGGAAGAGCAGGTCCAGGCCTCGTGACAAGTTCAAGGTCCAGGACAATGAAAGAAGAGGTCAAGCAGGTCGACCGTGCACCGCGGCTGGGTCCTCCACTCAGGTATAATCAAAATGTGATGGTGGTCGTCTTGGCCACAACGGCTCCAGATCAGGGATTGAGGGTGGTGGTCAGCTTTCTGGAAAATTGTGCCGCCCTAAGCAACGTTTGGTGCATTGATTCTACAGACTGAGGTAGTCGAGCAGTACTAAGCAAGAGAACGAAAGCGCGGAGGGATGCAGTGCGGCTCGTGGCAATGAATGAAACAAACCAAAACACGAGGTATCGAATCGAGTGGTATTCGGTAGTAGTGCGTAGGCTGCTTTGCCCCTCAAGTGACAAGTGGCCGCTGGAGTCATGAGATTGGACGGATAAGGTTGTCAGCAAAAGGTGATGGAAGATTCCCCGGCGTTGACCATCTGATCGGTTGAGGCCTGAGCCTTGACTGAAGTTTAGTTCCTATCGTAGTACGTAATTGTTCGGAGGGATCAGATCCCTAAGATGCCAATCACACCGTGTTCCTGATTGCTATTTTCGTGGCTACCTCATCGCTCGGGCGGGGAGATCGGGTAATGAATGCTACCTACCTGCGTAGAGTATGCCATCCTATATCACATGTGGACTCCTAGAACTGGCACCATGAGGTTGAGAGGGAAGGGAATAAACGTCCTCGATGTGGACGGGACAAGGGAGCGACTTGTGATCGGATGGGATCACGGCATAATTAACCGTGCGAAGATATACAATCCGGGGAAAGCAGGTGATTGACGACGACAAAGGACCACCCTTGTTGGAGCCAGTTCACAACTGAACACGAAGGTCACTTTTTAGTCACCTCGTCGTTGCTTATTCCCGTGCTGTTAGCCGAGAGCCGGGGGCACCGCTCACGGCCCTCCCAGTCACGGTGGCTTGAATGGATTCTTCATGATGATTTATTGATATTTCAGGCGCCTCTAGGCTCGGCCGTGGCGTATTTTTTGTGCGGGCACTTCCTGGATCGTCTGGCGCTCCTCGGGCGCCCTTCGGTAAAAGTGCGATTCATTAGCTCAAGGATTGCCGGAGTACTTGGTGAGGCCCAGGGGGGGGGTCCAGATAGATGCAACCTCCGATGGTCGTCAAGTGAATGATGAGAGAGGGCCACCAACGGAACGGAATCAGCTGCCAGAGTGGGCAATTAATAATGGCAATCATGAAACTCGCCGACCATCAACGGGGGGTTTTATCCAGTGCTCGTGCATACCTACTACACACATAGTACCCAGGAATGGCGATGTTGGACCACGGAAGTAGTTGTGTACCTGTACATATGTGCATACGCTGACGGTCAATGAATGGGATGGGATTCAATTCTCGGTGCATAAAATTTCTTGCTGGCGTATTCCTGTCCCAGGGAAGGAGATCTTTGCGGTCGGGTGTTTCCGAGGCGTCTGGACACTGCGGACAGAGGACTGCTCCCTCCCTGGAAGATGGGCAGTTTAGGCACCCACCTCGGCGCTGCGTAGGCTGAGAAGCAGGTGCGGTTACGGGTAATGGCGGGGAGTGGAAGGAAGACTCGGAAGTACATTCCTCGTTGCTGTGACTGCAGCAATCCACGAGGCACACACAGTTGCTCCGGCATCACCCTCGTTAGCGTGCCAATTCTGGCAGCTCTCCAGCTCTGCGGCCCTTATCCGATGGGGGGCGACGCCACGCCACGCAGGTTTGGACATCTGGCAGTTGGCCTGGCCGCTGGTTGCTGGCTGCTGGCTGCTTCGGGCATTGACAGTGTCATCCTGGGCCAAGTGGGAGACTTTGACGGAGTTGGTTAGTTATTAGTTGGGGTTGGTTCCAGCGAGAATAGCAGCCACTGGCCCACTGGCCACCATCCACGCACGACGGCTGATTGCTGATACGAGCGAGATATGCCCAAGGCCCAATACCCAGAAGCCTTACCCCCCATGTCCCTGTTCCCGGGGCTGTCGCATGCCTATGCCAACCCTAAACGTCGTAGCACCCACTGCCCCCCAACCCTATCTGCAATCCAGGCACTGCCATTGCACCCTCCTCCCAACCGGGTTTCTTAGTGTCCATTCCACAGCCCGCAAGCCTAAGTACTCCGTACTGACACGTCTATTCGGCCTATTGTACTGACTTATTAGTGCGAGGAGTGGCTAGTTAGTGAGCATCGCATCGCTGCATTCGCTGCATCCAGCCCCCCCCCGGCTGGTCGCGGGCTCTTCGGAGGAACCCTGGGCACCGTGGGCACCCTGGCACCCTGGCCCCTTCACACCCTTGGCCCTGTTGAATGCGCATCGATGCGTGCGACCGCGGACCAGCCAGCGACGGGCCTTCAGCGGCTTTCAGTGGCACTCACCCTATCTCAGCATCTCAAATCCATCGCCAATACCAACTACATCTCTAACACCAGCACAATCAACACCACTGCCCTCAACACCACACCTTCAATGCCTATCTGTTCAATTCTCTGCCCCCAGTAAATCCTCCTACGAACACATCTCAAAACCCATTCAAACATCTTGGGACCACATCTCACCATCTTGAGAGAGCTACAACCCGACCCCGTCGAGAATCATTCCACCACACGTCGTTGATCCCGATTCCTCAACCAGCGCATTGCACCCATCGAAAAAGACCCTACCCTCCAAACCCACGGCCCTCCCTCTGCCTAACACTGTGTTTGTGCTGGTGCCCGTCAAAATGTACGTGTCATGACATCGAACCCTCCGGCCGAACCGCGGCCTCCTTCATTAAAACGTCCTCCCGACCAACCCCGACCGCCTCATGAAAGACACCTCAGCAATCCTCTCTTATCGGCTGGACGGGTGCCGCAGCTTCAATCACCAGTCGCGGACAATCATAGAGGAGAGGATCGGCCAGCAAAGAGGCGCAAGGTGGAAGTGAATGCCGCCACCAACCAGGCTGCCTCCACCAGCAACAATGTCAATCCCACCGCCGCTGCTGCTGCCAATCCGACTTCCACCTCGACCAATTCCTCGGTTGAGAACCAGAAGCCGCCTTTTCACTTGGTTCAGATGTCGAAGATCAGCCTAGAGATCAGGAAACAGGGGCCAAAGAGCGAGCAAGAGAAGGCCAGTGAAACCGACATCCCCCAACTACCACCGCGGCCGTGGAACAACAACCCACAGCATTCGAATGTTGCTGACGACCCCAAACCGAGCCATCGATCGCGCGTCCACATTCCTGTGCCCACCACCCCCGACTGCATGAAAGAGCCTTCCTCGGCCCCGCATTTCGTCTCACAACGACCAGCTGGCTTCTTCCCATGGACTGGAAAGCACCCCGAAGATCTCCTAAGCGACATCACCGTCAAGTCGGGCTATTCCGACAAGCCACCCAATCCAATTGAGAAGGAACTCAACACCGCCCGTGTTCCGCTGTATAATGCTTTCAAGCACAAATCTGGCATCGAGAACTTGTCCATCCTCTTCTCGCTGGTGCTCGAGCAAAAGAATCAACATGGCACTGTCAGTTCGGTGTCCAACTTCAAACCTCCTCCGCGAGTCACTCTCACCGAGGCCAAGCGGAAGTCGTGGATCTCGGACTTGGCAAATGCAGAGGTTCCCTTGCGAAGGCTCAGCCGGACCATCCCTCAAGGCATTCGAGGTCAAATATTACTTGATCAATGTTTACAACACTTGGTCCCGCTCAGCCGCGCCATCTGGTTCGCCAAGTGTGTTTGTGCCAATGAGATTCGCACTTTGAAACGAAAGGGAACCACGCCGGCCGTGGCGATTGGAGCAGAGTATAAATGGCTACGTGAATGGACCATCAACGTGGAGCAATTCATTCAGGCACAGCTGGATCAGAGTCACCTTCCCGACTGGCGCTCCAGCATTCAATATGCCCTTCGCCTGGTCACTCGTCTCTATTTGGAAAATCTGCTGGACAGAGATCATTATTTGGATTGGATCGTCAAGTCTTTCGGCACTTCCAAAGTGGAGGCGGTCCCCTTTTGGCTGATGGTGATTCAGATATACAGCGACGACCTGACGCATTTCCGAAAGAGAGGCAGAAAGCTGGCCGAGGCGTTTCTGGCCAGGTACGACACGATCAAGAGATCTGCCCTGCCCACAGAGGCTCCCCTACAGCAAAAAATCTATCAGATGTTACGGAGACTGCTCTTCTCCAAGCCCACCAGCTTTCTCATGCCAGATAAATGGCCAGATTATGTCGGAGTCGTTGAGTCGTGCCTCGATTTGAATTCCCCGCCACAGCGCCACATTCTCATGCAACTGAATAAGATCAATAAGAGGGCCATGGGATACAATCGACGGGAACTCTCTTCTCAAAGATCACCCGAGCAGGCTGTCATCGAGATTTTGGACTCGTCGTGTGCACCATATGATGTCCCATCCCTCGCTCAAAATCTAACGTTGGCCTGCAGCGACACAAATCTCCTCATTTCGACATGTCTTGGCTGGGCCATGACCCGTTTTCGGCATTCCAATTCCAGGATCTTCCTCTTCGCCCGTCTCGTCAAACGATGGCAGAAAGTCGGTTATGATGTTGATTCGATCATTCTCAACTACATCTCGGCGTGTCGCTCTGGGAAGGTCTCGGTGGACGGTGCTGCGTTGAAGCAATTGACTGCCCAGCTTTCACGGTCGGGTTCATTCCCCGTCGGCAAATATCTTCAGTGGCTCATGGTCCGCGGTTTGCCCAAAAAGGGTACCATAACGTCGAGGAGCCTGGGTCTCGCAGATAATATGACGGCGACCACTGGTCCGGCCGATTCGGATCCCACTCAGCTTCTGCTTGATATATCCTTACAAAACGTCGAAGATCACACGCTCAATCTGCGAAGTTCAGTGCTGAGTCGCTCTGGATTCGATATGGAAGCGGAAAACCGACTGATTCAGAGTTGTCGAAAGGCCATCCTGCAAGCGCTGAGACGCCGAGGTCCAAGTTTCCAGGCGAAGGCCGATGGCCCAGAGCATCCCGAGCCTGCATTTTCACGACTTCCCTGGACTGTGCGGTCAGCCGTATCGATCTGGCTGCGTTCACAGGTGGCGGAAGCGGTTGCGGCTAGTGCGCCTAGCGCCGATGCGCACGCAATACTGACAAGTCACATGATGATCAACTGCGAACAGTTCTACTACATTCGGCACGTTCTCGAAGCCCTCGAAGACGAGGCTATACTCGCAGATGTTATTGGCATTTTGAGTAGTACGCGCGATGAAGAACTAGTTTCTTCTCTTGTGGCCACACTGCAATACCATGCTGATGCGTTCTCGGCCCTGGGTGCCCTGGAGCCACTACAACGCCAGATCTGCCAGATCTATATGAGTTGGCGGGCGGTCCGGCCCACCATGCCTTATTTGGCGACGGCGCTTCTCGATCTCTGCACGAGCTTTCCAGTCAAGGTCCCATCGATTAAACTCCTGCAGCAAGATCTTGTGCGAGGAGATCGTGGACGTGCAGTTGCGGCGTGCTCCCCATATAGCGATGGGATCGCGGAGTCTCTCCAGCAGGCAGGAGCCACATTCATCGAAGATTTCGAGGCCATCCTGCAGTCGGAGCCTAACATGAACGAGCAGACGATGAATGGAATGTTTTCTGTCCTGACGGATCGGATTGAGAAGCAACAACACCTCCCAGAAGATACCACGTCACTGGTTGCGTTCTGCCAGCTGTTGAGCCGGCTGAAACTGTGTCGGAAGGTCCAAGGCGATACCCTGGTCAAGAAATGGTTTGCTCGATTGGTTCCCACGCTCGACGCGACTTTTGGAACGGTGCTCGTGAGGGATCTGGTGGCCACGGGATGTATAGGTTTCGTCGGGCTGTTTGAGGCTTTGAGCTTGGGCAAGATGGATACGCGGAAGAGCAAACCAGCCCGGAATATCTTGATCGAGGCTTTGGGTCTATGCCCCAACTCCTGTGAGGATCCCGTCGTCTATCAGGTTCGGACCAAGTGGTGGGACTACGTTCGACTAGAGCCACGGTCTGCACTGGAAATTCTTTGCGAGGCAGGAGTCAAGAACGAATTACAAGGCTCGGAAAGAACACTCCTGGCCTCCCTCGTCAACGAGCCTTCCACCAAATCATCCGCGATGTCGGCGGTGGCCAGCGAGTGGACGGTCAAGTCACTTGATAAATTGCTCATCGGTTCGAACGGCACCAAGAAGGGGTTGGATCTACGGGCTTTGTTCGGGTCAATTGACAGCTTTTCCCATCGATACGTTCAGCTCAGATTCTCGCTCAATACGCCTCTGGCATCCGGCAAGGCTCCTGGAACTGACAGTGAGGACCTGGTCAATGGACTGTTTGAGGCACTGGAGCAGCAAGTGAGTGGAGATGCGGGTGCTATCGGCGATGTTTCACGATTCTCGCAACTCCTTCAGACAGTTGGAACGGATGTGGCCAACCGATTGCGGCACAAGATCGAAGCCGAATTCCTCGATGCCTTGCCCAAACTTCCGTGGAACAAAGTGAACAGCCCGCTCACGGCTACCTTCCCGAGCGATGTGCACCACCTGTCGTCGATTGTGGAGCGAGCATTCCAAGTTTGCACACCCGCCACGACACCGATGCCTGGATTTATCTCCCAGTTGATTGACAAGCTCTCGCATCATATCAAATCAGTTGCCACTTATGTGCCCCCATCTAGTGCGCCGGTTATTCCTGGACTGTCGGCCAATGCTGCGGGCATGAGCCCCGCGACAGGCCTGAATATCACGTCGAGTCCGATGGCGGTGCCATCTGAAAATGTGCCCGTGGCATTACCATCATCGATCCTCGAATATATTCGGTGCATGCTTCAAATGATATGTCTACAGCGGACAGGACTGATCCTGGCAGGACGGTTGGCAAACGGGAAACAAGCACAGCAGGAACAAGTGCAGCTTCTGGTTCGATTGACATTGATCGCAACGCAACCCATGTTCACTTCACCGTCGATGAGCTTCAGCGGCAGAGACGAGCAGCAAACCGCGCGCGGAATCCGAGACTTCATCCTGGACGTGATCGCGACGATGGTGGATGACGCCAGTGACGAAGTCAAACTGCTGAGCGCCAAGATGCTGAAGGACAAGCTGCAGCATGAAAATCGATTGGTGCATCTCTTCGGCAGTGTCAACAGTATGGGATCGGTGCAGACACCGGACGCTGGTCATGGGCTGTTGATCGCGAAAGAGGGCAAGGGCATCCTTGGCGATTGGAAGCCGAGGGTTTGGGAGGTGATCGATCATGGCAGTGGCAAAGAGAGCGAGCCCAGTCTGGGTTTGGGCCTTTTTGGTGCCAGGCTTGGATAAAGAGAAAATATACATCGGAATGCACGGGTGCCGGGGGATTATAAAGCCGTGCTGTCCTATACGACTGGGGTATATTATATGTTTAGTATAGGTGATATGGGATTGGCTTGCACTGCCATCAGGGTTGAACCTGGCATTGGATCGAGTTGGATTGAAGGTGAGGGAAGCCCAAAGGGAAACGATAGACCTCCTTAGTATTATATTTTATGTTTTATGTATCCTGCATGGGTGTGGTGTGGACAACTAACTAGATGAGAAAACGGTTTGATGAATGAAATGCAGGCAGGAGAATGGAATGGCTGGAGGGAGACACAAAACGAGCCAGTGCAAGATCCAGAGCGAGTAAAGGACTCGAGACTCGAGACTCAAGACTCAAGACTCAAGACTCAAGACTCAAGAGTGTGGTCGGTCCCCCCTCTCTCGCGCCTTCTACCGAGATCACCATCAAGAACTTTGTCAAAGACTTTTCTTTTCGATTATTTCTACTCATTGCGTACTTTACGAGGTTACGATTCGAGACTTTGTTGTTGTGTGTGTGCATTGGTGCGCATTGTGGGCGGAGTATTGATGTTTATTATATATAGTCTATATATATATATATATATATATATGTATACGGAGTATATATTCTGTGTTGGTGCAAGATGGGCATGTTACCTGTGTTCCAGTGGGGCAGGTCGCTGATGATATATACATACAACCAGGGATATCGTCACACAGATATACTTACAACATGTGAATATGGGCCTTTGGCATATCAGTAGTATCTACATACCATCAACGAATTCTGTGTGAATTCACCAGAACTGTTGAGAAACGGAAGCAGAAGGCTCTCCCTGACCTCCGTGCCTTGCTCGTGCTTAGTATTGAGTACTGCCCACCAAGGCTGGCCTCCACTGCCAGCCAATTGGGTTAGTATGTAGCAGGCCTTTGTAGCATGTGATGGCCCAAGTCAGTGGGACCTACAGGCTAATTAATATTGGTAAATATAAGAGCATGTGATTCAAGCTAATGGCCACCGCTCATCCTCCGCCATGCAAGATGATGTGCGTGTGGACTCGACTCCGTGTGGGCTGCTGCTGCTCCGTCCATATCAGATCAGCTGGGAGGAAATGGGAGCGAATGAGCGAGTGAGTGAGAGCAGCATCGAGTCGAGTCGAGTCAAGTCGTTTGCCTCGTCCGACGACCTGATGATATGTTATGCACAATTGCGTACGTACATTTTGCATTGATCCATCACATTAATTAATACTTATCAAGGACGACACCGACTCTTTACAGAAGATCCCAGTCCCCCCCCCACTCCCCCTTGTCATCTGCCCAAAACTACGAGATACGAGTTTAACTAAAGGCGCCTCTGGGGCGAGTCCAAGCGTACCACCTCCAGGCCCTCGGGCGTGTGGTCGCCATAAACCGCTGATGCCAAGCGGCCGAACTGGCTTGGGGGCGCCCGAGGACCCCCCCTCCTCCCCAATGCCCCAGTAGCAGTTGGAAGAGTCAGGGTCTGAGCGTCTGAGCGTCTGTGGCTCCGCCCCGTGACGGGTGGGCCTGGGCCTTGAGCGCGTCGCATGCATCTTGTGATCCTCGTCCGCATCGACGCCTGCATGAAACTGGTTCCATCTGGTTCAAACTTGCTCTTGGGGATTTGCGAGGAGAGGAGAGTGTTGGTATGTATGTATCATACTGCTGGAGAAGATCGTTGATTTATCTTGTTATGTATGTGCTTCATCGCTCCCTCCTGCTTTCTCACTTCACGCGACCTCCCCCCCTTCCCTGGGGATACGAAGAACAAGGAAAAGGGCTGACGCACAATCAACCCTTGTGCCCATCCCGCCCAACCTTTCCTTTCCGGCCTCATCTACCATTGGGCATATTGATTCCTCACATCACATCACATCACATCACTACTACACCTTGCCTGTCCTATTCCTCCTCCTACACCCTAGATAGACACCTTGTCCTTCTTTCTCTTCTTATCTTGTGTAATATCCCTATCTATCCATCCATTTTGCGTCGAATCCAGGAGCACCGAAAGTGACACTCTCACACACAGAACAACAACAACAACAACAACAACAACAACAACAACAACAACAACAACAACAACAACAACCGAACCATTGGGAAACCCCCGCTCTCTCGTCACTCGAGCGACCAATGCCCGCGGACATCTAGAGACGTTGAAACCCGCATCACGGACAGGAGAAAATCCCACCCCCTCCCCCACCTCTTGCAAGCACACTCTATCAATGTCACGGAATTCCCGGGAAGGTGGTGAAATCGCCACCTCGGATCAGCCAAAGCAACTGAATCAACCAGATCAACCAGATCGTCCCCCTTCACGGGGACGACAACGACAACGCCTTCACTTTGAACCCGGAATAGGTTCACAGTCCGGTGGTTCCTCTTCCTCTCCCGGAACCGCGGGCCCAGTCGCTCATGTCCCAAAATGGAGTCTGGGCATATTGAATGATAAAACAACCGACGAAGTCCCTGGCACTGTTGTCCTGCTCTCCTCCACTCGTAATGAGCCCTTGGGTCTCGAGCCCAAGTATGACCAGAGGAAGGATTCGTCTATGCCCGCCCAGCTGCTGTCTCCGAGGCTCCCCACGAATTCCGACAAGAAGACGACCAAATGCGGCAATATTATATTGGAGCCTCAACCAGAGGATTCTAAGAACGATCCTTTGAATTGGTCCACCTTGAGACGCGATTCCGCCCTTCTTTCCCTTGGTTTCTACTGCATGCTTGGTGGTGGCATCACTCCTATCCTCGCCGCTGGCTTCCATGATGTCGCCAACACCTATAATGTCACCTATGCTCAAGTCACCTTGACAACCGGACTTTACATGATGGGTTTGGGCGTCGGCAGCGTCTTGTTCTCGCCCACCGCCATTCTCTACGGCAAGAGACCGGTCTACCTATTTTCATCCGTCCTCTTCATTCTCACCTCCGTTTGGTGTGCGCTAGCCCCCAGCTATGCTCAGCTGGCAACCGCAAGAGTCTTCCAAGGAATATCGGTGAGCCCGGTTGAATGTCTCCCCTCTGCAACCATCGCAGAGATCTTCTTCCTTCACGAACGCGCCTTTCGTGTTGGAATCTACACCCTCCTCTTACTTGGAGGCAAGAACTTAGTCCCTTTGGTGAGTGCGGTTATCATCGAGGCCAAAGGCTGGAGATGGGTCTTTTGGGTCGTGACTATGGTGGCTGCCTTTGGAATGGCCCTGCTGTTCCTTTTCGTCCCAGAAACTTTCTGGGACAGAACTCCCAGACCCAAAGCGAGAGGTCTGACCGCACGTCGAAGCCTGTCGAGTATTGCTCGTCATTCATTCCGAAGAATGTCCTCCTCGCGTGGCCGTTCGGCACCGAACCGTTCGGGTACCGGTTTGGGGGATGAGAAAGACGAGAAGACGGACGTACCACAATCGCCACATTCACAGCGAGATGAACCTCGACCGAATTTCACTGACGGTGCTACTGATGAGAAGTCAGGTTCGGTGCCTGAAGGAAATGCTCAACCGGGTTCATCACGGTCGTCAGAATCTAGGACATATTCAACCCCATGGGATGGAACCACTGAGGAGAGGCCAAATGATCATTCGGCTGTTATTACACCTCGTCCGCGTCCCCAAGGTGGCAATAACGCGTCTGCGCCAGTTTCCGGAGCTTCGGGCGACAATTCGCAACACCTTCACAATCTCAATTCTCCATACTACCTGGACGTCGAGAAGAGTCATGGCTATCTCGATCACCACTCCCCGCCCACGGCTTCCCACGCTCAGGATCATGCCGTCGGAACTTCTCTTGCAAATCATGAAACGACGAGTACCGTTGGAAAACAGCACACCAACCTCTCGGATCTGAGCAAGTCGGAGGAGCGTAAGGAAGCAACCAATTTTCGACCCAAAATTGTGCGATATACCACAAATCTTCGCCAGTCTCCTCCGCAAGGATATCTCCAGACGTTGAAACCTTGGAATGGGAGACTCTCCCAGTCAAAATGGCATCTTGTGGCACTTCGCCCATTCATCCTCTTTGCATACCCGGCTGTCTTGTGGGCTGCACTTGTATACTCTCTTTCCGTCGGTTGGCTCATTGTCCTGTCGGAATCGATTTCAGATATCTATCGGGACCGAGATAGTTACAACTTCTCCGCATTGCAATCAGGACTTGTCTATCTCTCCCCTTTCATCGGTGGTATTCTTGGAACAGCAGTGGCCGGCAAAGTTAGTGACGTTATTGTACGTGCAATGGCGCGCAGAAACGGGGGAGTGTACGAACCCGAGTTCCGCCTCGTTATGGGGCTCCCCATTGCCATCAGCACGGCCATTGGACTTATGGGTTATGGATGGTCGGCCGAGGAACGTAACAATTGGATCGTGCCGACCGTCTTCTTCGGTGTCATCTCATTTGGCTGTTCTTTAGGATCCACCACGTCCATCACATTCTGCGTCGACAGCTACCGACAATTCGCCGGTGAAGCGCTCGTGACACTGAACTTCAGCAAGAACGTCTTCCATGGCTTGGTCTTCAGCTTGTTCTTTGCCCAGTGGCTGCATGCCCGAGGCCCGAAGGACACCTTCATCGTCATCGGTGTCCTTCAGATCGTGTGTATGTTGACCACCATCCCAATGTACATCTATGGGAAGAGGTTGCGCATGTGGACTGTCAGGAAACGCCTCATGGAGAAATTTTGATGGATGGATTGATCATCGATCTGGGTTTTTTGCGATTGCATGGGAAATGGAAGGGCTTTTGAGATTGGAACTGCGATTGGCATTGCATTGCGATTGCATCACCCCCTGAGACTATAGGTATTGACTTTCGGGTATGGCGTTTTACAGTTGGGTTTCCGGTTTTGCATCACGGATGATGGCATGAATTTGGGGATCATCGTCTTGACCCTTGCTTGTCTGACATTTGGGCGTCTATTCTCTACAACGGGATTCCTGTGGAGGATATTTCCGGTCAAGGGAAATGAATGACTTTGGGCGCTTGCATGGATGAGATGTTCTGAATACATAGTACCTCCCTGCCTTCCTAGATATGATTCCGTGCGATTAGAACATGACTGCGAGCGACTACGGCTCTGGCTGCGCAGCGAGGCGCACCACCTCCTTATTTCCCCTGCCTAATTACTAAAGTTAAATGGTAAATTGGACACACAAGATGATGATGACTCTTGGAACCTTGTGACTCGACTTGACTCGATTGAACAGGACTATATAGTACTACACCTGAGTGGTATACATATTAAGAGCGGCTGTGTACAAGACTATGCGTATGTAGGGGAATGTCACGGAGGAGTGGGAGACGGGGAGAGACGGTCTCCAGAGAGAGGAACCACCCAAACGACTCGTAGACATACATGCTCAAAAGTATAGAATAGTACATACCGAATTAGCAGGTAGTTCTTGAACGGGTAGAAGAACCCTGTAATTGATGGAAATATTAGTACTAGAGTGCCAGAGTCACACTGTTGGGAGAAGGGGGTGGGCTTCCGCCATAAAGCAGCTAGAAGATATTTCACCCTTTGTGTTTAGGTATGTATGCTTATATAATCCCCGATCTGTCGGACCTTTTTGGGTGGGTGCCACTGGTGCCACTGGTGCCTTTAATACACTCTTTCGCTGACTAAGGAACTTCGTCTCCCGCCGCTTTCCTCTCGCGCTAACGACGAGTTCGTTAGTAGTCGAATAGCCTCTCCTCGTTCGCTCCCCTTCCACTCTTTCCCTCACTTCCACGGCTCCCCTTCGATTTCCTTCTAACCCCCCCCTCTCTCTGTGCATTTGTGTTTGTGTTTACATGTGTGTATATATGTGTGTGTGTGCCCTGAAGCAACCGGGGCTTTTCTGACAGTGCGCGGTTTTGAGAACGGCTATGTGAGCAGGCTGGGGGAGCACAAGCATTGTACGCGCCGACAACCTCCATCCATTACTGCAAGGCAACCAGACCTAAAAGAGAACGACAAAGCTAATGCACACTGTGATAGGTCTCCGCTGTGAATTACTTTGCAGCGTTGCGCCCCACAACCCGCCATGCCATTTGAGGATGGACACATGTGAGGAATCAGAAATCACCACGACATGAGGGTGTCGCACCCTGCAAAAGTGATGCCCTCGTCAGAAGACATCGACCACCTATCAGCACCAGCTCCATTGCCCCCCTTGTTGCGGTTTTTGGTCCGCATGGATGGCTGAGTGGAGGCCAACAGATTGCAGAGCCTCTTCCGAGGGCCAGGATCCCCCAGTGGTCCAGTAGTACTCCGTACATAGTACCCCTGTAAAATTATTGGCCACGGATGACTTCCACCGAAATTCAGCCTCAGCCTGACGAGGCATCCTGAAAGGCAAGTTATGAGCACCTCGTTTACAGTTGGCGGGAATACGGTCTATCAACACTCCACTCCCCCCAGATCCTGCCAGTCTGCCTTGCGGGTGTATGCTCTCGCTAGGACACTGTCTGGCGATTCAATAGCTGTCGTCGAAGGCTCAGAATTGGATAGTGTGCTCTCTTGCAAAGAATACTTGTATCTCGGAAGGCTACGCACCGATTTTCTGTGACGTTTGAACGAAGCAAATTACAACAGCTGCCTTCAGCATATTGCTCTCCAGACACCACGTTTCAACTAGGATTCTCTCTGGACGTCTCACTCGTACAACAAGCTCTGGCATAATCTCAGGAATTTCCACTGCTTGTCATGTCTAGAGCCGCAAAAGCGCCGAAAACGAAGGCACCTGTGGCAAATAAATGCAAGGGCACCGCACCCAAGAACAAAGCAGGAAATCATAAAGGCACCAAGGCGAAGAATCCTGACATAAAAAACAGCCTCAAACAACTAGAACCACCAACAACACCATGTTCGTTCGCAGAACCCATACTCCGAATCTGTAAATCCAAGGCTAAGGGAAATGTTAAGTGCGACACCAACAACCAAGCTCCCTCCGGCCCCGACCAAAACGGACCTCAAGCCCCCCAGATCAAACTCTTTTACAGACAAAAAGCAGAGGGCACCAGCACGGACATCATCGGGCCGAGGGAAATCAACCGGTGGAAGGAGTCAACCGCCGGCCGACACAAGACATGGAAAGCTTGCCGCCGTCTTAAACCCTCAGGAACATTCCTGGAGCAGCTGGTAAGCCTGCATGGTGAGCACGTTGCTTTTGGCTGGCAGTTTTCGACTATTAGCATGCCGTCTGCGTTTCTCAGGGGGCTCGGCAGACACGTCAACGCAGAACCGCCACACTCAAAGGCTCGCAAGCGATCCGCTGCTTCTATGGATATGAAGTTTATAGAGGGTATGAGCGACTTGTATGACCAGAGGTGGCCGCTACCGTTGGCGCGGCCGACTCAGTTCAAGCGCGTTCCTCGTGCAAGAAACTATCGTCCTGCAACGTTCTCCCGTCTGGTCTTTAGCAGTCGAGGGTTTACCCTCAAGCAGGAGGAATCCCTGGCCGGAACTAAATTTGCGGCACGACTGTTTTTGCCAAAGGGGAACAACGGTCACGGTGAAAAGGGCGGCGTCTTCTGCCATGGTCTACTTTTAGATTTTGTCCTACATGGCCTCGTACGTAACGACGACTACGCTGACATCTACATGGCGGTCCAAGACCTCGCAAAGCCTACACGGTCGTATCGCGCCCACGTGTTTCTGAGTGAAGGGCTGTCGGAAAGGGACTTGCGCCGCAAAAGGGAGAGGATGAAACGCCTACGTGCAAGCCGCGACTTTCACGCGGAGACCACAACTACCACACTGGCTTCGAATTCCTTTGCAGGAGATGAAGCACACCTAGAAATCATCCTAATGAAGAGTAACGACGATGTTGGCAACCCCAGTGACGTCTTCCGCCTACACAACACAGCAAAGAACTTTCCTGTGCTACCTGAAACTGGTAAGATATCCCCTTCAAGTGGATTCACTGTACTCCAAGAAGATTCCGGTGCACCAACTTCTTATGCCTAGCTAACATTCGTTATTGTGAAGAAGGAAAAGTCGGCAAGCAACGGAGGTACCAACGCTCGTACGCTGCAGTGCTTAGGTCACGGTGGCAGCCGCCTATACAAAAGCTGAATCTCAAGCCGGAGTCGAACCACCTTGCGTACAGGGCGTGGCAGGGGCGGCATAGCACGGAGAATCCAAACAGCGCAGTGTTGCCGGAGTGTATGAGAGGTCCGGAGATTCGCGTGGCGAATCGGTTTGCAGCCTTGTCTGTTGAGGAACAAGGCAATAAAGCTGATGACGAAAGAACGCCGCGGAGAAATCGGAAGAAGGCTACGAGTAACACTCCGGCGAAAGCTCCAGAAGCCCTGTTGAACAAAATTCAGGGCAAGGCCCCCGCAATGGCCCCGACGAAGCTTGCAGCAAAGACTCGTCCGAAGTCACACAAGAAGCGAGCTCAATGACATAGTGTGTATATAGTGAGTAAAAGGCGTTTTTTTCCCTAGCGAGCCATGATGTTTCAATGCCGTATAAAACCAACAGCTCACAGAGAAATAAATGGACCATGAAGTGTTTTTAAGGAGCGTGAATATACATTGTATTGTATTCTTTCTCTAGGATGATTTGTGGCTCTCCGTTATTTGCCATGACATGAAGACAATTCCAAAAATGCAACAACTGATCCCCTCCCTCCCCTCCCTCCCTGCCTGCCCCTTATCATTGCCCAATGGTGTGTGACTTACCTATATTATGATCATTTCGAGTCGGAATTTGACGGGCGTTATGCGATGCCTAAGTTTTGTGAGTTAAGTCCCTGCTAAACCAACTGGGAGTTTGCGACACCCGAAGTGGTTTTGAAAAAAAACCCGTGATGGTGGGGATTTTTTGAGCACTGTTTGGCCTCTCAACCTAACCACCCCACTACGACTAGGTCGACGGTGCTTTCGCAGGTGTGCAGGAGATTTCGGAGCACTGTGTGTGCCCTCTCTACCTGAACCACCTCACCGTGGCTGGGCCTAACGGAGGCCAGTGCTTTAGCAAAGGTGTGCATACTCCAGAAGATGCTCAGCACGCTGTCTCTTGCACGCTCAACTCAAGCCCACTTGAGTCATGGAAGACTGCTGAGTGACTTGCGTTTGGTGTACAGAATGCTGAGCACCATCCGCTGAATGAGCATCAATGGTCGTTGTCTAGGTCAACCTAGACAATGAAGTGCGTTCCGTCATTCTTCGAGCGTTTTGTCTGCTCGGTGACGTGACGTTTCAGAACGTCCTTTCGAGAGAATGTCCCTCCACAGTCACATGCGAAGATTTCGAGCGAAAGGGATCCATTCAGACATGCCGTGGTGGTTCTTCTGTGACGTGCAGCGTTCCCGGCCGTGGAGAACCGTTTTCCGCACACGTCACACCGGTGTTGCTTCTGGCATTTCTGAACGTGGATCCTGGGGACGGGACGTGTAAGCGATGGTGCCTAAAATACATACTCCCCCGGGTTCATGGACACGCAGTACGTACCTGAATCGCTTGATGGCGGTCGACCGAAAGCTCGTTCGGCAGTGTTCACATGTCAAAGGGTCTAATCTCGAAATTCGACTCTTGCGCGCGCGCATCTTCTGCGATTCTTGGACGGAGACTTCACCGGTGGCAGGGTGGTTGGTCTCCTTCCCGGTCTTCGTAGGCAAATCGCGGCGAGATTGAGAATGTAGAGTCGATATGACGTCGCGGAGCTCCAGTTGGATTGACTCGCGGATTGGAACTCTCCTATCACTTCATTGTTGGCATCATCTGGACCGGCGGTGGCTGCCGTCTGCCCGATAACGGGACCAGTGTAGTCGCCTGGTGCTTCGAAATCGAACGATGGATGACTGTATCCAGATGATTGCCAGGTTGTTTGGAACGCCGTGTCTATGCTGTAAGCTCCGGCCTCTTCAACGTCAGGGATGGTGACAGCCGCGGACGCGAATTGGCCTTCTTGATGGTTCTGGTTCGTCGTAACACCGAGGTTCCAAAGGAACCCGGCGTCGTAGAAGTCAAGACCACAAGCGGGATCTTGGACAGCAGTTGACACGGAGGAGGCGGACACATCATTCCAAAACTGACCGTAGTTCTCCCATGATGCTGACTCAGGGTATTGGTATAATAGCAGGGACCCAGACTTTGACAAAACTTGGCTCGGCCCGCTGAGTATTAGGCCTTGATCATGATATCGGTTAATGGTGAAACTGGCGAAGCAACCCCGTCAAGGGCTGCTCCGCAAATTTCCTGTCACTGTGGGCAATGATAAGGGGCAAACCTCGCAACAACGCTACCGAACTGTCGTTTCAACAAGTCAGCAAAGGGGATGCTCCGAGTCGATCCGGATTGCAACGTACCAAACAATTTACTCGACCTCTCTCCCCTTCCACTGTAGGGCGTACGAAAGAAAATAGAAAAAAAGGGTGAGGAAAAGAAAGGAAAGAAGGAAAATCAACGTCTGGAGAACAGGGGGCTGAGCTTATGTAGAGACTGTCCATTCAGCCTGATGACCAGATGGCACACAGATGGGGCGCTTGCTCACTGATCGCCAGTTGATGTTGTGATTGGTCGCCGCCAGAAGACGTTGCCCCAATGCTGTGGTGTGTGTGCCAGGCCAGGCTCCGTATCTCGACCTGCATGGGCTGCATGCAGCTGGGGGGGGGAGCGGACACGAAGCGGAATGCATCTCAAACCAAAACGAGAAATCTAGTGACAGCCCCCGCCAGGCGTAAGTAGATCCGTCGACAATATCTGAATTCGCTCATTCGTCCATTTAGGCTTTAGCACACTTGTGTATTACTTAGTTGGTAAAACTCAATATCATTTGGCTCTGGATTGGCAAGGAAGCCGGCTTTTTGCTCAGAAGCATTTCTGATTTTGATGGGTCATTTTTGAGACGAATCGATAATATAGAGAGAAAGTGCCCACCCAATCTATTATCCACATTTCTGTCTGCCATGAAAACAATAAGTAGCACCGGAATTACTTTCCAGGTTTCCCAGCCTTGCGAAGATCAGAGCCTCGCGTGATACTTGAGTCTATCTGCCGTGCCAGTTGTCTGCTCAGAGTTTGCGCCACACAGGGCGTTCCACGGCTGTTCCTTGCAGCCTTCGCCTAGCATCCTCCCGAGGGCGTCGTACTCCCTGCGGTGCGCTCTGGCAGTCTCGGTGGCGCGTTGGATGGCTGCCATCCTTGCATGTCGTCAGTCAGCTGTGGGGAAAAGATTGCACGCAGAGTCAAGCTTGTGGCTTACGATGGGCTTGTTCCAGAGACATTGTCACTATGCTTGTTCATTTTGCTGCCCGTGGAGATTTGGGTGTACTGGCTGCGCCAAGTGTTGGAAATGCTTTATTTGTATGTTCAAATTTGAGCACAACACTGCACTCACTAGGACTGGTGGGCGGGAGTTGTTTTTGGTGCTTTAACGGTGTGATAAGTTTGAAGGCTTCATGTAGCCCGTCAACAGCTTTTATATACGTATATTTGGCAGAGTACCGGGCCACCTTAAGCTTGAGCTTGACATCGCTGCATTATGCAACCTGGAAAGGGGGTTCATGTCTCTTCTGGTGCACTCTGGGCAGCCGGTAACCTGCTTTGAAACTGGCCTTCCGCCGCACCGAACGCTAGTCTCTGTGGTGAGAATCTGCCGCCGCAGACAGTCAGGTGCCCGATATGGAACTTGATAACCACGCCAGCGATGTCTGGAAAGGGAACAAACACAAACGTGTGAGGAATGATGGAACAAGGTACTTCAGCCTTGTTGTGGTATTGGTCAGTTAACAGCGAAGTGGAAACGTTGGGTGGCTCCGTTCAGATGGGGAATAAAACAAAGTTGCAATCCGCCATGTTCGAAGGATTCCATTCATGGCCAATCTGTAAACTATCTTCGCTTATTGTACTTTGGACACGCCGTCACAAGTGATTGTTAGGTGACTCCGTTGGAATGGAATGGGGAATAAAGCAGAAGGTTCGGTTCAGACTCACTCTGAATGGACTCCCCAGGCCCGTCTTTCGTGAGTCCCCAGTCTGACGGTTTGAATCTTGCAACTTTGGCAACCATTCCACGACATTATTGGTGGGCGATGATCAGGGCGAGGTTGACCTTCTCACCGCCACACAAGGCAACCCGGTGGACGATGCGCCTGATTACACTTTGGACGCGGCACTCTAATTGGTAGACAAATCCTTGTTGACGCCGACCCCGGCAGCCTTTTGGATGGCTCGGAAAATGCCGTGGTTTGTCGAAAGTACCTGGCGGCGGTTCCAACCATCCAATGGCTATGACAGCGGACAGTCTGGACGTGGGGACGCCAACACAGTTAGTCTAACCGTCATCTAGACACTACTTACCGCAAAGGCGTAGGCGGATGAAGCAAAGAAGGAGAAACATCTAGCTTAGATCCCATCAGATTCAGGGCGCTCCCGTCAAGATGGCTGAAGTCATCGAAATTCTTGGTTTCCTCCGGGCAGGCGAAACAGATATCATCGTTGGAACTCTGGGTACTTGTACACCATTGAGTCCTCAAGGTTCTGGGGTCCTAAAATCCCGGGGCGATACATCACGACGCAAGATTAGTCTACCATACATACACCAAGCGCTTGCGCTGTGTAACTTGACTCGGTATTTCTATGCTTTGTGGCCTCTTTCACGCCCCATGTACAATTTTCCCAACCAACTACTGTCATTTTTAGCCTTGCATCGTGGAGCTCATCTGGTTTCAAAGTCAGCAGATCCTTGACCACACGGTCAGATCAGCGAGGTACTTTGGGAGAATGCGACCTCTGGTGGTTTCCTCTCGGCGGAGTTTAACTCCTTGCGCCGTATGTAACTTAAGCGCTTCGTGGGCCTTAATTGCGTGCCCTGGTCCCAGAACGCCGAGAACAGTATGCCGTGTTGTGAGCCCCCAAACTGGGTGGACAATGCCGTAAGCTCCCACCGGGTAGCCCGATCCAGCCGATATATCCCCCCCCCCCCTCGTCTATCGACTGACGGATAGGAAACATACGGCTCTACCTCTCCTTTCTAATATAGAGACTTTAAATACCAGCAATATCGAGTGGCAACGGATGCTGAATCGTGACTGGGATACCCAATCTGATGGCGCGACTCCGTTGCTCGTCGTTCGAGAGACAGCCGTGTTCCATGACAAGAGATCCTGGTGGTAGGTCGTGATTTTTGTCTGTGGACGGGGATCTTCACCGAACTACTAGAGCTACTAGCTAAATCGATGTTGCTGTGAATCATTCGCAATAGTAATATATGCAAGAACATCGACATGTATCGAGGCCAGCATTCTCGCCATTGTCTTTATTGCTATTATCATGCTGCGTTGCCACCAACTCTGGATAGTCAGCATTCTAATTACAGTAGCGTCTGCCACGCCCAGCTCCAGGCCTGAGTATCATACCTCTCCCTGCGTAAATGTGATCAACGGCACGTATTCAGGTCTCCATGCGCCCCAATTCAATCAAGACTTCTTCTTGGGTATACCTTTTGCTCAGCGCACGACTGGTGACCGAAGGTTTCGGAATCCGAAGTCCTTAAACTCTACTTGGAGTGAGAGGAGGCTTGCAACCTCCTACTCCCTCGAGTGTATTGGTTATGGGGTGAGTGGGAATAGGTTCACTCGTGATTTTGTGGAGGCTGATATACGATGAAGCCGTCTTAGATGGGCTACAATATTAGTGAGGCAAGACCAGATCACCCACATTCCCTGGCGTCACCGGTTGTACTAGTGCTCTTATGGCTCACAAATTAAGGACTGTTTATATTTGAACGTTATCCGTCCCCTAAACTTCGAACACGAAAAGCTGCCAGTTCTTGTATGGATTTTTTGGGGGAGGATTTGTTCAGGGCGAGCCGAGCCCCCGATTTACGTTATAACCTATCTTTTCTCGTCGACGATTCAGTTGAAATTGGTCATCCAATAATCGTAGTGTCTGTTAACTATCGTCTCAGTGCATGGGGATTCCTTTCCTCGGATGAAACAGTTTAGAGTGGCAACTCCAATTTTGGTATACGCGATCAACGCCTCGCACTTCATTGGATTCAAGAGAATATTGCGGCTTTCGGAGGCAAGCTGCGCATTAAATTGGAACTTTCTGAGACAACCATGTACGCCCGCACAGGCGACAATTCTAAGGTGACAATTTAGGGTGAAAGAGCTGGAGCGATGTCCGTGGGTTTACATCTCACGGCGTACAATGGCTGAAACGATAGCCTGTTCTATGCGGCCATTATGGATAGCGGTGGTCCTCTTTTTTCTTCTGTACAAAGCCGATCTCTGCAGCTACAATACAACAATATCACATAATAGACTGGGATCAGTACTAACTCAGATGAAGGAACGTCGTTCTCGCCTCGGCAAATCAACACAACTGATGATTTTTGAAGATGCTCTTATCGGTAAAATCTCGTCATCTTTCTAAGGACTAATATTTACTAACTTTAAGCAGCATCGCGTATTCCACCAATTAAATCTCGATGAGCAGCTTTTGCTAATAGTACTCCGTATACTCCGATGATCCACATTTCGAGGTTCTCCAGAATCTACCTCCCGAGTATCGGCCTGGTCCGCCTTTTAGTGCACACTACAGATAGGCAGCAACATACTTTGGTGACTTCGCGAGCTTCACACAGCGACAACAGATCCAAAATCGTGGAGATCTGAGACCGCAATTTGTGGCGCCCCGGCCTGGGTACCTGGGTGATCAGGTCAATTTTCGTGTATCATGACGCCAATGTGACAAGCTACCTGGAAGCCGACACATGACGGGCCGAGGGTATTTCTCTGATCAATGCCCACAATTTAGATGTATAATCGGTGAATGACGACGTTCAACACTATTGCCGATACTCTTATCCGATGCTACCTTCAACGGGGAGTTTTAAGCTATTCTTCAATGCCTTTTTCCATTACGAGTGCGGGGAAGCTTCTCTTCATGGTTAGCAAGCTTATTCTTGGTAGGGTACTTGGTGGGGAGTGGAGGATCGTCTATAAAATTATCCCAAAGCAGTTAAAGACCTGTGCATGTCTAGTGCTTGGTGGAAAAGCTTTTATCCACAGGAATGAGGCACGTCACGAGGGTAAAGAGTCAATACATTGCTTGATGAGCCGAGCAAGAAGGGATCTGGCGATATAAAATGGATCCTTGGGCCGACACATAATTCACAATGCACGCGTCCGCTTGCAGCGAAGATAAGCACACTGCAAAATGATGTTAAATGCGATAGCTACCTCGTTGGGGCTGCTTGCCGCTTTGGTGGCTGCACAGGCTGATTCAGACTTGCTTGTCAAGACGAACCATTTCACCATTCAGGGAATCGTCGAGCCAAATACCACCAACGTTCGCACGTTTCGTCGCGTTCCATATGCAGAGGCTCCTCTTAATCAACTCAGGTTCAAGCCACCAGTCACTAAAAAGCCAGAGGTCGCGACCCTAGATGGTACACAATACGGACCATCATGTATTCAACTCAATAACGGCCAACCTACTGCGTACACAGAACATCTACCTGGTTTCTTACTAGCCCCCGGCGCGACTACCGCCGAAGACTGCCTAAGTCTTATCCTATGGGCTCCGAGGGCAGCGGCAAATCAATCACTACCTGTGATCATTTATATTCCCGGAGGTGGATTTACTGGAGGCGGTGCTAATTCGCAATATAAGTACGGCGCTAATATCGTACGGGACAACCAAGATGTTATTGTAATTTCCATTAAGTAGGTCTTCTACTATTACTTGTCTTCACGAGCGATATAATTACTGATGTCGCCACTAGCTACCGGGTTAATATCTTTGGCTATCCTAACGCAGCAAGTTTAAACCAGCACAATCTCAACCCCGGTCTGCTGGACCAACGGAAAGCCGTCGAATGGGTATACGAAAACATTGCTGCTTTTGGAGGTGACCCATCACGCATAATATTATGGGGTCAGTCTGCTGGTGGCTCCTCGGTCGACAAGTACGCATACGCATGGCCCGATGACCCCATTGTTCAGGGCTTCATCGCCGACTCTGGCGTTGCAACATTGATAGGGAAGAGCGCAGCAGACACTAGCAACTTTACCTATGTGGCTCAGTCCATTGGCTGTAATCAAACCGATGCAGACGAAGCCTTTGCCTGCGTGCAGAAAGCTGATGCCCAGGACATCATTGCAGTGCTGAATAAATACAATGCCTCTACGAATGGTGGACGAAGCTTGTCATTCACCCCCGCTGGCGACAACGAGACCAGCTTCGCCGACTACAGCGGGCTGCAACGCGACGGAAAGTTCGCCAGAATTGTAAGGCACCCTTGACTAATGACAACACATTATGCATTATCAGCTAACAACACTCCATATAGCCACTTTTGGTTGGGAATAATAACAACGAGTTTGCAACGCTGCTACCATATAGCCCGAACGGACCAAACGAAACTGTTGTTCAAAGCCAGACTCTCTCTGCGATGACATGTCCGGCAGGGAGGGCGGCACAGTAAGTAGCCGACGGATTTTAGATTAACTCTCAAGACATCGCCGCTAACAAGATCCAAGGGCGAGAACAAAATGGGACGTGCCATCCTGGCGCTACCGTTATTTTGGGGAATTCCCGAACTTGAATCCGTTGCCCTGGCTAGGAGCCTACCATTCTAGTGGGTCTTTATCCTTCAACCCTCCTTTAACCTGCATAGGAGTACTTATGCACCCCTTGATGTCATGATGCTTACACATCCTACTTTAGGCGAGCTGCCTATGGTCTTCGGCACCTCCGACCTGCTGGGTCCCAACACCGAAGTTGAAAAGCTGACAAGCCAATATATGCAAAAAGCTTGGTTAGCTTTTGTGAAGGACCCATATGCAGGGCTCCTGGAGTATGGTTGGCCAGAGTTCAATGCGACTTCGAAGTCTTTGGTTCAATTGGGCTACGAAGGGAATGTCTCGGCCATCCTTGTATCTGGAGATGCTTATGACACAGGCTGTACATAGATGTCAATGGTTTAGCAGATATAGAAAATACATGACTGTCATTATTTCAATTGTTCTGTTTCCGAATACCACTCCGTGTTTGTCCGAGTCTCATCGGAAGATCGCCTTTGTTTGCTCGCCTCCAAGCCACCAACCGGGCCAATTGGAATCTATTAAATGTAAGTATATGTCTATGTGTCTTTGCCTAGAGAGGAAACCCATGCGAAGGCTATTCTCAAAGCGCCTGGTTATGTTCTGGGGTGGGGAGGCGAAAGGGGTTGAGTTACGATCACCTTCCTACTTAAGCGATGAGGTTTCATGTCATCCAATGTAGGAGCCATCAAAGGCAGCATCTACTTAATGGATAATAGTAGGCTGAGCACCTCTGACGTACCCAATAATAGCTTTTGCTGTATCATAGGGGGATTGCATCGTTTCGGAATCAGGGTGGCCTTACCCTAACCAAGTGTAAATTTCGTGCACTCAGAATTACACGTCATCAGCGACCTCGTTCTACACAATCACACGTAATTATGCTTCTGCCCAATTTGTACCTTGATGGTAAGGCCACCTCGCTATGAACAAATTGAGAACTTCGCAGGTGCAAGGCAACGGAGCGGCGATCCTTCGCAAGATCCTGCCCTTCACCATTGAATCAACCCCGCGAGTATTGCTTCTTGGCTCTATCGACCGTTCACCACAGAACATGCATTCAGCCGAAAGCAATGGTACATCTGCTGGGCTCGAGACGGACGCGATACTATATCATTGTTTCTGTTGTATTGGCTCTTTGGCTGCTCCTCCTGCTTCTCCTTTTTGGGAACGAACTTGGAGAATTACAAGGCGCGCTTCTTAAACCTTTACTTGAAGTCTCAGTACCTCAGCACCCCGAAACTTACAACGACAGCACCTTCCCTATATTCCCATCCCTGGGTGAGACAAAATTCAGCGCCGAGCCCGACCTCTGCTCAAATTTCCCACTGGAATGGCTCGAAAAAGTTCAAGTAGTCCTCAAAACGGGAGTGGGGCAGGGGGACAAAAATGAAGCTCATCTGACCTCTGTTACATCCTGCATTCGAAACATAATTGTGTTTTCCGATGTTCCAGAGCGAAGACACGACCGGGAGTTTATCGATATCTTAGAGGGTCTTCCTGAATCGTACCTTCAGCATCCTGACTTCAGTGTCTATCACAAACAGCGAACGGCGTATGATTCAGGAGAGCCAATCGGACTCTCCAACGAAGGATGGAAGCTAGATCGATTCAAGTTCCTACCTATGATAAATGAGGCCTACAATATGCGTCCTAATGCCAGCTGGTATGTGTTTCTTGAGGCCGACGTATACATGTTTTGGGACAACCTCTTCCGCTTCCTCAACCAGATCAATGAGCAAGAGATGCATTATTTTGGGTCAGCCACGGCAGGGTCCCACGGTAGATGGTTTGCGTATGGCGGTGCTGGGATCATAGTGTCACAAGGACTGATGAAGAGTCTTGTTGGGGACGGGACAGTCCTGAGCGAAAAATATCAAGAATGGATGCTTGCTGACTGTTGCGGAGATGCTGTGTTGGGCTATGTCATCCTTGACAAGACTGGTGTTAAAGTTGAAGACCTCTACCCGATGCTCAGCGGGGACTCGCTCGAGGCTTTGGGTGTCAGTGAACAACGATGGTGCAATCCCGTGTTATCGCTTCACCGCATGACCACCGACTCTCTGAGATCTTTATGGTACTGGGAGCGTACTAGACGAGCACAAAAGGTATGTTCGTCTTCCTCCACGGTGACCCAGGCTGACGTTCCACCAGGGACCACTAGTATATTCAACCCTTCTCGAGTATCGACAGCCTCGCCTACAAAGTACACCGTCCCGCGATTCCTGGGACAATTTATCCGCCGATTTTCTGGGAAACGCGAATCACTCCTTATCGACATGTGCGCAGGCGTGTGAAACGAACCAAACATGTTTACAGTACTCCTACACAAACAGTCAATGTCGAATCTGGCCATATGTTGTTCTTGGACATGAGGTCGGTGACAAGGATATGCAATTTACATCAGGCTGGAACTTGGACAGGATATCTCAACTCTATTCCAATTCGTCTAACTGTGAGGTTTCGAGATGGACACGGCCAGTCAATCATCGATGTGGATTCATCAATTGTGCTTGAACTAGTCGAGTGAACTAGTATTGGAACTCAATCTACCCCCCCTGAAAGAGCACTAGCTCAGTCTTGGCCCAGGAAATTTCTAGTCGCCGACTAGAACTGTCACTTGGTCATGCAGTTTCAAGTCTCGACTGCTAAAACCCAGGTGTACCGCAATTGCAACTCGGTAGAATTGATTACAGGAGCAAAGTTGTAATCTGAAGCATTGAGTGCAATGGTGTAAGGTAGTTTGCCACTAGGATTGATTGCTCCGTAGAGGATGTCGACTAGAGAGTTCCCTGTTTCCTGTCCTGGCAAATGAGCAGCAAGGATGGCGGTGACGTGAGGATTGTTCGTCCATGGGAGGACATTCGAACCAGCTGAGCGGGTAATCACAATGGTGTTGTTGCAATATGAGGCCACGTTGTTGACAACTGCGGTACCGTTCCAATCTGCCTCCAGTGACAATCAATCGACTCTCCCAGAGGCCCAGGTCTTGGGGAACACGAGACAAACGTCCGGGACAGGTAGAATGAATCCAAGCTCATCTGCTCGATTGCGAACCTTGGCCGGACCGCTCAACATGGTGTTGTTCAAGATGTATTGCACAAGGGTTCCATCTTGAGAGGCATGGGCCTTGATCGCATCAAGGGGCGGTACAAGGTAGGACAAACGGGCCGCACCACTGCCTCCTGCCATAGGAAATGTTCCGTACTCTGTACTTATGGTAAGTAATAAGAAACATTTGCATTTCACCGCATCGGAAACATCACCGTAGCCGATTCGATTTGCGAATGATGACCCAGAGAAGTTCTCCCCGTTGACCAGGTCTCCAGCATCATTGCCAAAGACTCCCATCGATCGTGGAGACTTGAGTGGCAGAGTATCGTTCACGTTCTTCAAAAGTACAATGCCTACCTCATGATCCAACTGCGCACAGGGCACTCCTGGCTAGCACCACATAGCCGACGATTCAAGTTCACCGATGAAGACCACTGTGTGTGCGGGGCGATCGAAGTGGCAGTCCACGTACTGGTGGACTGCCCGAGGCTCTGGGAAGCAAGACAAGAACTACGCGCTCAGGCAGGTAGTACACTTGGGTGTACCGCAACCGTGCTCGGAGGAACTCCTCGAATGAGCAAGGTAAAGTAGGCAATGGCGGACTCAAATGGACAATTATCAATGCAGTGCTCGCATTTGCGGAAGCATCCGGAAGGTTCAAATCACGAGCTCCGCTGGCGAGGCCAAGGGATCACGACAGGCCCCAACGAGGCTGAAATATCGTGCATGTAGTACAGTTTCATACTAATTAGGGACCATAGGATAGTTTAGAACAGTAGTGGCCCAGGATATCACTCCCCACGGAGAGAGAGACCAGGGCAAATTGAGTAAAGTCAAGTCAAGACTGTAACTTACCGCCAACACAGGGGGGGATTGACAGGCATGCCCCTCGCTCAAGGCTCAATGATTGAAAGAAGTCTTCAAGGCGAGTTTAAGCACCCACCATCATGAAATCCGATTATCCCTCTTTTGGTCCCTTCGCTATTACTAAATTTAGACGATGTGTAGATTTATTACGTTCGATTTTTGGTTCCTTGTAGGCCCATCTTTTAGTCCTTCCAAAGGAAAAAAACGCAGATGCGATTCCCGAAATTCCCGAAGGCTTTGCATCTTTCATCTCATATCGGCCTTGCCATCCAAAAGCTGAAGCTGCTGATTGGCTAGCTATGGTTCACTTTCAATCCTGCTCTGTGCATATTGATAGCCATAAAGTAGCAAGAAGGAAAGCGGCCTCATTATAAAATGGTCTTTCATACAGTAGTCCTTTGCAGGCTGGAAATATCTCCCGTGGTGTATCCCTATTCCCGTGGTTTATCCCATGAGAATAGAGCTCCTCGTCATCTATTCCAGTCGTTCACCGGATTTATTCCGTAGCGTTGTGCAGAATTCAGCATCTTTTGAATTTCCCCACTTTCGCTGAAATGCTACCGGAAACACGGCATCATCACGGGATAAACCACGGAAGCGATTGGAAAACGGGAATACAGCAACAGAACCAGACCTCAAATGGAGCCTCGGAGACTTCCAGGTCAAACGTCTTCAGCTGTCATGTTTTGACTTAGAGGGTCATGACAAGAGATCCTGGTGGTAGGTCGTGATTTTTGCCTTTACAATGTCTCGTAAATGTCAAGGAGTATCCGAACATCCTGGTCGCCCACCGCGTGTGTCCAAGTAGCGCACACATATTGACAATCTCGATAATTAAGGGGTTCAAGGGGCTTTCGACCTGTCAAACATCGGCTTGCCGACTATCCGGCATGAATAAAGGGGTATTTGAGCAATATGCTGGTGAGGATTGAGGACTTACAACCAATACCACCACCCCCACCGTAAGTAATAAGACACGCCTTCACTCGACACTATAGAACAATTTCTCAAAATGTTCCGTGTCCAGAACAGAGTCGTCACTCAATTGCAAGTCGAGGTCGTCCCACTCACATTGTGCCTTGAGCCAAGCAGAATTCGGTAGCGAATGAATCCCGCCCATGCTGGACCCCGGGTCAAGTACATTCGCATGTGCTACAGAGTCAACCGAAGAATTAGCGTGCTCGTAATCCGGGCCCCCATTGGCAATTTCAGAGGTCAGATAGTCTTGAATGGTACCATCCATGTCGTGTAGAGGGTGAATGACCAGAATTTTGTCCATGTAATGCTGCACCGTGCGGCGCACCTCAGCCGATACTCGATAGCGATACTTGACAACGGCGTCGGATAGGCTAATGAGTATTTCGTGATAAAGCTGTGCCTGGGGACTTGTGGCAGCGATGCTTTCGAGAACGCCGCAGGCGGCTTTGAAGGAGTCGTCAATGTCTTTTCGAGGCTCGCCGGCAAACATGGAAAATCCAAGAACGAGCCCTGCACTGAATATCCACGCTCTAATTAAATAAATGTCAGTTTGTGGAGACGCGATAAATGTGTATGGTTGATGATGTTGAGAAAAGCCGCAGAGAAGGGCGGGGGTTCGTCATACTTTAGCAGACACAGATTTCGAAAGTGGAAATTGCATAATGTAGCTTGCTGGCACATATCTGCCATACAAATGGCTGAGTTCACACAGACTTGGCCTAACTTTGAGACTTTGTTGTTCTTGAGATTAACATCTGATGCTTCGTCCGGATCACTAATGAGTTGGTCAGGCGCTTTTCCACGAAGGCGTGATACTAAATAGGCCATGAGGAAGGGCCTTGTGATGAGAATCACAGCAAAGTAGTACACACAGGAAACATGCATGTTGCCGACGAGTAGTTGTCGATTTGTAATGTCCAGGGAAGCATCCCTGCACGTTTTGGGCCTGAATTGGACAAGGTTTGGGGGTAGACTCTGGGTCCAATTGCGTAGCTGCTCGAGCAAATCCTCAGCTGTGGGAATGTGAAGTATATTACCTGGGCTGAGTCTGCTAGTGATATCCTCCAACAACGAGCATCCCTTGAGAATTGCATAGAATGCGGGCTGCATCTGTCCAGAGGCATTACCGCTGGCGATTTCGGTCTGATTGGTGCCGTATCCCACTGTGGGTAGGTTCTTGGGTCTGCCCAAAATGAAACTGGTCAGTACGTCGATGTTTCGTAGACTGTTCCATATCCGGAGTCTAGCAAGTCGATTAGTGGAGGCACCAGAGGGGTTTTGCACCTGTACCTCATACGACACTCATCGCTATCAAGACTTGGGTAGTCAGCCGAATGATGGAGGCCCGTGACAATGGCAGCTTTGGCAGCAACACCAAGATACATGGATGCTGTGTTTCTATGGCAGGCTGCAAGCATGTAGAATCCGAGGAGTAGGAAAAGGCGCACCGTACTGAAGCTCTGGTTTGTCAACATATCGTCAAAAGCAACCTTTTGCGCGTGAGAAAAATAACTGCTCGCCAAAACGAACGACGAATCATTCGGATCTCCAGCCTGTGCACCAATAGCTAAGGCCACGTCGAGGGCGGCACTATCAACCCTGCTCACTGACGATGTCATTACGAATGCTCCAGGGACTGCCCTGTGGGTCACAAGTGTGTCAATTTCATCGGTTGTAAATAGATCAAGCAGGCCACTTGTCTGGATTTGATGTTAGTTACTGCATTGAGATCGATAAGGCTTACAAACAGCTTCAAAGTAAGTGTCAAGCAACGAGTACATTTGCTCTGGAGTTGCATCGACTCTATTACTTCCATCATTGCCGATACCTACGTCCAGCATCGTGTGATAACGGTCGCCATCAGCAAATGGAACGGCACCTACGTACGACCGGACGATTTTCCGTAGGAATTGTAAGAATGATTGCGAAGAAGTTTCTCCGCTTTCAACTTCAAGACGGCCAAGTCAGCTTGCATCCGGGAGCACTGAAGAGGGCAAATTGACCCAAAATACCTCTATCATTCGACGAACGGATGGCCTGCTGATCCTCTGGCAAGGTTAAACCTGTATCACCATCATTACTGGGATCAGGGGTTGCTGGTCTCGTGAATGTGTTTTGGACCGGAACGTCGATAAGAGGTGTCCGCACCTGTACACTTGAGAGGTTTGACTCAGGAGACGTCTCTCTCGGCCGGCTGGTGCTGTGTTGGGAAACCCTTTGATGTCGCCGTCGATGGTCTGTCCCCGAATATACACATGAACTCCCATGGTCGCGTCGAACGCATGCTGCACAAGGCTGCTGAGAGTCGCATCTTATCTTAGAAGCTTTACAAGCCAGGCACGCTCTGCTAACTCGCTGTCGGTCCTCAGGCCGGACCTTCGGGCGCGGCATACTGTCGAGACTTTTCTGACCAAGGTAACGCCAGGTATAAGAAGGGCTGAAAATATGGGCCTCTCAGCCCCAAACGGCAAAGGACTTTTGGTGAAGAGGTCCAACCAGCGGGAGGGTCAAAAGCCTGGGGCAGAGTGGGCGTGAATTTTTGTGACTCGTGTGTTAGCCCTGGCTCAGGGTACGCTGGGCATCCTCTACATATCACCCATGTTTTATATGGCGATGAAGGAGAGGCAATCGACTCAATATTGAGGAAAGCTGTGCTTTGCTATACAGCTGCAGTCATGGAACCTGAAGATCCAAGCTTTCCCGCTGCTAATGATGGGAACTTCTATTGTATAGTGGAATACGTATCGACGGGTTGAGCGGTTGAGCCTCAGTGGAATTCTCCTCTCGCAATGCTAGAATTGCGAAAACCATTTAAAGAGAAAGCGGCGGAAGGCGAATTCTGCCTTTCACAGCAGCTCACTATCTTTTAGCCTACGATAATGTCCCCGACCCATCCGGTGAGTGTTATCTCCAATTAAAGCGCGCGTTTGTTGTCGATCGATTGCTGGAGGTCTTAGGTAGACTAGTTCTTGTGGCAGACCCATAATCACAACTCCTCACTGGCTGAGACACATTTCCGATAGTGAAAGGTACATTGCCGAGCAAGCTCCAAACGCCGACTAACTAGTAACACCCCTCCTTCATGTCCACTAATCACAGTAACTAACCAACAAGTCACAAATCTGGCTCGCCAAAGCATTTGCAATCTACCCTCCTCACACTGATCACCTCGCTGCACTTTGTTCTGCGCTCGGGTCAATTCGGCTAAGTGAAATCAAGTCCTTGATGAGAGAAATGCAGGCTTTCACTGGGCCGCATTCACAGAACGTCTACCAGCGAACGTGATGGGCAGCGCCCAGAGAGCCAGTAGCCCATAGCTGACCCCATGCGTCGGGTTTTCGGTTCAGTATCCGTCGTGATCGAGGCAGCCCCCCGATACGAGGCCAACACGATCAATCTCAGGTCCCAATGAGTTGTTGCTGGCTCTTGGATGATGATGACTCTAGAATATGAGTGGTCGCTGATCATATTTTGAAGCGAAACCAACCCCTTTTCCACGCCCGGGGGAGGGGGAGCAGAGGTCGGACTCACCTAACCTGGAGAATGGCATAGAGCACATCGTTTGATGGCCAGAGGCGGGCGACTTATCATGTTATCAGTTGCAACACTCTGTTCGACGTCTACTATAACAGAGTTTGTGTTGTCGATGCTTCTTAGCGCATCCAAACGGCCTTCAACACCACTTGACCCAATTATCCTTTCGATGGTCCCAAGAGCATCATCTCTCCTCCTAATTTCACCATCATGGGCTACGTTGAAGGGAATACTTATCATACTGAAGCCATAGCCCATATCACCCACCGCATAGGCGCCATCTTTGGCCATCAATATCAATAAATTGTATCCTCTTAACCTTGCAATAAATAGTTGATTGTCCGCTGAAGGTCTTGGAAAGACTGCCGGAGTTTAAACGCCGAAACATAATTTGCATTAAGAGACGAAACAGTCTTTTCTATGTAGTTCAAACTTTAGCAGATGATTGTACCTAACTGCTAGAAAGGTTCAGTCCAACTGCATTTTCGCGGGTAGCTGCTAGCATAATCCGAAAAGTTGACGCGAAGGATGAACGAATAAAAGCTATAATTACACCGAGCTAATCTCATTCTTGTATCAAGAGAGCGCGTTCGCCGTACAGCTGACTGCTCACTACAAATATTGCAGCCTCTCATGTCTTTGGGTGCTCTCCTCAGGCAACAGTAACAGGTTGGGCCCCAAAGTTTTTTGCAACTGCCTGGGCAAAATATTGGCCTACAGTCATAGCAGGACTAGTTTTGACGTATTAGTCGAAGCATCACAGGTCAGACAGAGTCCGGAGGCTTACTACTTCTTTTGTGGCCCTTGCAAAACAAATTCCCGTCTGCCTTGGTTGAAGTAGGCAATCGAATATCTAGATGGAGATTTACCGACATCCTTAGCACGTACTCGGTGGAAGTTGGACTTGAGTCGGTCATCGGACCAAGCCACTAAGAAAACTCGTAAGTAATGATCCCGACTGATGTCAATTGGAGCTCAAGATCTTAACTTAACATATCACCAATATTGACGACAATGAGCCCAGTCTTTGCAGGCAATGAAGTAAACGTGTCGCCAATGGCAAAGCTGGTGTGGGTTTCTCTGCCTGGACAAATCTCAAGACCGTCCTCTCCGTCTCGCTGGAACAGAAGAGTAAGACATCCGATATCTGTGTGGCTTCCTGCTCTCCAAGTCCCGACTGCATTCTCTGATGCAGGGTAGTGGATGAGCCTGAGTTGGGTCAAACAGTCTGATTTGGTTGGATCGTTTGCGACTCGGAGGTGATCCTCTGGAAACCCAAGAGCAGTTGCGAAGCAAGTCACTAAAAGTGGGAAATATTAGATCAACCATCAACCACAGCATTGACTGATCAACCAACATACGAACTTTATCAGAGATTCCGGCACACTTGGACATGAAGCTCTCGGTCGTTTCACGGAAATTTGGAACATCATCATTGCTGGGCCATTCCGAGGTCCGCTGTAGCCATAAAGACTCCTTTTGATCATATCTTCCCGTGCTCGGCCTCAATTGCGCCTAGATTAGCCAGCCTCGTTAGTGGAATTGCCATACTGGAGACGACCAGACCGCTTACCTTGTACTCCCAACCGTTGTTGGTCTTGGTGTCATGCGGGGTCTTCCCCTTTACTTCAGCAGGAAGATCAAAAAAACCTTTGGATATTGCGAATTCAGCTTCAATCTCTTCCACAGAGATTCCGTGGTCAACTAGAGTGAAGAAACCTGCATTTTCGGCTGCGGCAATAAGGTCCTTAGTGATCTCCTCTCTTCGACGATCAAAGTCTGTTGCAAATCAATACCTCATCACGAAATCGGAGCGGATGGCAAGTGAGGGAACTGCATCTACCTTTGAGTGAGATGACAGGCACTATTCGTTCAGCCATTATAGTTAGTGGTACTCTTCCTGCTTCAGTTGCTAATCTAGACTCTTGTCTCGATTTTCTAGCTAGGTAGAACTATCTTCGGTTTATTTATCACACCTCTCGGCTGAGTACAGGCGACGATCCTCCCATCCGTTATTGAAGTGTTAGCCGAGTTTACGTCCTCTTGACCTCAGATCAACAAGACGGAGTGGCATCCTGTTCGCGGATATTGGACCTCCTGGTATTTCGTGATGTTGGACAACGAAGAAATCCACCTCTCGGAAATGTACCGCAATACTATTGGGAATAAGATGTAACGTACTTCCCAGCAGATTCCCCCTCCTTTTTGAACCATCCGATTTTCAATACAACTATGGAGCATAGTGGTTGGTTGCGGAGAGCCTTATCTCTCGCTTGCGGATATGTACCTTACCCCCAGTTCCTGCATCCCACTGCCTTTGAGACTACCTGAATCGACTTCGCCCATTGACATTTATACGCCGGACACAATACCATTCGAGACGTAAAGCCTAGTAGAAAGACAACACGACATCACACTGGATTTTCGATCAAGTCCAAGACCCTGTTAGTTCTGAAAACATGGCAGAATCCAAGTCGTCCACCAGCGGTGATTTTGACCTCAGCAAGGTTAACAAACTCTGCATCCAAGAATGCGTTCGGAGGCGATGCTGACAAAGACTTCAGAAACAAGTGATCACGAGCGCCGCAGTTGGAGTGGATGTGAATTCTGTTGGTCACAGTAAAGCGCAGGAGTTGCTGGCTCATCATCATGTCGACTTCGACCCCGACTCTGCGGAGGCAAAACGGGTGTTGAGAAAAATCGACATGCGTCTTATGCCTATGATCTTTATGATATATCTGCTCCAATTGATGGACAAGAACAGTTTGTCGTTTGCGGCTATCATGGGAATCAGGCGGGATGCAAATCTAACCCCCAGCCAGTACTCATGGTTGGGCTCCATTGTATAGTAAGTGGTACGTGGCAAGCGATTGCTTGGATCTCTCTGACTTGGATGCTCTAGTTTCGGCTACCTAGGTGGTGATATTCCGGCGACTTTTTTCATGCAAAGAATCCCTCTAGCAAAATATCTAGCCTGTATGTGTATGCTGTGGGGTATTGTTGTCGCGATGCACGCAGTGTGCCACAACTTTGGCAGTCTTGCAGCTGTAAGATTTCTGCTCGGAGCCATCGAGGTCTGCACAGCGCCTGGGGTCATCTACATTACAAGTTCATGGTACACCAAGACAGAGCAGGTCTCACGTGTCGCTCTTTGGTATACTACGTCCGGGTGGGCTGCCGTCTTCGGCGGGTTTTTTAGCTGGGCGATTTACCATGCCAATACCTTCAGATGGCAAGGGTTGTTTGTGTTATATGGAAGCCTCACTTTCGTTACCGGGTTAACCCTTTTGTTCTTCCTCGCTGCTTCACCCACTGAGGCCAATTGGCTCACAGAGGAGGAAAAGGTTATGGCCCTCGAGAGAGTAAGAGGCAACAAGACAGGTACCGAGGTTTTGAGATTCGATGGAGCTCAGCTTAGGGAGACGTTCATGGATATTCGATTTTACATGATGTTCCTACTCTTGGTTTCCACAGGCCTGCCAAATGGTGGGGTTACTGCATTTGGTACGTTCTACAGCCCATGTGCGCGCAGTGAAGAGGAAGTGAAGGCAACTAACAGCTGTGTATCTCAGGACCAACTATTATTTCCGGGTTCGGTTATGACACCAAAACAACCACTTTGTTGAGCATGGGGCCTGGAGCAGCTCAAGTCGCTGGAACATTTGTTGCCTTGGGAGTTGCAAAATATACCAATAGAACTATCGCTGGCATTTGGACTCTGTTGCTCGCCTGCACTGGTGCCACCATGATGTTAGCTATTGACGAGAAACACACCGCCGCCCGATATGGAGGATATGTACTGACCATGCAATGTTCGTACTCCTTCTAGCAGCTGAAACCCCTGGCTAACATCCTGGCAGTCCCCATTTGCGTTCTCTTCATCATCACTTTTATGACCGGCGGTGTTGGGGGTTCAACGAAGAAATTTGCTTTCGGCGTTGCCTACCAGCTCGGCTATGCTGTCGGAAACATTATTGGGCCCCAAACTTTCAGACAAGGCGATGCTCCCAATTACTATGTAAGCTGAATGCTTAGGGGCTCTACTGGCAAAATTCTGACCTGGACAGACTGCCAAGTATACCATGCTTGCATTCCTGATTTTCACTGGTATTATGATCGCCATATACGGCTGCATCCACAAGTATTGGAACTCTAAGAGACAGATAATTGATGCCGAGCCTGGCGGTAAGTGATCCAAACATAGTGTAAGGAATGTCTACTAAATAAGTACAATTTAGACGACGGGCTACGCATGGAGAACGAGGAATTTGCAGACATTACAGACTTTAAGATGAAGGCATTTCAATATCCTATCTAGGGGATGAGCCAGCTAGAGGTCGAGGAAATGTATTGCATGACCATTTTCTCAGCTGTTGAACCTTATATTGGAGCATTGTGTATCTCAAGTAAAGGTTCGAGAGCCACGGGGACGAACAATACGACGGGAGTCCCCAACAAATTATCTTGACTCTTTAAGGAATCGATGATCCCTGAGAATGCACATCACCTTCATTCCATGCTTCTGAATCTAGTGTCGTGAATATCGAGTTTGCAAGAGTTCAACAGGGACTTTTACCAGATTCAGAGGATATATACACGTGAACCAGGGACAAAGGTTAGTTTGCTGCCAACGTCTGTGGAAGGTCTCAGCCCAATACCGTTCCTAACCATAGAAAGCATCATAATTTTGATCTATGTTCCCTGTTAACCAAAATCTGGGGTAATGGTTGCTGACTCCTGGGTCAAATATATTTTTTAGTCGATTCACTTAAGTAAAGGGCAGTTTGAGACTGACGGCTTACAAGAGGACAGCCCGACCGACGCAAAATCCAATAAACTCAAGTAATGGTTTAGACTGCGAGGTATCCTGGGTTCCAATTGACAAAATATTACTGCAAGTAGTTAATAACGCTTGCCTTTCAAATTTATTATCCTCAAACTCGCCTTAGATGATTATGCTTCTTGACCACATGGAAGGTTGGCAATGTACCATCAGGCTTGCTTCGGGATCGATATGCATTGAAGAACATGATGGCAGCATCGGCAGTTTCAGGCCTGTCTCTGAAGTAAGAGAGCTGTCTTTTTGATTTAGAAACAGAGGTCACTGACACTTCCCATTCAACTGATCCAATATACACTGGAACTTTTTGTGAGTCCCTAAAGGAGCCGGTTAGGCTCGATCTTCACAGAAACACATGACTCACAGCATTGGTGACCCATCTGGAAGACGCTCAAATAATCCGACAGCAGACTTAGGCTGAAAACTTGTTAACAGCTCAACTGTCAAGTCGCGTTCGCAAACTTACACCCCATACTGATTCATCGTCGGAGCCATAGTAAGATCGAATTGTCTTTTGGCGGACTGGCTTCGTACGATCATACCAAAAGGGCACATCGAGGTAGATTACTCCGGCAACCGGGGGCGAGAATACTGGTTTCGAAACTCGATCGGGATCGCCTTGGAACACATACATTATTGTCTGTGGCTACCATGATGTTGAGACGGAGCCCTTACCTGCAGCATAGAGATTGGACGCAATATGAGCACCACCAGAAGAGTGACCGAATAAAATGACCATGTCAGGTGAACCCTGCCCATACTTTGGAGACGAGATGTTGTTATATATCCATTCACGAGCCAATTGCATATCGTCTGCACCGCCAGGGTACTGCACGTGAGGGACTAGCTGATGGTTTGCCACAACGGTGACAATGCCATGTTGGGCAAAGAACCAACCAATGTTAGAGTACACATTCTCAGTCCAAAGCTTGTCGCCAGAGAAGAACCCTCCACCGTGGATGTATAACAACACGGGCTTTTGGCCAGCATCGCTCTGAGGAACAAAGACATCCAAAAGATTTCTCTCAGATGGGCCATATCGCTCGTCTCTGATAACCTTCACATTTGATGGGGGATCCGAGTAAAATGGCTCGTACAGCTCCCTCCATTTCTGTTCCCAAGTAAATTCGTCAGCACAAGTTTGCTAAATGCGGGCATGGTGCATTTCACGCACCTCCTCATCCCCGAGACCGAACGTGGTTGTCTCCTGAGCAATCTTTGCAAAAACTTCGTCCATGGCTTCCACCTGATGAGTCTTTGAAACGAAAGAAGCTTGCACAATTTCGTGAAATGCTTGGAGGGGAAGTGGTCGATATCGAGAGGCATCATCCACATGATTTGTGAAAGTGAGTAGGGGACTTAGCCGAGTACACTGCCGGCTGTGTTCGTTCCGACCCTGGCTTCAACCTCAGTCTACATGGCTCCGCAACAAGAGCAACCAGGTGGCACATGGTCCCCCCATGTAGTTGCCCCAGGTCGATCTATTGTCGCTGATCGAACAGTCGATACTTATTTCGGAAGCGCTGGCATGACAGCCAGGACACCCACCTTGATACATAAGGTCCATTGAAATTGATGGTTTTTTGCAACGCTGGATTCCACTTTCATTGACAATATTGTTCTTTGGAAACATGTTGACCAGGTAGGCACTAATCTACCTTCGATACTTGCTCTTTCGGATGTGTATTTACTTTGTGACAGATCTGAAGTTCGAGAGCATTCAACAAGAAAGAGCTGTTGGGTGATCATTAACAACATAGCATACGATGTCACCCAGTTTCTGGATTCTCACCCAGGGGGACCACGGATTATTCTGAAACATGCGGGTCGAGACGTCACCGAAGAATTCGATCCCATTCATGCTGCAGATACTCTTTCCAAGTACCTGGCACCAGAGTAGGTATATATTTCTTTGGCTTCCCGCACGTATCTCACGTATGTACCCTAGACAAGTTATGGGTCATGTTGCCATAGAATCGCCCGTCCTACCCTCCCAGGAGCAGCATAAGCCTACCATAACAGGTGTACGAGCGGCAGCACCAGAAATTCCTAAGCAAACGACCGCGGGAAGCACAGTAACAGCTCTGACGCGGAATAAAATGAAGCTATCATCGATTATTAGCGTCTCAGACTTCGAACTAGCTGCATTTCGCTCCCTTTCTCAGAGATCTTTTGGATGTAGGTGCAAATTTTCGGGTATATGCACGCACCTAACGTAAGACAGTCCTCAAGACTGGCGCTGAAGACGAATATGCTGTGCATTGGAATCGAGACAGCTGGAAAGCCATTCGTTTCCGTCCTCGCATCTTGCGACCGATAGAAAGCATCGACACGTCTTGCTCGATCTTAGGAACCAAGTTCTCTGCCCCGTTTTTGATCTGCCCTGCTGGAGGGGCAAATTTGGTTGCGCCAGGTGGAGATGTGCTCTTGACAAAAGCTGCTGCGAAACATGATATTCTGCACTGGGTATGCAACAATGCTGGATCTCGTGCAGAAGCTATGTCTTCCGCAAGAGGACCGAATCAAAGCATCTACTGGCAAGTTTACCCCATGACTGATTTGACAGTCACTGAAAGGGAAATCATACGCGCGATCGACCTCGGGTATAAAGGGTTTGCTCTGACAGTGGATGCCATCAGAGCTGGTAAGCGGGAGCGTGATCTACGCATCACGATTAGCGAAAAAGAGGTCGAAGATGGTATGGAAGACGAGGAAGACGAGGAAGACGAGGAAGATGAAAGCTTCACCAAAGGTCCTACAGTTCAACGACCGTGAGTGAGTTTTGTTCTTGCTATTTTGGAGATCCTGACATTCTAGCAGGCCTGTTTGGTCGAGTTTTGACTGGGCTTCCTCCATTAAATGGCTCAGAGGTCTCACGGATCTCCCTATTGCCATCAAAGGTATTCAAAGCTGGAGAGATGCTCAACTATGTATGCATTATGGAGTGCATCCCTGGCTTTCAAATCACGGTGGTCGACAACTAGACGGAGCTCCATCTTCAGTTGAAACCTTGGTTGATATCCGAAAACATTGTCCCGAAGTCTTTGAGAGATGCGATGTCATTGTTGATGGTGGTATTACAAGAGGCTCTGATATCGCCAAAGCAATTGCCCTTGGAGCAAAAGGAGTTGGGCTTGGAAGACCCTTTTTGTATTCCCTCGTGTATCGTGAAGCGGGTGTCAGCAAAGCAATTCGAATCCTCAAGCATGAACTTGAAACAACAATGGCTTTGCTGGGAGTTACATCACTTGCTCAGCTCAATCCTTCCTATGTGAGTATCCCTATCAATCATGTGAAGAAAATTCAACTTATTAAATTGCCAGGTTGATATATCGCCACTAGCCTATGCTTTTGCTAGGCCAAATTTGTAGTAGGAGAGATCTATTACCCACAACCGTTGCAGGAAAAGGGCTTTAGTGGTCTACAGTCTGAGAAAAACTAGAATATTTGTATAATAGTACTCAATGCAATCCCTCTCAGGTCAATGTAGGCCCAGCCGACGAATCTAGCTAAGGGACTAATTACTAATGGGATGGTTTCTGACTTTGGATCATGCTCGTTTGCGGCCTTTTCGCAATCGACCTTTCCCGATATCGAGGCTGGCTCGCGGTTTGCGTGGTTCCAGGGGCTCGAGATGAGATGGGAAAGCATTAGGCCGTGACACTTTGTGGAAGATACGGGCATGCAATGATATCTCCCTGATTTGGGACACACGTTTATTTCATCCAAGTGAGATGCGAACAGGGAAGCTGAGGGCATGCCATGACAAGTACACCCAGTCTTCTGGGAATTCATGCCAGCACTGAGAAGTTGCAATTGATTGAATTTTGCATTCAAATTGATGCCAGCAGTGGCCGACAGTTGAAATTAAAGGAGAGAGTGTTTCCGGTGCCGAAGCAAGCCCAGAGAACGTACGAGTTTCTAGTCAAGTTCTTGAACTCCTTAGTTCGCAGCCCACAGCATTGCGCCTCCAACTACTAGCCCTACAAGATGTGACTTTACCACAGCCAACTGTGCCCCACCGGTATAAACTCCAATCGTGGGCCTGGTCGTCGACAGTGTCGAGGGCCTTTCAACAGTGGCGCTCGACACTCCTGAGCTATTCCAAAAAGTCCGAGACGAGACCACCGGACTTGTTGCCCCAACAAGCGAAGTTGAGTTGGCCACTGGTGTGGTCGCTTCTTGTATACTCGCCGAAGTGGGAACAGCCGATAAGGTCGATGTGCTCGTAGCGGGAAAGAGCTGACCAACGCCATAAGAGGCGGCGCATTCATCAACGGCTGAAGATGAGAGTGTTGATTTGTTCGGGTTGGGGGGGGCAATGAAACTTACCTCTGAGCAGCACCATGTTTTTGATAGCTGGTCTTGTACACAGAAATATCCGGAATCACAGGCTTCTACAGAGAGTTTTCCGTCAGTGCGGCCTATCAAGGGCCCAGGCGGCCAAAATGTATTCCTTGAGATGCATAGGGCTTTTCCTATGTGTTGCGCTCCGCTTGTTTCCCTGAATCCCTAAGGAAAATAATGATTTACTCACTTCCTGATCCGTTCGGACAGCAAATCTGTCACCCTCTCCACGTATTCGTTCGTGGCTAAACTTTATCTTTCGTAATCACCTTTGTTTCACGATGTACCACCAATAATTTTGATAGACGACCTCGTTCGCCTTGTCTCCACAAACTCCAAGCGAAGGAGACATCCCCTTCCATTTATTTTCTTCGGCGTTGTTCACAAATTCAGCCCCTAGATTCTTCCAAACTTCCATCTCTCCCTGAATCTCAAAGTGTCTAGCCGCAGTAAAGAGTGTTGGATGCAGAGCATGTGCAAGATACTTGATTGTAGGATACCAATCCGCTTGTTCGTCTAGCGAAAATCCCGAGTGGAAGGCTGCTGCTAGATCTGGCTTCTTGTAGAATTCGGTATCGACGTATGCGTGATATGGACCTCTCCAGGTAGTGATAGAAATTGACCGTCCCATCTTAGTACATGTAATGCAGCACTGAAGTGTTTGTGGATTCTGGGTTTCTGTGTGGTCTGTATGGTCCTCCACATTCAGACCCACGAATGATAACTGAAGGGCCGTCAGTGATGGTAGAAGGTGCAATAGCTCCTCAAATGCAGGAACAGAGGCAAATTCAGCTCCAGCTGCGCCTATAATATGAAGGTTGATCGAATTCCGAGTGCTGACATTTGGTATTACCGCCTCCAAGGCAGCGATTAAGGTGAGTTGAATTGTTGTCGTGTTAGTACCGCATCTCATATACTCGACGAATTCTCGTTCTTTGGGGTCGTTTGACTGGTACTTCAGATCTCGGTTCATTTTAAGCCTGAAGCCACCCTTGTCTGAGAGCCTTGTGTAGTAGTCATACCAGTCCTTTGCGGAAGAGAGTGGAATATATTGTTTTCTTGGTAATTTGGTAAAAGAAACGGTCGAGCTCTTTCCCGTCTGCCGGCGGAGATCTACCATAATCTTGTCGTCGGCCGCAATATCTTGTAAGGTGGCGCACTCCGTTAGTGGATGTGTTTGCTGGCAGGAGGGGCAGAATGAGGTGAGAAGACAGTATTGGCAGGCGTTCAACTTCTGCCCATCTTCAAGTTGAGACTCTCTTCTGTAACAGTGATAGCAATATGGTTCGTGGCTAATTGTAAGTGTCAACTTAATATTTTCTCCGACATGAATATAATATGATAATAAAGCCCCGCTTGTTGGCGGTTGGCATGTATCGGTGATAGGAGAATGGGACATACCCAACCAATCTTCCGAGTTCACAAGGATTCAGAGTACCAGATCTTAAGAATTCTAGCACCTGTAAAGTGTGTCAGTCTGTTCGCTCGTCTTGCCAAAGGAGCTTAATAATGTACCTGCTCGTTATAGTAGTCATTCCAACACCTGCCAGCTGAGGGCACATATCCCTTCTGCTTGTTTAAAGCAACAAGCTTCTTGCAGATTTTCTTGTGATTCCTGTTCCAGTCTTGCTTTTGGCACTTTGCAGAGCAGTATGAGACCCGCCTGCAAGCGCTGCATCGACGGAGATTGGAGGATATGTCCCAGCAGGAAAAGCATAGAGCTTGTTTCAAAGCTAAAGTTGGGGTTTGATACGGATCCGAATCCGAACCAGGGTTGGGATCTTCGGATATCATATCTGAGGAAGGACGGGGCATGCGCTGATAAACCGCGCAGGTGCTCAGAGTGATGATTCAGTTTTTCAAAAGTATTTAGAGGCGATGAAGCTTTAGGCCCCTTAGTCGCATGAATAGTTGGCACCTTGAGACATCTTCGTTAGAACTACTGCTTCCGCTGCCTGACTTCATTGATGCTGACCTAAAATAGTGGGATGACCCTGAATAGCTGAACTTCTTCCAGTCGGTAATTCTGGTAGACCTCGCAAGGGGTACGCTCTGAGGCTTGATCTAGAACGGCTGAGATAGTTTGGCCCACTTGGTCTTCAACCATGAGTGCTTCTGCTCCCTGCGCTTATAACGGTCGTAAATCTCTAGTACTCTCTCCGGGTTCCGTTCATCGATGTTGTGATTTATGGTAGTGAAGGTTAGTTGACCAGGTCGTAACTGGTATAGGACGGGATAGGGACGGGAATACGCTCGGCCGTGTAATAGGAAGGGCCGTGGTTTTTGGTAGCCCTGTATATCTTGTCTCGAAGTATTAACTTGTTTTATGCCAGCGATCCTGCAGCTAAGGAAGCGCGGGGGTTTGGCGTGGTGCGGAGGTCGGGCAATCATTGACGGCGGGGAGCCCACTAGTCTGTGCACTAGTCTGTACACTAGTCTGTGCATCGCCTAAAAGGGCCTAGAAAAGCCAAAAAGTGCACCCTCAGGGCTCTCCTATTAACTATTCTGTGCACCCCTTTATTCTGTGCATTTTAGCTGTGCATTCGCCGTAAGGCTGAGTCTATATTGTACCGTTTAAGTAACCGTAAATTCGGTAAGTCGGCCGAGGCCGATGGAATTTTCGCGTACTAAATTACGGTATAAACTTTATTAAAAGTTTAGTTTTTTAACTTAAGATTTATGTTTTAGTTTATAATTTATACTTTTTTAACTTTATATTTAGCTATTATTACTATTAAGACTAAAATAGTAAGAATTACTATGAGAATTAAAATATACTTATATTTATTATAAATAAGAGTACACCGCATTTCTGAACACCGGATATCTATAGCCCTGGACCTTCCTGGTGACAGAAGTAAAGAAGATGCTATCCCTCCAGCTCTTCTTAACGTCGCCTATTCTAAGCCCACATCTAGACGCTGGTCATCACATGTACCTGTAGACTCAGTCGAGAACTAGGGCTGCTTCCCCGGATGCTAATCTCCCGTGGATGTCTTCGTCTCAAAAGGGGCACAGGACAAGGCAAGGATACACAACTGCGGCACTGATCCAACAGGATGAACCAATGGCGGTCAAGTCCAATACTTCGGAAGTGTCCTTATCGCGGCATGCATGGGATCCGCAATGAAAACTCGACGATCCATCAAGGAAGACCGGGACTTCAAAGGTCTGAGAGCATGGAAATGACCATTGTGATAGATTGGACGCATCACCGTTGCATCATTATACTCAAACCCAAACTAATTTGATACCACTGATAGTCCAGGAAGTCAAGCTCCAAATTCGTCTCCTTGACCACGTAATGAGAAAACATGCAAGCCCTTGCACACGCATACTTTCCCATTCATCCGGAAATGTGTACAGCAAGTTTGCAAGTCGACGAGGAAGATACGACTAAGCAGTACACCACAGCCAAGAAACCGTGGCAATGAACTGTAGTATTAATTTGTCGCCGGTATCAGAGCTGTGCACTTAATTTCGATGCATAGCTTGGGACTGGGCAGGGCTACTACTTGAATACACGTTCTAGCTGGAGCAGTCTCTCGGTTTGGGAACATTTTATTCCACACCTCATTCATCTCCTTGTAATCCTTCATGTCCGTCAAGAATATGGTAGCGTCGATAATGTTCTCCAGTCCCGCTGCTCCGGCAGTTGCACCGTTGATGATTGTGCCGATATTCTCCAGGACTGCGGCAGTCTGTTTGGCGACATCAAATACAGGCACGCCGTCCTCGCCCTCTTCATATCCTGCATAGGTCCCATTGCCCCGTCTTGACGATGTCCCTGAAACATAGAGGACTGAAGTAGCTGCACCGTTTGATGAAATCCGGGCATGAGGATAGTTCGCGAGCCCCTGAGCTGCTGAGGGAGGCAGGAAGAACACTTTCCCGTTTGGTAAACTCATTTTCGAAGGATGGACAGTTGCAGATCAGTAAGTATCAATAGCTGCTTGCCTTTCCCGCTTGATGAGCTGTGCAGCCGCCCTATATTTGGAGGCGGACCGAAAAGCCATGACCGCTCTCGAATGTTTTCAGGTTGCACACTGCCAAGGGAGTTTCCACAGACCGAACGTGCCGCGGTTGGCCCGCAAAAGCCTCCCTCGTCCCCATGTTGGGCATCCTGTTCTGGCGGGAGACTCCTCTCACTCAACAGCGTATCAGAATAAGTCATATTTGATAGCAACAGACGAAGGAATTACCATTATTCACGTGCTATCAGTTCTTGAGCGACGCAAATTGCAATACCAGTTATTATCCCTTGGTCAGGATCGGCCCAAAGTTCAAACCAGGTCGCTGTGGCAAACACGAACAACGGCATCACCCAGATCTACGGTTTCAATGGTAAATTCTTAAAAGTAAGCAAACAGTCATGTCTATAAAGTAGAATATCTCAGGTAATGGCTGTCGTCCGGGTACCGAGTATATGACCCAGAATATACTTCTGGGACCTGCTCGATAACCATTGGAGAAGCTTTCCTTCGAGGCTGAACCTTTAAGTTATGTAAGTAGTGAAAAGGAGTGGCATGTTAGGCTTCATCAAATAAACGCTGAACTTTGGTATCGTACGTGGAACGCTGATTCTCATCACGAGGCGAAATTCTCAAGATCAATTCGATCGAGTCTGCAGATATTCTGTACCGTCTTGGGGGGCAGTCCACCTCGTGCCATTAGTAGATAGATTTTGAAGCAACGGCGTGCTTGCTTCCCAGTTCACCAGTTGAGTTCGGCACTCAAATGCTTCTGACCACTACATACCTTAACTGTAGAGTTCCGATGGCAATATCGGTTTGGGCGTCGTCCTCGTTGTCTTCCACCTTTCTCCATCCTTGCTCTCCCCACCATTGCGGCCGAAAACGAAACCATGCACAGGATCGAAGTGCAAATGAGTTGCACGCAACACACACCTCACGGGCTGGCGTTCATCAAGGGGAGCATCCCCAGGCCTTTTGCGTCGGAGCGGCTCTTAATTGCTGCACGAATGTCTTGGTCAAAGGATTGTGAAGGTCTGGGCCTGAGGTATCATCTGAAGCTGTAACCTGAAGAATGACGATGGAGATATCCAGGTCAACCATGGTGAACATGAAGTTGCAAATGGAAAAGCTCCAGGAGCGCTCCACCTACCTATTGCGGACTATAGGGACAAGTCGCGCAAGAATTGCCCGATGCAAAGGCGGGTTCATCAAAATGGGGATTGAGGATTCGGTCATTTGCAAGTCTATGGGAGCTGTTCTGTTTTATATACCAAGTAACTAGTGTCTTGATCAGAAATGAGCGATTTTCTATGTCATTTGGCAATTTCCAAGTCGTTTTGTATCGGTGAGTATGAAACCTTTTTCATGCACTCAAAGCCTCGCGGTCAGACGCTCGTCACGTGATGTTACGGCGGATCATACAGGCCATTGGCGCCAACACTACCGTACTCGTGCATATGTAATACTTCGGCAGAGTACGGAGTACTTAGCCCCAATATAAAGCGGGAACCACGTGATATGCTGCTGTTTTTCTTTCCTGCGTCGACTCTTGCTTTTAACATCCGATCCTTCTCGCACCTTACCTGTTCCTGAACATCGAAGAGACCAGGCGGCTATCGAAGACCTAAGATGTCGATTCACGTAAATCAACGCCCGAAGTGTACCCTTCACCAGTGTCATGTAACTCGCTGAACCCTTGCAAGAATGTCGCACGTCACAATACGCGCCTCGTACTCAGTTGAGGGGCTGCAAAGGACTGTCGCTCGCGATTCCATAACTTCTCCTGAATTCTGGAGGATTCGAAGCTGAGTCTTTCGACAACGTGTACTGGACAATGACCCAGCGCAGTCAAACCCAGGCACCCGGGAAGCGTGACTTGCCTACCAATGCCGCCCTTCCAGATGTTCCAGTGTCCTAGAGATTTGCGAAGGAGATCCATGACCTCTCGGCCGTCGAATCCGTCAAGGTTAGAACCTGGTCCCACTCGAGGAAACAGGGTACGGAAACAGAAGGGGGAGGAAAATATGGAGCTCCCCTGCGGTCTCCACAAAAGGGAGTGCCTGTCGAAAATCTTTCAAAGGCCTAGCTAGAGTCTACGGCTCACTTTGTAAGTGCAACTCGAAGCGCTCATCCTTTAGCCTTCTCAGGTTGCTACTACCTCGTCAATTGGGTCTACTGGCAGCATCGGCTAGCCATTGTCTCACCTGCGCGCATGCGACAGCCGCTCCGATCTCTCGCACGCCACTTTAGGCCGGTAATTAAACGAGAAGGGAAGAATTGATGCCACCTATGGAGAGTCAGCGAGCTGCTCACTACGACTTCGGCATCGTATCTCCTGACTAGGACCAACAATTGACACCGAGGCGGCAGGACATGATTGGCACCCCAATATCGCAGGTCGACGTCCAGCTGCAAAGGAGCGGTGGTTTCTCTCTCAAGCGAAGTATGGCTTGGTAATATCAGTCGCATGACCCAGAGAGGCCCTATGGCAAAAGTGAACGTGACACAGTAGAGACAGCAGAGACAGCGAAGTTTTCAAGGTAAGCAAAACGCGCCCAATGCCGTGCGCGAAATCAGGTTTCTGCTCCGAGATCCGCAAAGCCGTATCGAGCAACGGAGGACACGAAGACAGTACTTCTCGCGAGGAGACGAGACGCTCGTCAGCCACGCTTTGTAGAAAGGCTCTCCGGTGCAGTCAAAAAGAAATGGATTGGCTGGTGTGGGATCGTCAAGCGTCATCGGAGGCCTCAGTCTTATCATCTATGCATGGGCGGTGCATATTAGTGCCTTTGGGGGGGACCGGAAGGTGCGCATCAAGGTCCATTGCGGTGCTAGACTCCTTGAAATGGCAGCTAGGCAGATCTAATAACATCATCCCAGTGCATTGAAGACCTTCCCATATATGAGCGCTCACCAAAAGTCTCTATTTCGTCTAAATTTTTGCGCACACCAAGGCGATGGCATTAGTTGACCATGCGAAATTGGATCTAATTAGTCGGCTATGCTCAATACCTTCTAGTCTCGATATTCGCCGATCACTCCTACGAGGGTGTACTTTGTCTCAAGCCATCCATCCACGCCTCGAGATCGGGGTTGTGGCGACGAGAATGACAACATGACATGTGGGGGCTTCGTTGTTGGTGCGTTGCATGTACGAGGAGTGTTTCGCAGATGGTGAGTCGGCTATATTATTGTAGGTATGTATCAAGTATGTCCTCGCGCTCCGGGGCTGAGTCTGAGTAATCCTCTGAGGAAACGGGCCAGAGGAGACTTCACTAGGCCGGATTGACTGGATAGTCTGGACAAACTGCAGATGGGGTACATACTATGATGATCGTATCGATAGCAGATAGCAATAGCCAACCAACCCACGGCGACCACGACCGTGACAGTGGCAATAGCCATCAGCAGCGGTGATGAAGCAGGGTATGCTATGTTCCTGGTACTGAGACGAAGCCCGAGGCCTCCATCGTATTCCCCGTATCCGCTTCTCCATGTAATGCTGGGATGGGATGAGATGAGGCGAGGCCAGGCGAGCTGAACCATCACTTCACTGCTCTACTGAGCTGACCTGACCTGAGCAGGATTCGGTGGATTGGGATCTCATTCCCTTGGACTCTCATTCAGCCTCGCTTTCGCCGAAGAATGATGCTGCCTGTCGTGACAATGGGGGCGCTTTGCTCTGCGCCACACGGGAATCGATATCTTTCTCCCTTGGTGCGTTTGGAGTTGTAGAATGAGATATAGTGTGGAGGCGATAGAGGAAGTGGTTGCAATACCACCACAGCTGCAGTACATGTAGGGCCTGGAGAGTTGGGGTCTAGATGTTGCGGTTCCACTCACCTTTGCTCTGTGCAATCCACGCCGATGGATGTCGTGTGGGGTTGATTGGGCTTGTCTGATCTCCAGCAGTTGTCCTCTCGCCGTGATGTCGATGAGTGAGGAGGAACGACCCATCGAGCGGGATTATGTCCGGGGTTGTCAGTTAGAGACACCCGGACTTCGATTCACGGACTCCTCTCTGCTCAGGATTCTGACTCTGCACCATTAACCATCGATTGCGAAGACCAGGGAATATCCAAATTCCAACGGGAGCAGGTCATCCACAGCGACGTTTCTATTTTGGCGTTCGATTTCGTAGTGGATACCGGATCCAGTGCTGCGATACCGATGAGCCAGTCAGTGAGCCAGGCGATATTTCTGTAAAAGGTTCGATCGTCAGTCCATGTCGTCTTGAAAGGTTTACCAGAATCTGGTGGATGGAGAAGATCGCTTTCCGAAGGGGCCGTGATGCATCATCTGTCATATTCTCCATTGACTGCGTAGAGGAGTATAGCACGCCACAGCCCCGTCCTCGGCTGAAGAATCAGACCTCGTCTGGTTCCGCGGGGGGTTCATTTGGCAATACGCCTCAATAGCTGGTTCTCCGGTCCACTCCTAGTTAGTCTGGAGAGTCACGGTGGCTCTTACTTGAAGACGAGAAATCCATTTCGGGATGGTATGTCCCTTGATAATGCAGAGACGTTGTGCCTCACACTGCATCTGCAGGCGTATCTCGGGTCAAAAATAGTAACTATCTCACAAGCGCCAGAAGATGCATAACTAGAAGAGTTATAGACGGTTCAGGGATAGCTCATGAAGGAGGGGCGAGCCTGATATGCAGAGTCCTTGAGGTTTTGCTCAAGCCATTTTGGCGAGAGCTGGCACCAGTTCGTATGGGAATCGACCAAAGCGAGGGACATGGCTTTTGATATCACGGGTCCAAAAATAGGTCGGCTCTAAATTGAATAGTCACGATCGGCAGATTTGCCACACAATCTGAGCGGCATGGAAGGGAATGGCATAAGGGAAAGAAGTATCACAAAGAATTCCTATTTCGTCGAGGACGAAGTGGTTTTGAATGAGATGATAACCGCCTTTATTCAAAGTGTTGCGGCTCATTCAGGATGGTCTTCACAAATGTTTCATAAGCATCGAGTAGGCATGGCAATAGCGAAAGGGTAGGGGACAAAAAGAACCATTTGGAGTCCAAACAAAGGCTTTCTAGACCCAAGAGCTGAAATTGATGTCGTTCGGCAAATGTCCTGGGGCAGCGAACTATTTTTAGTAGGAAATTGGCCACCCAATGTCGTTAGGGAGATAGGGTTGATACCCCACTGTTTTCCAGATTTTTTGTCGTATAGTTGGTTAGGAGGTCTTATAAGATGTGAATGATTGGGGGAATTGAAGGGGCCAAAATTTACATTCAGGACGAATGGGACAGTGAGGAATGCTCAAGCTCAGGTTGATGCGATTGTTCCCTCTTGTAGCGAGATGGTCGGCATTTGATGCCCCACGAAAGGTGGATTGGCGAGCCGAAGAGCGTTGATGGAGACAAGGAGTCTCAGAAAGGGCCATTTCGCGAAAACGTCGTGTCGACAGGGTCATGGAGAGCCAATGTTTATACCTGGCATCCGTCGAGACTTGGATCCGAGTTCACGATTGGGCCCTTTTGACTTCGAGGCATTTTTTCTTCCTACAAGGCAGACTTCAACAGACACGGGACATTCTGAGCAGCACGTGGGGAGTTTAAGAATCGTGTCATGCAGGAAACCACCCGGAATTGCAGAGCCGTGGGTAAAGGGTGCAGGTCAACGTGCTGGTGCTTGGATTAACCCGAAGTGGTGCCATGCTACGCAGGCAACCCTGTTGACTTTTGAGGCGCACCAGGCAGACAACTTGATGCGCATGTCTGGAGCATTGAAAATCAAGCTGGTTGACTTCGTACTCTAGTGGGAGCCGAGGCATTTGCAACCCAGGATCTCGTATTGAAACCCGGTGCTGATGACTCTTAAAGGGCGGTCGGATGAATAATTATCGCGCATAGGTCCGGTCTAGGTGTCTGATTTCCTAATGTCGTTATGTCTTCGTTCATTGTGGCTGTAACAGACAGGGGAAATGAAGTAAGAGCCTTGTCCAGCTGGGTCATCTGATCCAGGCACCAAGGCACCAAAAGGCACCAAAAGGAACCAAAGGCAGGCAGCTAAAATAAATTCACTCGTGCTATGACTGTGGTTGATCGGCAAGTCGAAAAACATCGGAGCGGGTAGAATCGTCTCGAGCGGCTGCTGAATGATCCAAGCACCAAGACCAGATGGGTAAGTCGTAGACTCACATGGGTAAAGGGGCTTAAACAAAGCCAGCCTTTCGCCTAGCGCACCTAACTTTCGGCTTGACCAATCCACTGTTGTGGGATAGGGCCAGGGTTGGCGTCGGGGAGTCGGTAGATGACACGATCGTAAATCTGTCCACGAGTCGACCTTGGAAATGCTGGCAGTGGAATCCCTTGATCCGTCCGAGGGGATCAGATTCTTTGTCGTGAGTCGTGACCAAATGATAGCGATGTAACGCCAATTAGGAAGGAGGGTTTAACCCAAACCTTGTAGGCTTGAAACTTTAGTCTTTTCATTCGGGTTGGTGAGGTATTGTGACTCCCCTCTGGAAAGACTAAGTGACATCTTTCTTGGACATCCCGAGACGTACCGCCAAGGATGGGCTCGTGCAGAAGAGGTTTGAACGGATAATGCAGATCGTCCAATATCATTCAGGGACGTTAGTTTGTCTCCATCCCAGTATTGAAGCGAGTACTTCAAAGGGGAAGGAGACAGCCCTAGACTCATGGGCGGTCTTTCTTGAGCTTTGATACGCTGCAAATACGATCTGGGGGACTTTTGCATGCCTTAAAACCAGGCTGTGCCCCCTAGGACCGAAAGGACACATCGTGCTCGCTTGTTGGTTTGATTTCGCATATTGTTATCAAGCTGCCTGGGAGCTCTGGACTGCTATGAGAGAGGATGAGTGTCTGTGGCCATATATATAACACGCCATCTTGATTTCCAGTTCGACATTTGGATCAACAGACCTGACTTCTCCTTGAATAGCAGCCATCACAGAAGCATCGATCAACTGCATGATCAGAGCATGGATGACAGACGTTCCAACAGTTCCTCTCCATATGATCGGTACTCGTACGACGACTATCGGCGCACATCATCATCGGGTACCTCTAGCGAGCACAGACGTCGCTTAGAGGTTGGACCACAACAGAGCTACCGTCGCAGAAGTCCCCTTGCGACCGAGTCGGAGACCATCAGCTACGGTTCTGGCGCGGAAGACGACGACGACGAAGACGATAACAACAACGACGACTCATATTCCTGGGGACAACGAAGATCCGGCAGCGGAAGCCCGAAGAGTAATTCGGGCCACTCCCCACGAAATCAAGGGAAAGGAAAAGGAAAAGAAAGACAAATGAGCGGCTCGAGCAGCTCGACGACCAGGATGGGAGGAGCGCAGTTTGAGAGGGAAAGGACGGCCTCGTCTTTACTGCTTGATCGGCGCAGTGACAGCAACAGCAGTCGAGGAGGCGCATCCGGCAGCAACCATTCTCAATCACCCAGGCATGGCCCAGAAGAGGCCCACGCTGGCAGTGATCGAAGAGGCGACAGGAAGAGCCTCGGCAGCAACCGCTCCAGGCTGGTGTCCGGGGTCTTTGTGAGATATTGAGGTGGAGAGGGAGAACATCACCATCCACGACCAAAGACAGTGTCTCGACTGCCCCTCTCCTGGATCGCTCCTACGACTGCCAGTGCCTGCTCAACCACATTCTAAACTATGTATTTATATATAATCACGACGACAACCATTCTCCTCAACGGGAAACAGGGCATTATCAGCCAAATTCAGCAACGTCACAGTCCATGGTCTAGTTTGAAGTTTTAACAGTTTCTTTTGTATTATTCTCATCCGCTAGTCTCTCATGTGATATAGTAGTAGTCACATAATGAAAGCTCTCTTGCGTAGTGTAGTGGCTCGATTTGCTGGTACATTGCTTGTCATTGTGATGACCAGTGGAGATGCGTGACTCCAAGCTCAGCCCATTAATTTAGCACCGCCCATCTAGCAACATCTATCTATTCTAGCAGTCTTTCATTCCCTAATATCATCGGGGTGTCATAATTTCATTTCGGTGGTGTTGGGGGTTGTTGTAAGGTTTTCTTCATTTCTGTCATGCCAGGCACCGGCATTCTCGGCGTCTGTTGCTCAGGATGGGCCGCTTGTGAGAAAGCGTTGCCAGGCACATATCGGCTGGGGCTCGACACATTGGTGGCTTGCGACTCGGCCGGTGACGAAGGTCGGTTGGACGCGATCGGCGGAAGGTGATATTGACCTGGTCTGGGATTGTTCCAACCTTGCGATGCAGGTGCTGCCGAGGTCGCCGGATGGATATTGGTGTCCTCGAAATAGCTCACCCGGGTCGTCGTTCCCGCTGGCACGCTGGCCAGCTCTGGAGGTGAGGGCTCTGCGATGGTGGGGATGGTTCGTGAGCCGAGGTGGTCGTTGACATAAATACCACTCTGTCGTGCAGCGCGGCGACGGCCGGTGGTCGACTCCCGTCGAAGGATGTTGCGCACCTCATCGGCCTCTTCTGCACGTCGTCGGTTGGTTTCCCCTTCGCGTTCGGCGTCGAACAGTTCTTCAGGATCCACGGCGATATTCCGCCTGACTAGGTGATCAATGGCGGCGGCTTCCCGAACTTCTGTACCGGTGCTGGAACCCAAATAGTCGGTCGGAGCTGGGTTAGCTTGTGTTGGTGTGCCGGTGGGCCCTTGGTTCAACGGTACGAGCCTCTTTTTGTCTTTGTCGTTGTCGAATTCGCCTTTGTTCCTCAAGGCTTCTTCATTCGAGATGGCAACGGAGTATGTCGGGTTTGCTTTGTCTCCAGCAGCGGCACCACCTCCACCAGGGCCATACAAAGGAACCTTTCGCATCGCCGTGACCAGTGCACACATGAACTTACTTCGTCTCGCGGCACGGACAGCGTCATTGGACCAATTTGACTTGTGTCGAATCTCCAGTCTCAGTTCCATCTTATTCATTTCCGCCACTCCCGTGACCTCGATGTCGATGTCCGACTGGAAATCACGTGCATTATCCTTGTCCCGGACAAATTTGACCATCTCATTCTTCAGGAGGTCCAGGTCTTCGAAGGAAGTGTCGAAACTGACATAGAGTTGGACCTGCTCACGCATAGCCTTGCTACGAGAGACATTGTCGATCCAATTCGAGTTGAGGACAATGTTCGGGACTTGAGACTTTTTCTGATCCTTGACTCGGCGGAAGACGGTGTAGAGCAGTGACATGCGTTCCACAACATACTGAACATCGGAAATGTCCACTCGGTCTCCCACGTCAAATGGATGTTTGACGAACAAGAAGATGCATGAACCGAGGACTTCCTGGGCGGTGCCGGCGAAGACAAAAGACATAGAGAGCAGTGCGGTGCCGGCGGTGGCCAAGGTGGTGGTGAAGTTGCTGTTGAGCCAGGCGACGAAGATGAAGATGACCACGATGAAGACCACGGTACAGAGCAGGTTGTCGAGGACGTTGATGGCCTGGTCCACATCGTGCATACTGTTGGCAATGGATTGACGGTCTCGGCCGAATTCGGTGACTCGAAGAGCCATCTCTTCTAGCGAGATATCCCCATTGCCGTCTACGTCCAAAATTTCGAAAGCCTCCTGGGCCTCGGCCTCACGCTCCGAGCCCAGCACGTCCATGAGATCCTCCACACTGAGGGCGTCCTTGCCTTCGAGGACAAATGACATCCACAATCGACGTGCCAGAGCCTCGGCGGAACGCTTTTTCTCCAATGCCTGGACGACGATGGAATGCGACGCGGTGGGATTGAAGACCTTTTTGCCGGTAATTTCCTGTGCCACATTGCCAAAGACCGCCGTGACTTTGTCTCCCACTCTGGCCACGTTTTGGATGAGACGCATGGGAGTGGCGGAACCCGAGCGCTTGTGACCGGGCATGAGACTATTCCTGCTAGAAGTGACGCCGGCAAGGTCGAGCACATCGTTGATCTGATAATCCTCCTCGGCGAATTCTCGACAGTACGCGGGGAACATCTGCCTGGAGGCATCGTAGAGCAAGGTGATTAGGTAGATGTTTCGCTTGGACTCTTTGATTCGATCGTCGAACTGTTTGCGGTGGTAGCTAATGGAGAGCAGCTGGATGAAGAGTTTTTCGACCAGGAGAACGAGGGAGGAGAATACGCAGGCAAAGAGGATGTTCTTGACAATGGATTGCCAATTCTGCAGCTTTTTGGTCGGGTCTCTCGCGAGAGAATCGGGGTTCAGGGTCATGAAGGGGACGAAAGTGGCCAGCGAAGTCACGGCCCAGCCCACGATGGACAGAGGAATCTCCAGGGCACTGAGGACCGACGAGTACTTCCGGGTGCCAGAACTGACTACACCAATCAGGAATTGAAACAGGCGGGGGAGAAAATGGGCGACGATTTTGGAAACCCAGAGAGAAACCCAAACGACCTCGACCCAAGCAAAGAACCAGACGATTCGAACACCGCCGATAGTGGCACGAGGGGCGGCGGTGGCGCCGATAATGATGGGAATGGCGATACATAGGGCGACGGGAGCAACGTAGGTGAAGTAACGAGTGATGACTGAGAAGTTGTAGACCTTGTTGTAGAACCTGCCAACGGCATTGAGGGTGCCCTCCTCTTTTTTCTTTTTCCGCTGCTCTACATCGTCTGCCCTCCTCCGACGGCCGCCAGGGCCTCTTCCGAAATGTCGATGGGGGTGTTTCTCGTCGAGTTGATCGGGGAAGTCAGTACTGGGTAGGGAGCGAGCACTGGGGGAGGTGATGTCTGCACGTCTCGCCCCGGTGGTACTGCCATTGGTGGTAACTTTTGTCATGGGAATATCAATCGTAATATCATTAGAATGGGCCATTTCGCCGGAAGTCTGATGGGTCAAAGGTTGAAAACCATCCTTTGAGAAGCGTTTGTAGTGACCCTTCAGTGACATGACCAGGTGATGTCACTGACCACTGAGGATCGAGGGATAGGGATGGCAGGAATGTGGGTGGGCGTGAGAAGCCCCAAATAGGAATTGTGAACGCAGGTCAGCAACGGGCTTTTGGCTGAGGGTGCCTCTACCAGCGAGGGCTTGGTGGTAATTAGTAGTGAGATTGAGGTGTTTCACGATGGGATGTGTTTGGACCAGGTGGGAAAATTGGCGGTGTTACAAAAGTCGAATAAGCGACTGTGGGTGGAAATAGACGAAATGGTGAAGGTGAAGGTGAAGTACACGAGAGACAGATATGAAATGGGAAATAGGAGATGAAGAGAATAGGAAACCGACAAGAAGCAGGATATAGGATCGATCACATTGTATTCCGGTTCCTGGCAGTGTGTATGTATCTGATCGATCTCGAGATTTTTGGAGATGCAAATCCTGGTGCAGGCGCAGCCTCAGGTGGAGGTGCAGTGGATGAACGAGCGAGTGAGTGCCACTTGAGTGGAGATGGCACCCCGAGACACGCAGACAGATGCCCCAATCTGATGAGTTTTTCCAAGGGTTGGGGGCCGAGGGGTGCCCCAGGACGAGGCGTGGCAGGGGGGTCGTAGGCACGACTGGCTTACCATTCACCCTCTACTTGGCAGTGGGAGACGATGACGGTGGTGGCCGAGGTGGGGATCGCCCAGGGGAAGATCAGGGCACCAGTCAGTGAAGGACTCTGCCCTGGAGCCCTGGATGAGCCCTGGAACTGGGGAGCCAGTCGCCAGGTTCCAGGCGGGTTACAGGGTGTACACATCCTTCTCCCCCTCCACCACGGGAGCTGAACTACTCCAGTTGTGTGGTAGCCGAACCACTGAAATTCCCTCATGGGCCTGTCAAGCTTCTAATTGCCCACTTTGAACCGTTGTGGCACTCATCACTTGCTCAGACAGGGCCTTCCTGGCTTGAGTTTGATACATGGCTGAAACCCGGGACCCAGTTCCCACCAAAGTGGGAAAAGCTGGGAGAGAAAAATTGGATGAGCTTCCGAGCCTTTTTGTCCAGGAATCCCACACTGCACTCGGTCAACGTTACTTCACACCACCAAAAATACATTTTGCCTCAACCTTGCAGCAATTGCTATGACTAACACGTTTGTGGCACAAGGCATGAAAATGGCTGTGTGCATGAGACAAATGCACGTGCCTGCCATGGAGTCCAAGTAGACACCCAATCCTTGAAGTCAACAAACACAAACATCAACAAATCTGGAGCTGATGCGACTTGACGCGTTCATCAAAGTCGTCCCAACCGGGGAAACGACAGGTATGTGCGAGTCAGCTTCAATCTCATCGTCCATTGGCCTTCCATGAGATTAACGTCCGCCCTCCCTGTTGATCATTCTCGCCTTTCACTTCGCCTCTCACACGAGTCCTGGCGACAGCGATCCACGATGCCACTGCCAGGATCGACTGCCCGCTCGCCATAATACCTCCCGTTGCCGAGATGACTTCGTCACTCCCCGTGGTCAAGAGATGTGGATCACGGTATTTCCTGACATTGTTTGCCATTCTTTGCTATCTGATGCTTTGCCCTGCTTTGTGCATTACCATCCCTCTTGTCCCTGGATGAATGAACCTTGCGTGCACAAAGATGGGGAGATTCAGGTAACAAAGCCCATCTGCATGATTGTCGTACCGATGCTTTATCCCGAGGTCTCCACCATCGAGTATCTGAGAAGGTAAGACAAGCTTAAATATCGTGCAGCGTGTCGGTGCTTCATTGGAGATCTTCTGTACCTACAACAACAACAGCAACAACAACATTGGTGAAATCAAAATCTCCTATCGAGAAGTCGCCGTTACCCTCACAAGTGCCAGCAATTCTGCACAGGTGATTTTGATTGAAACAAGCAAAAACATTCGAACAACCAGCATGGGCAACTCAACGCGAGGACGCGCTCCTTCCATTAGTGCAGAACCTGCCACGCAGGCGCAGCGTACGATGATGGGAGTTCGCGGCCACCAGGAGCCCGGCGAATCCAATCATGGTCCCAAGTTGAGTCGACCTCGAGGCATGAGCTTAGATCAAGGTAAGACCAGGACCAAGCCTCGTCCGGAAGAGACTCAAGCGATGATGACTATGCTTCCTGTCAGATCACATGACGAGCATGGTGGCAAGAGTCATCATGCGCCAAGTTACAGCCGGCCTCGGGGTATGAGCATTGATCAAGGCAAGACCAAGCCTCCCAGTGTTGCGACCCGTCCTGCGGTTGCAACACGTCCCACAGCTCTGGCCCGTCCAGAAGAGACTCTTGCGACGATGACGATGATGCCGGTCCGCGGGCATCAAGAACCTGGGCAAACTCATCCACCAAGTCGCAGCCGGCCGCGAGGCTTGAGCGTCGATCAAGGCAACAGCAAGCCTCGTGCTGACCTCACGCCAAAGCCCTCCAAGCGCAAGGAAGCCTCTACTCGTGAACGAGGTACGCGGACCACCAAGCAGACTGGAGGGAAAGGCAGATCCGAAGGCAAAGGTAAGTCGAAGGAGAAGAAGCCCTCTTTTTTGAGACGTCTTTTCGGCATGGGTGAAAAAGAATCCGCCGCTCCAAAATCTTCAAGATTGGGCCGTTCTGCGGCCATCGGTGGCGGAGCCACATCTCGTCATGGTCACGACACCTCCTATTGTGGAAAGGCGCCCGATTTGACTCGGACTCCATCCACCGTGCGAAGTCGGGAACCTTCGCAGCGTCGACTGTCATACGATGTGAGCCGGGCTCCATCCACCGTGCGTGGTCCAGAAACCTCGCATCGTCGGCCATCGTACGCGCCATCAACCGTTCGTGGTACAGAACCTTCGCATCGCAGAAACTCGTACGATGTGGGTGTGACTCGAACGCCGTCCCAAACAAACCGTGGCACGGCACGATCACGACCGGTCACTACATACGGAGCACCTTCAACAGATTATGGCTACACTGTCTATGACTCTGATGAGAGCGATTCGTCCTTGAGTTCAGACGATGACGACGGATGCTATGAGTATTCAACTGGTGGCTACAACGGGATAGATGTCGTTTACGAGCCATATCATCCTTCGACTGGTGGCTACAACGGACCAGATACAGTTTACGAGACCTACCATCCTCCAACTCGTGGAAGCAGCTACTACCCTCCTAGTAGTTACAAAGGACCAAATTCTAAGTGGTAAAATGGCGAGGTAAGTCAACAAGGTAAGTTGGTGACGAGGCAAGTCGAAAGTCAGTGGGCGGCTTGCTTGTTTTTTTAATTCTGCATATGCGAGCACTGAGCAATGTCCCTAATCCCCCATTTGAATTTCCACGAAACACTGTTCTATTCCGCATTATTTTGGCCAAGTCTTGGAGAAACAATTTAGAATAGAGAAGAGAAAAAAAAGAAGAAACATATATATCTACTATAATATTCCCATTGATCGAGAAAAGTTTGCTTTATATGAAGTAGTATCGTATGATGATGACATGCCACCCGTCTTTCCTGACCATCCGTAACGCCAAATAGCGCCAGTAAAAGCATAAAGGGGGAAAAGATATACGCAGACCCAGATATTCAACAACAGGTTGCCCTTCATGACGCAAGACTTGAATACAGCTGCATAAGACGATAACCCCCATCACCTTGAGAATTTTCCACCTTTGCCTGAGCCACAGGGTATTCAAGTGTGCTACACATCTAAATTACCGATTACCAAGTCTGATTCACATAGGAAAGAAGAGAAAGAAAAGGGGGGCGGAAAAAAAAGACAAAAGTCTGCGGAATGGAAATACCTTCCTTCCAACTCCCAACAGACACCTGCTCGGTAGGTCCTATGGGCCGTCAAGGAGCTAGGAAATAGCCTCTGTCTATTTGCTGTTGGAACCGCGCATCTTCCTCATCCTGAGCTCGTCTCAGAGCGCTCTCCGTATCTGCAAGGCTCTCGCAGCTGCGTTGCAAAACATTCAAGACAGCATCGAGGTTCACGGATGTCTCGGGCCGGTCCTTGAAGTTGACTTTAATCTGCGTCAACTGGTCATAATGTTTGTCCAGTCGATGCTTTACCTCCCGAAGCTTGGCGTTGATGTCTGAGGTCGCAAACACAGGAGGCTTTAAAGCCGTTCGAAGACGCTCAATCTGTGGATTGCTCTCCCCAGACCTGGTTCCGAGGAAGCGAGACCCTCGCTGTACGTGCTCTTTCTGCAGCTCTTGGAGGGCTGCGCGGGCCTTTGTGGTGTGCATGTTAAGGCTGGTCCCATGGTGATCTGCTTTCTCCACAGACCAGGCACAACGTCCTACCTGGACAATCAACTCTTCGATCATGATCAGGTGAATGTCCACAAATTCCCCGACCTTATTCACAAGCTCCTGGCGGCGTTTTGTGTGAGCCGTAAACCAAGATCGATCGTATTGGAGAGCTTTCAAATCGTGCTCGGCGTGATATAGGTTATCAACCATGGCCGCAACAAGCGAGCTTGTCCGGAGAATCACGCAGTAAACCTGGCGACCAGCATTGTGCAGGCTGTCGCGATAAGCGTCGAATGTTTCAACTATGAGATTGGCGTCCGGGACATCCACAGGGCTGTGCTTCACGATCACTACCAGATCAATCAGCATCCCGCTGGCCATCCGGAAGTAGTTGCCGTGTGGGAGAATCTCCTCCGCGACTCGGCCCCAGTAGGCCACCGTCGAAGTGCCGCCCTCCATTGCCTCATAGACCTGACCAAGCGGATCTTCGGGGGATTCCTCGCAGGGTACGCCAAGGCGGGAGGCCACGCTCGCCAATGCAGAATGGCCGCAGACGAAAGTATTGCCCTGGGATATCAACACAGCTGATGCAGATGCTACACTCGAGCCAACAATGCTAGTCGCTGCCATGCCTGCTCCAAAGACACCGGATCCCACCGCCGTTGCTGCTGCACCAACTCTGATCGCCATGTGCTTAGTCGCTTCCATCGTATCCATAAAGCCAGTGGTGACGGCATGGTGGGTGCTATACACGATTGCAAACACGATAACCCACAAGCAAGATATGAGGCCGATTCCCAGAAGCACTTGGCTGCCGGCAGTGTTTCCAAAGGCAGCCTCGAGGCTATTCACGACCCGACCGAGAAATGCGAAGACGCTGAAGCGAGCCGTTGCAGGATTTGGTCGGGTTTCCACGGCATTGTCGTCTGGAACCTGGGCCTGAGCATAGACGCCGTTGCCAGGACGTGGCTTGCGAGCCCGGACAGGGGTGGCCATGCTGGACGGACCATCTTCGCCGGTGACATGGCCAGTGCCGGAGCTGAACTTCTGCTTTCGCTCACGAAATTTACTGAGCCAGTCTTCCCCGCCCGGCATCGTGTTTGAGCGGTACATACTGGCGGTTGTATAGGAGAAAGTGACCAAAGGGTCCTGATGAGGCTGTCGACAAGAGAAATCTCTTGTGCAGAAGTCGAGGCTGGAGATTGTTGCCCAAAGCCCCAGATGTGAAAGATTGAGGAAGCAGAGGACCACGTGGTGCTGCCCCGTGGCAGCCCTCCCCTCTTAATATCCTGGGCGTTGCGTCGAGTGACCTGTTTTCGCCGCAACGCCGTGGGAGAGACACTGATCACGTCAAGACACCTGGGCCAGATCCACGGCGTATAACGGATGCGGGATCAGGGGTGCGACATGAGAACACACCACTGCCGCTTCAAGCCTCACCCGGTCGGCCGCTGAATCTACAGAAAAGCAGGGCTTTGTATTATCACTCCTGCGAACGCCATCCACGGCCCAGGGAAGCCTGGCTGGAATGTGGTTCCCTGCCGCATTCCAGCCTGGCGGCCACTCCGGAAGATCTGATAGTTGATCCGTGCTCGGTAAGCCCCGACATTCATCATCTCGCGTCCCAGCCATACACGCCGTTTCCATCACTCAAATTCCAGGCGATGAAACCGGCCATGTTGGCATCGCGACCAGTCTATCTGAAATCCAGGTGGTGCCATATTGTGAAACCGTGTCGGGGTGGACAACCGGTGTAGTTGGTGTGATTTTGACCAACAAGAGTCAGAGAGAAATAGGTGCTGAGCCTCTGACAAGGTGGTGGCATGAGTAATCTGGTCTTCGAGACTTCCACGAGGGATTCTCAACGTGGATGGTATCATTAAGCCTTAGCGGCTGGCATGTGAGCATTTCCCACGACCACACGGCGGGTCTCATTGCTATCAAAAAGCGAATCAGGCTTTGAGGGTCGGTGAGCTGGGCCAGCAAGACCGCCGTTTGCTCTTGTCTTGTCGTCTGACAGGGTTGGGTAGGTAAAATGGAAGACAGTACCTGTTCACATGGAAGGCCTAGCCACTAGTATATTTGCCTGAGACATTGGCAGAGGATGAAGTGGTCATGCTCAAAGAGACGAAGTGTCTTAACTATTATTATATTTGATAATTTAAATAAGCTATTCTATCCTCGACTTGGCAGCTTCCACATCCAATCAAGTCCCAACTGGCGATTTCGCATATTGGTTGTTCCATTCCGCGGACCACGTTCCCAAGACCGCTTGATCTTGTGTCGATAGGCAGCCCTCAGTCTTCTCTTCTCGAAGAAGGCCTTCTCGAGACTCCCCTCTCTCATTTTTGAAGATGTCGTTGTCGCAGTCACAGCCTCGAGCGGTCAATCGTGTGCATGAGAAGCGGGTGTTTCCACTGACACTTGCCTGTTTGCTGGGCGTCACGAATCAAAACCTTGCCTCAGGTACATCCTTCTCCTGTGGTTGCTGGTAAGTTCTGACCGGTTCCTCGTCGACAATGGTCGACGGCAATGGCGGAGATCTTAGCTTACTTTGTCTTTGTCTGAGCACGCACCTCTGGACGACGCCCTAGTTCTCACCACGATGTGGCCATGTTGAACCCCCAGTCTCGCATTGCCATATTATCCCGGGGACCTGTACCTCGTGGCACCAAAGCATTCCCACCCAGATACCACCAAGATGACAGAGCACCCGCTCGCGATTCACTGCCCTTTCTTGTTCCAGACTGTCTAAACAACCCATGGAGAAATTCACATCCGCTAGTGTACTGTCTTACAATACAGGACGACAAGATCTCTTTGTGGAGGTCCAGCGCAGTGTGCAAGGGGCGGACGATGCTGTCGCAAATGGGGATTACTTGGACTTGCTGTCTGCGTCCTACAGGGCGTAGACCTTTTCCCTCCCATATTTCGCTCTTGTTATCTTCACGACGGCTTCATTTCCGATGTCGCGCGCTTTCGCTCCTCTATCAACGTGGCATTCAATGATGATTCGAAGTCAATCGCCGTGTAGAGTCTCAAGCGATATGGCGATTTCGTCTACTGACACGACCCAGAATACCGATATTTCAAAGCAGGGAGACGGAGATGCAGCTGTGGCCGCGACAATGCCTGGAATGTGGGACGAACCTAGCTTAGTAGAGAGATTCCTTCCAGAATTTCTCGAGGAGCTCGAGCTTCGTCCACATCAGAACCTCTGCCTCCTCCCAGCCGGGGCCGACCTCTCCAGACGTTACAAACTTGGACACGCTCCATGATTAGGGTACTAGTAAATGGAGACAACTAGAGGAGTAGAGGTATCCTCAGCACGAATGAGAGATGGGGAGGCTTTCCAGATCGAGGGCTCTCCCAACCCCCGTGTTGATTCTGCAAAACCAAAGTAGACGTGCTTTACCGGAGGTGACAGGGTAGCTGCAAGCCTGTATGCATGTAAATGAGAAAAGAAAAATGCCTTTGACGTTGCATGCAGCCGTTGGTGGAGCATATTCTCCTTTAGTTAATACCCATTCTCGCCGATGTGCCTTATTTGGGATGGAAGTCGAATCCAAGCAGTAGGTCAGAATCACCAAACCTCTCTAATCACCCTCGACTCGCCTCTTATCTTGTTCTCCTCCTCCATCTCCATCTTCAAGCTGTTCCTTTATTTCATCCGCCCATTCTTCCACATTCCCTTTCTTATCTTCGGGATCCAATCAATCCCAGAGTGGACGGCTACAGTCGGCCAAACAAAGAGTAAGAAAGAATAAGCTATGACGTGCCGTGCTCCATCGCGCGTGTCCACCGTTTCCGTACCACCACCAAGATGAGTCAAGGAATTTCCAGGATTCGTCGGGGGCTACGCCTTGTGACCAGATGAGCCTGGACGCCATCAACAATCATTCAACGGCCCCCCCGATGGCCACACCTCTGCATCTCACATGATTGAAGGGCCCTGGCCGACTTTAATTCCGCTCCGCCCCTTAGAAACTCTGCGTCCCTCACCACCTCCCATCCATTCAGTGGGTGGTATCACCACATCCTGGACTATCCTCCTAAAGGTATCTGTTACTTCATTGACTCTCACCCCTCGACCCGTGCCTAACCGAACCAGTCGACGCAATTCTTGCATACCCTCCTTTTCTTGTTTTTTCTTCCCTTACCCCAGATTTCCACGTCCAAATCTGTTGTCCCACTGGCCAGACCGTTTTTATATTTTAGGTTCTCAAAAGGTTATCACGGACCTCTCACCTGCCTGGAATTCAGATTCAATCGTGAGAACCAACACACGTGAGAGGTGCTTGCCTTGATGTTTTCTCTTCCAACAACTTCGTTCATTGCAAGGAGGACGGCTTCGTTACCAACACACTCGAGAAGCCCTTGAATATCCTTATTTCGACGTCCATCTGCGCCCGCTACCTATTGAGCGTTGCCGACGACGTCCGACATCTATCTTACATAATCAGAACTCACCAAACACGAGTTGCCCAACCATCCAACATGTCTCCATCAGCACTCCGCGACACCTTGACGGCTGTGCCAATCAATCTGGAGTCGAACAACGAATTGAACCGATTCATCGATATCATCGTTCATGCGTTCAGTACGACACCCCTCACCACGGGATTCATCGCCAACATTGATTCAACACCACCTCCATACCCGTCTCCCTTGATCGACTCGGCCCGCCGGCACAAGCATTTCGCGCAAGGGATTATTGACAGTGCTGAATCAGGCGCTGAGATTGTCCAAGCGGGAGATTGGTCGGCCGTCGCCCTGTGGGAGTCCCCGGACTACAAGGGCAAACCGTTCATTGACTCCAAAGCCAAACCTGGCCCACTGTTGGGTGAATGGAGGACCAAAGTCACGGCGGCCAAGAAAAAGTATCTGGCGTCTCCGACAGATCCCAACGAGATCCGGCCATTCTACCACTTTTCATTTCTTGCACGCAACACTGCCGTCCCCAAGGTCGCCGGATCGATCGCGGCCGTGATTGAGCCCTATCTCCAACGGGCGAGAGACGACAATGCACCTGCATGGGTGGAAGCGACCACAAAGCAGGCCGCGGACATCTATGCATTCTACGGATTTCGACTGGTCGAAACCATCACCATTGGGAAAGGTCAGGTCGATGCGGCGGGCTGGCCCAGTGAGGGCGGTGAGGGGATCACGGCGTATGCTTTGATTTACGACACACATCTAAAAGATTGAATTTGTGCACCTGGAAAGGAGGAGTTTGTGGATTCGGCAGATTGGGTCCTGCATCATACCAAGGTGTTGGCAGTTGGAACCATGGGTCAGTGGAGCCGTCTACTATGGAATATCCCGTTCCAAAGGCTGAGTCCCCGACAGGTGGTCATATCGTAATTTGAAGCGTTCTTGCACATGGGTGGCATGAATCGTCTTATTAAACGATTAGACGAGGTCCAGAGAATGGAAGGACCGGAAAGGACTGCAAAGGACCTATTAGGTAAACATTATTATGTTCCTGATGCATGTAAAATGGCAGCATCAAATGGCAATGGCATGATTATCATTACAACCGCAAACGCATCATTTAATGCATTTGTGTGCCCCCTCGAGCATTATTACCTGCCATATGGAGAAACAATCTCAGTTCTCAGTTGACAATTCATTGAATTGAGACTCCCTCGACTCTCTTCCTCGTCCTGAATCCCTACTGTCAAACTGTATTCCACGCCCTATCCAGAGTATCTATCACCCTGCCAACCTCATTCCCCCAAACCCACACTCTAACTCACCTGCAAGCTGTGCACCACCTCCTCCAACACGCCGCGAACGCCCTCAACCTGGTGCGCAAACCGACCCAGGAACAGCCCATCGACATATTTGCCCAGCCCATTCCCATCGCCCTCCTGCCCATTTGCCCTCCGAGTCCCACTCCACAGGCCCGGCCCCGCACTCCCGCCGTAGACGACCTTGACCTCCGCCGTCCTCCCCTGCACGACCGCCACCGCAACCTGCCGTATCGCCTGGACCACGGGGCCCACGTACTCGACGCCGGCGGGCT
>Ga0105239_10000146_pt1 | contig 101177 bp, 92 predicted proteins | sample KBSC44metaG_FD_92761 | JGI IMG/M metagenome (GOLD analysis project Ga0105239, IMG submission 92761) | Corn rhizosphere microbial communities from Kellogg Biological Station, Michigan, USA - KBS C4-4 metaG | ecosystem: Host-associated > Plants > Roots > Rhizosphere > Soil | place: Michigan, USA... | reverse complement strand
TAATCGGCATATATCACCGCAACAAATTATCCCACCAATACATCTGAATAAAAAGCGACCAAGTAAAAGTCGCCTTTCTCTTGATCGCTTTAATAATGCAGCTTATTAAGCTACTTTTTCAGTGCCCTCCAGAAATGTGTGGCTTTTTTTATGCTTTTTGGTTGCGTTGCCAATTTTAATATAGACACAGGAATCAAGCATAATTGTCGTGCATGTATAACATCGACCATAAGCTGAATGAATAATACCAAAGTAGTTTACATGCGTTATCGGATGAATTACTTGTTTACACTTTAATTTTTCGATAAACTTACAGTTATGAAAAAATACCTGTTAACCTTAAATTGCTTTTTACTGTTATGCTTCAGCGCTAGTTCACAAACTCCAAATGCCAGGTCGGCTTCAATGCTGGACAGCGGCAAAACAATGCACTTTATTCCCTTGAGCGATATTAACGGTCACACAATAAAACCCGCTGACCTTGCCGGAAAAATAGTGGTGATGGACTTTTGGTTTTTGGCATGCGCGCCTTGCCGGTACGAATTGCCAAATTTATCTGATATTGCAGATAGTTATAAAAATAATAAGGATATCGTTTTTATAGCCATAGCCCTTGATAGCGTTAGCGCGCTGAGAGACTTTTTAAAAACCAATACATTTAATTACCAACAGGTGGCCGATGGAAAAGAAATACATGCAAACTACGCCGTAAGCACATGCCCGCTTAACCTGGTGATCGATAAAAACGGGATCATAATTTACAATAGCTACAGCGAACGCTATAAAGTTGCGGCGATCGGCCATATTAAGGAAATATTAAAAAATTTAAATTAGGAGGTTCATATAGCAACTCAAATACAATACCGCGGATCCCCTTCAAGTATCTCCTGTTCAAGCTTGGGCGCCTCGCCTGCCTTCCACAAATTGGTGCGATGCACAACACGATAGGTTAAAGGACCACCATCAGGCCGATCGCTCCGTTCCAACGGTCGCGGGATGCATACAAACTCTGTGGAAAGCTGTTCTGAAGTGACGGTCACCAATCCGTAACCATGCCCGCCAAAATCCAGTAATGATAAATGCGGCGCCACGTCGGGGTTGCGCACGGCACGGGCTTGCGCCATATCCCCGGTCTCTTTTAATTTTAGGGTGGAAAGTACGCCATGCAAACCGGTAACATTCATTGCCGGTATCACGGTGCCATCCGGCTTGTCAATCAGTTCCAGTACGCGTTTCGGATGGTCTTTTTTCATGGTTACTTCCAATACCTCGAAGAGTGTCTGCTGTGATATGGAACCGGTGATGAACTCCACGCCCAGTGGTTCATATTCCTTCGGCGGCAGCGCCTTGGAAGCCAGACCGGCGTGAAAGGCGTGGCGATCACCACCAACAACACAAAAGCCGGTAACCTTATGGTCTTTTATGAAATCAAATATAATGTCTTTATCACGCACAAACCTATTGTCCATTACTGCATATCCTACATCTTTAGGCCATTTAGCGCCTAATTCGCCAGGTAAATTTTGATAATCGCTGCGCACTTCCATGGTGCCAAATCCGTGGCCCCATATTTTCCATGGTGCTTTAGAACCCCCGAGCTGTTTTAAGAACCAATCCCGCTGTGCGCTGCCCAGGTAAGTTTGCGCATGCACATTTTTGGTAGGGTTGGGAATATCTTTGCCATTGAACTTTATGGTTTCCGGTGGTTTATCTCCATTATAATGACGGCCATAATCCATTATTTCGAAAGGCAGCTGTGCAAATACCCTCGGGTATTCCGGCACATCAAAATCATTGGTCGACATATCCGGAGAACGGAACGACCAATTATCGGTCAGCAGTAAGTCTACATTTTTGCCCCAACGCAATACACGCTGAATCTTCAGGCTATTAATCGCCTTCAGGTTATTAGGCTCTTCAGAAAGTCCGTCTTCGTTGAATTTTTCCATGGGTGTATCCACCACTGCTGGAGCATTAAAATGTTCCAGCTTAGGGTTACCCGGCTGTTGGACCATTGCAGGCATAAATTCCCACCATGCCTGGTTGGCAGATATTTTTTGGTTTTGCGCAGGAGCGCTGTAGCCGCCTCCCGCCACATACTGACTCTGGTATCCGGCCCAGGCAAATTCGTGATTATCCCAAATGCACACAAATGGCCAACGGGCACGGGCGTCCTGTAAGTCGACGTCCTCAAGATAGGCCCGATAGAGTGTACGATAATCCTCCAGGGTAGCAGGCAGATGAAAATTACTAACCTTCCGGCCTTGGGGAAACTTATACAGGTTCCTGATGTGGCGGCCACGGTTCCCGTTCGGATTATCTTCGGCATACCAAGTCACCTCGTAAATAAAATCGCCCAGGTGCAATACAAAATTAAGTCGTTCTTCTTTCGGACGTGCCTCATCTTCAAAAATCATTTTTCGATAAGCATTCATGGCAGCTTCATTAGGACATTGGCAACATGCAAAGGTAAAACGAACAGGTGCATCCGAATCATCTTTGGGTGCTGTTATGGTGCGACCGATCCGGCTTGCGAAACCATGCTCATCAATAAAGCGGTACCAGTACTCGCGATTGGGTTTAAGATCTTTAGCCAGGAAACGGCATGTCCAATCTGAATCAGCACTGATATTTGCAGTACCGCCCGCCATGATTTTTTTGAATTCCGGACTGGCCGATATTTCAACGGTCAGCTTGCCGGCGGAATTTTCGTTTACCGGTGGCCGCCTCGTCCACAAGATGACTGTGTCTGCTGTTGGATCGCCTGATGCTACACCTTGCGGAAAGAGGTCCCGGCGCTCAATTGCTTTAGCTGGAAGCTTGTTTGCCCAACCTTTTCTTGTTGTCAGCACGAAGCCAACGGACAGGGATTGTAAGAATTTTCGGCGGGTTAAATTCATAAGATTACGATTCTATAAATTTTTTATTGGGTTTACAGCATGCACAATATAAACTTGTTTAATGTTTCAATGATAAGCCTAAATCACCTAATTGCGGGTTTTTGCATAAATCCCACGAGGTTCACAAACTAACGAGAGCCAATTGATAAAAATCCAAAAGTACTGACTATGATTTAAGGAGGCTCAAATCGTTCGGCAATCACAATTTATCAGCAATACATTTTACAAACCAGGTGTGTTGGACGATGGCCCACGATTATTCGCTTCGCAGGGATTTTACGGGGTTAGCGATAGCCGCACGCGTGGTCTGAATACTGACCGTCAAGAGGGCAATGGCGAAGGCGACAGCGCCTGCCAGGAGGAAGATCCACCAACTAATCTCTGTACGATAGGCAAACGTATCGAGCCATTTGTACATGGCCCACCATGCAACCGGGAAGGCGATGAGCGCAGCGATCCCGACAAGCTTGGTGAAGTCCTTGCTGATGAGGCCGACGATACTGCTGACGGTGGCGCCGAGTACTTTGCGGATCCCGATCTCCTTGGTGCGTTGTTCGGCAGCATAGGTAACCAGGCCGAACAGACCGAGGCAGGCAATAAGGATGGCGAAGATGGCGAAGGTGATGAATATCTTGCCGGTCTGCTGTTCGGCGTGATACAATTTATCAAAGTCGCTATCCATAAAGGTGTAGCTGAAGGGCAATCCTTGCTTAACGGCATGGAGCTTACTTTCCACCTGCTGGATGAGACTGGGGACATCATTGGTGTGGAAGCGGACGGCCATGCTGCCCCAGTTAAACGTGTTGATCCCCATGACAAGCGGGCGGATCTGGTCATGCATGGAGTTATAGTTAAAATCTTTTACCACGCCGACGACATGAAAGGCGAGAGGCTTGAGGTGATCCGCCCGATTGGGCTTGAACTGATCCGCCCGATTGTAAAGGATCAAATTAAGGGGATCCTTAGCACCGAGCATTGCTACGGCGGCTTCATTTAAGATGAGGGCAGTAGAGTCGGTAGGGAATTGCGCGAGGTTGAAGTTGCGGCCTTTTACCACCTGCATGCCGAGTGTGGGAACATAATGGTCGTCCACCCTGAGCGTGGTCATGATGGTCGCCTGCGTGGCATTGAGCGAGGCATCCGGGAACCAGCCGGGCTCACTGTACTGATTGCCGCCTACGGTGGGGAGGTCTTCGGTGACGGTTGCGTTGGTGACCGCGGCAAGGGAAAGCAGGTCCTTGCGAAGATTTGTCGTACCATCATAGCCGAGCGCCCACGTATCATGGATAACGAGTACCTGATCCCGATTAAAGCCTGCATCCTTATTTCGAATATATTGTAGCTGGCGATAGATGACGAGGGTGCTGACGATGAGGCCAATAGAAATAAAAAATTGAAAGACCACCAGGCTGTTACGCAGCCAGCTGCTCTTGAAGCCCGCGGCTATCTTTCCTTTCAATACCAGGACCGGCCGAAAGGAGGAAAGGTAGAATGCGGGGTAGCTGCCTGCGAGACAGCCGACCAGCAGCGCCAAAACGATGAGGATAAGCAGGAACCGGGTGCTGAAGAATACGCCGGGATGGAGCGATTTGCCGGCAAGCTGATTGAACATCGGTAGCAGCAGGACAGCAAGGCCAAGGGCGAGGACGAGGGAGAGGAGGCTGAGCAGGACGGACTCGGTGAGGAACTGGAGGATGAGGTGTCCTTTTGTGGAGCCGGCGACCTTGCGGATACCCACTTCTTTAGCGCGGTTGGCGGAGCGAGCGGTGCTGAGGTTCATGAAATTGACGCAAGCGATCAGGAGGATGAGCACGGCGATGACGGAGAAGATGTATACGAACTGGATATTGCTGTTGGCTTCGAGCTCATTAGACTTATTAGAATGGAGGTGCACGTCGGTAAGGGGGAAGATCTGGTACCGGAAATGATTACCCCCTTTCTCGAGGTCGGTGCCCGAAGTGTGGAACACTTCCTGCAGGACCGGGCCGATATGAAGGTTGACGACTGCGTCTATATCCTTCTGTACCTCGGCCCGCGTGGTGCCGGGCTTGGTAAGGATATAGGTATAATAATTACTACTTGTCCAGTCGTTGTCGCTGGGCTCATTAAAGGTGTAAGATTCGCGAAGGAGGCGAATGAAGCTGAAATGAAATTGGGACTGCCCAGGCATGTCCCGGATGACCCCGGTGATTTTGAGGGGAGTATTTTCATCACCGACCTCCAGCGTGCGGCCGATGACATCTGTGCTGTTGAAATAGCGGCGGGAGGCGCTTTCATCAATCACAATAGAATTAGGGTTGTTGAGGGCGGTATTGGGGTCGCCGGCGATCATGGGCAGCGTAAAAACCTTGAAAATCGTTGAGTCGGCGAAGGTGAAGCCATGATCGATGACGTGGTTGTTGCCCTTCCTCACCAGCAGGCTGCCTGGGTAGCGGAACCTGACCATCTGCTGTATCTTCGGATAGGAAGCGACGAGAGCGGGACCCATAAATTTGGAGATGGTGACAGCATCGTACTGGGTATTATTGAAGTGGAGATCTTGATCAATCCGATAGATGCGGTCGGCGTTAACGTTGTAGCGGTCGTAACTGAGCTCATCGATTACATATAGCACGATGAGCAGGCTGACACCCAGGCCCGCAGCCAGGCCGATGATGTTGAGGGCGGTAAAGCCCTTGTTTTTCCTGAGGCTGCGGAAGGCTATTTTAAGATTATTTTTAAACATAAAGCTGCGGTTTAATTTTTCGACAAACCAATCTGTTGTGGTTTCATGCATCGAAATTACCGCAGCCGGCTGTGAACCAGCTCTCAAATTATAAGTTGGGAGTTCTTTTTTATATTCGGCGGGAGTTTTACCCGTTAATTCTTTAAATATGCGATGGAAGGTGCTTTGGGAATTGAAGCCCGAGTCGTAGGCTATGCCCAGCAGGGTTATGTTGGCATAAGCCGGATCCTGCATTTTGCGGATCACGTCCATAACGCGGTATTCATTAATGAAGTCGTTAAAGCTTTTTTTGAGGACGGTATTAAGCATCCGCGACAACTCATGGGTATGCAGACCCAGTTTTTCGCCCAACGAGCTTAGGGTTAATTCCGGGTCCTCATAATAACGGTTTTGATGAACGGCCTTTTTGAGCCAGGTTCCTTTTTGCTTCAGTCCGGCGGGGAGCAAGGGCTTTACAGCAAGCTCGCCACCATCATGTCTTGAATGCGCTGCGGCACCTATCCAGATTAACATTCCACCAACACTGAGATAAAAAAGATAATAAGTCTGCGCGCCTGAATGATAAAAATAAACTGCAGTGGTAAGCGGTACCCAAAGCAGCCACAATAGTGCGAAACCGGCCAGCAGCTGATGCAGCCACCGCAACTCAAACCGGTAACGGTCGCCGCCGGTAAATTTTCGGCGATGATAAAAACGTTCGATGAGCTGGTGCGAGCAATACAGGTAGGCAATAACCGAAATAACAGTAAGGAACGGTAATACAGGGTTGGGTAATATGAACGGCTCCAATAATGCCGGAACGAAATGCAGCAAGTCTTTCGGGCTGAACTTGTATTCCGGCCGGGTTAATTTCAGTACATAAAAATATATAAGGGGGCCAAGCGCCAATGAAAACTGCAGCGGCAACCGTGTATAGATGCCTGAGATACGGATCATCCACAAAACCATCACCACAAGAGCCAGGGCAAGAAACCTGTTTGCCGGGCGATTTATCTTTTTGGTGAAGCCTAACAACAAAGCAAAATTCAGCCCGGTAAATAGGATTCCCGGGACGGCCACGTCGTAAAAGTTAATATGGGATGTATAGAGATTCACGCAGATCAAATATCGGGAACATTTTGAGATAATCGTTTTTGTCCGTCCGCTTTTTGTGGCTCGCCCCGGCTGTTCAGAGTTTACGAACTTCGGACGATTATGCTCATAGTTTCCGTCGACGGTAAAAACAAAAAAAGCCTTCAACTTTTCGCTGAAGGCTTTCTGCTTTGAGGGTAGCTCCCGGGGAAAGGATATGGAACCGCTTTCTGGAAAATTTAAGACTACCGGCCGCATCCTGGCAATTGATAAAGTTCAGATTGCGAACGCTGACTGGATGTCTTTATATTATTATGATTGAAATTTAGTCAACAAAGAAATGGAACCCTTACCTTATTTACCATCAGAAATTGCTTTAGCCAGCTGCATGGCTTTTTGCATATCAGGTATGCCATAACCATAAGGTACTACAGGGTTGTTGTACCTGTCTCCGGCTTGTCTTATCACTTTAAGGAGTTCTTTGTTGGTTAGTTTGGGATACGCTTGCCACAGGCACGCTACCAGGCCGCACATATTGGGGCTTGCATAGGAAGTTCCGCTTCGCATCATCGGAAGCCCGGTAATATCAATAACACCTGCGCTGCCACCCAAAGCCATAACATCAGGTTTCATGCGGCCATCAACAGTTACTCCGAAAGAAGTAAAATTATCGACCCTGCCGCTTGTGTTCATCGAACCTACTGTCAACACATCAGGCGCATCTGCCGGAGCGCCTACCCAGGTTTGGTCGTTACCGGCGCTGCATGTAACAAAAATGCCTTTATCTTCGGCCATGTTTGCCGCCCGGGTTACAAACGCCGTTTTTCCGTCCATGGTTTCATAGGTATAATGGTCGTTAGGCCCGTCGTGATACGAATAGGTTAAAGAAGTGTTGACCATATCAACCCCGACGCTGTCCGCATATTCTACCGCTGCTGCCCAGTAATCTTCTTCTATAGGGAATTCCGTAGCATCATCTTCGGTATGGAACAGCCAGTAGTTAGCCGCCGGTGCCGTGCCCACATAAGTTCCCGGGTGGTCAACCGCCATACAGGACGTTACCCATACACCATGGGCTTCAATGCTATAAGGGTCGGCATTTTCATAAACAAAAGATTTGGCGCCCATGATATTTGTATTATCAAAAAACGGATTTGTATTCAGTCCCCCAAATCCTGCATCAATATCCGCAATATCAATACCTTCGCCCTCGTACTCCTGTTGATGTAATACCTGCCCGTTATTTGTGTTGATGTTAGCCCATGAGTTACCGTAATAGGTCGCGTTTCTTGTGGCTGTGGGGGATGACGGGCTATGCTTTTGCCGGGCGCCGCTGGTTGTTTGCTGTGGTATATTGGTAACCTTTTTGCCCTGCCATACTTCTTCAACATCCTGTACAAAAGGCAGCTTTTTAAATTCGTAGCTTAAAAGTTCATTCTCGCAATAAACGCTTACGGTGTTTAGCCACTTGCTTTTAGCAACAACCACGCCGCCTGCTTTTTGTATAGCCTTGATATAGTCGGCCGAAATGGGCAAGTCTGTAGCATCAACCGGGATATGCATTTTTTGCCGCCGGGCTATAGCTTTAGCAGAAAGAAATTGCGAAGGGTTACCGATGGAGAAACCGGAGGCACCTTTATCCTTTAAAGTTATCCGGAATTTATAGGCATTGGAATCGCTTATGATAACCTTGCAAACGGCGCTGCCTTTACCGTTAAGCAGCGTTGCTGTAACGGTAGTTTCCCCGGCGGCAACTGTGTGCACCAGCCCCTGTCCGTTTACGGTTGCAATATGGGTATCGGCAGAAGTAAATTTAATCCCGCTGGTATCAACCGCAATATTGTTGAGCTTTACATTCAACCGGTAAGAAAGAAAGGTGCTTTTAGCTACATTCAATACAGGTGAGTCGATTGTAACTACATCTGGCTGAATAATTTCATCGTGCTTTTTACAAGCTGAAAATAAGACCAGGAGACAGAAAAGATAAAAGAATGATAAGCGAAAGGAAAGTATACTTGGATTCATATTTAAAACCGGGCCCCACAATTTGTTAATGCAACTTCACATTAAATATTCGCGAATGTAGCAAAAAGGCGCAGATTTGACTGTTTTGAAGGCGAATCGTTTAAACAGCCTGCAACAGAAATTTAACCACCTTGCCATTTACCAATATCTTACCTACTTTTAAACAACTTGAATGCGTATACATTCCATATCACCCCTTTTGACCTGGCTTTTACCGGGATAATATTTACCGGGCTTACTTTTGCCCTGCTTTTGTGGTTCAGCAAAAAAGTTAACCAAACTGCAAACCGGGTGCTCGGCCTGGCCCTCACCGTTGTTGTTTTGTGGATATCGCGGGTATTGGGTGTTGATGTTAGATTGGTGACTTACTTTCCTCAGTGGAATTGGATCCCTTTGCAATTTTCGCTGGCGCTGGGGCCGCTGTTGTATTTTTACGTGCTTAAAGTAACCTACCCGGAATATAAATTCCGGTGGAGAAATTTGCTGCACTTCGTCCCCGTGTTGCTACAGCAAGCCGTTTTGTTTTTGAAGATTAACCTGACTATTCCGGCGTTTTTTTCGGTCGCCATTTATTTATACTTCTCGTTCAGGCTGATAGAACGCTTTTACAAACAGCAAAAGTTTAATGATGTAAGCGACCGGTATTACTACCAGCTACAGTGGCTGCATCGCTTGCTGGCTGCCTTCAGCCTGTTATGGCTTTTGTGGATACTCATCGCCGCAGCAGACTATTTTTATTATCATCAGCGCTTAGTTATCCAGGCTTATTACCCCATTTACATTCTTTTAGCAGGAACGATGATTTGGATAGCGGCAACCGGCTTTTCAAAATCAGAAAATATTATTCCCGCAGCCCCTGCGTTAACGCCATCGCTTCCGGCGGCGCTGAAACAAAAAGGGGCATGGCTTAAAAAAGCCATGGAAATAAACCTTTATCACCAGGACCCCGACCTGAGCTTAAGCTCGCTGGCTGAGCTGCTGGAGGTGCATCCCCATGAGCTATCGCGGATTGTTAATGTGGCACTCCGGAAAAACTTCAATGACTTTGTTAATGAATACCGCATCCGCGAGATAACCCGGAAAATGCAGGACCCAGCCAATGACCGGCTGACACTGGTGGGCATCGCTTTTGATTGCGGTTTTAAATCCAAAACAACCTTTAACCGTGTTTTCCGCGAGATGACAGGCAAAAGCGCGGCAGAATATAAGAGCCTTAAAAAAAATGAACGCCCAACTTATCATTTGGGCCTCAATACGCGCCCTGCGGCGATAATTTCGTACCACGATGCCACGCCAATGTGGTCGTCCAACAAATTAAACCGCAGCTATATGTTCAGGAATCATTTAAAAATTGCATGGCGCAACATGGTACGCCAAAAACGTTACAGCCTCATCAATATCTCCGGCCTGGCAGTGGGCCTGGCTGTTTGCATGATCATGATGCTTTACGTGGCCCACGAACACAGCTACGACCGCTTTCAGCCCAATGCAGACCGGCTGGTAACCATACGTGTTGAACGTAACATGAATGGGATGAAGAATATAAACCCGCGCGTGAGCTTTGCTGCCGGGGCTATGGCTAAACAAAGGGTACCGGGAATAGAAGATTACAGCAATTATTTTGAGTATTTCGACTTTTTACCGGTAGTAATAAACCGGCCGTCGACTCCTAAGGACAAATTCAGTGAAAGCAACCTGTTGTTTGCCAACTCAAACTTCTTTAGCTTTTTCAATTTTAAGCTGATTAGCGGCAACCCCGCCGATGTACTGACTAAACCTTATTCGGTAGTTATTACCGAAGAAATGGCAAAAAAATATTTCGGCAATGAAAATCCGGTTGGCAAAACACTCAACATAAAAGCCGATACCACTTATACCTACCAGGTTACCGGTGTTGCTAAAAATGTCCCGTCTAATTCCTCAATCGATTTTAATTTTATAATATCCGCAAATACCCTGCGCAATTATAGGGGCATGTTCCCTTACCTTGGTAAGCAAGAAATTAGCGAGGGCTTTTTTACTACTTATTTCCGGCTGAAACATGATAGTGATACCGCCCGGGTTGCAAAAACCATGCAGGGGATGATGAAAAAAGATGCGCCCGCCACAGACAAGATAAGAGTTCTTCTTCCTTTATTAACCGACCTGCATTTAAAACTCAACCGCGACCCCGGCTCAAATATAAAATACCTCAGCATATTCCCGTTGGTCGCCATTTTGATACTGCTTTTGGCGCTGGTTAATTACATGAGCCTCTCAACCGCCCGCTCAACCCTGCGGGCCAAAGAAGTGGGTGTGCGCAAAATATCCGGCGCCAGCCGTAAAACCCTCGCTATGCAGTTTTATGTCGAGTCGGCGCTTATCACTTTCATTTCATTTGTGCTGGGTTATATAATTTGCCTTTTGTTTAAGCCCTGGTTTTTAAACGTGCTGCAGCTTAATATCGACGGCGATTTTCTTTACAGTCCGGTGGTGCTGCTGTCGCTTGGCGCATTGTTTATAATCACCATATTAATAGCAGGCAGCTATCCGGCGTTGATGCTGTCGTCATTTAAACCTGTAATGGCCATAAAAGGAATGACCGGCAGGCAAACCGGCGGTATTATGGTAAGAAAAGTATTCACCGTATTCCAGTTTGCCATAGCCACAGCCCTTATTATTTGCGGTGTTGTTATTGACAGGCAGCTTTATTACTTCAGGCATACGGATACTGGCATCAACCGTGAGAATGTGGTGATGGTGCCTATTCCCGGTTATTTTACCACTAAATACCAGCCGTTTGAAAGCGAGCTGAAAGCATTGCCTGCCGTAACCGAAGTCGGCACATCCAACTACAAGCTGTTTAATATGCACGACAGCTTTGCCATAAAAGGTAAAAACGGTAATGACCTGACGGACCTGCCCTCGCAGATGGTTGATAAAAACTTCGTGCCTACACTCGGTATGAAATGGAAGATCCCACCCGCAAAAGGAACAGAATTATCCAGCCCTGATGTTACTAAAGTGATGATCAACGAGGCAGCTATCGAACAGCTGCATCTGCCTAAAGATCCGGTTGGCAGCTACCTGGAATCGGAACGGCCGAAAATAAGGCTACAGATAGTGGGCGTATTAAAAAATTACAATTTCAGGTCTATGCAGTTTGCCATACAGCCGTTTGCCCTGCGTGCTGTTCCTGATAATTTTATCTGGAATGATCCCGGCTGCTGCATGTATATAAAAGTAAAGCCGCATAATAACCTACCATCACTCATTAATACCATAAAAACCATCTACCAAAAATACGACACCGAAACACCGTTTGACTACTCATTTATGGATGACGACTTTAACCGGCAATACAAAGCAGAAGACAGGTTGGCCTCCATATTCAGCACTTTCACTATAATCACCATCGTCCTGGCAGCTTTAGGCCTGTTCGGATTGGCCGCATTCAGCATAGAGCAGCGCACCAAGGAGATTGGTATCCGCAAGGTTTTAGGAGCAAGCATTGCAGCTATCAATAGCCTGTTATCTAAAGATTTTTTAAAGCTGGTGCTGATTTCTATCGTTATATCCTCGCCCATAGCCTGGTGGGCCATGCACAACTGGCTGCAGAACTTTGCTTACCGTATTTCTGTCCAATGGTGGATGTTTGGGTTTGCAGCGCTACTGTCTATTATTGTGGCGGTTGTAACGGTCAGCTATCATGCGGTGAAAGCGGCGGTTGCTAACCCGGTGAAGAGCCTTCGCTCAGAATGAGCTAGCGTCCAGGAACAATTAAAATCAACAAGTTAGCCCCACCCGACAAGCTGCCGTGTACCCACAAGTTTTTGGCAGCATATTTCTGTGCCCCATTAGGGGCTACCGCTTTGTAGCCAATGATAAGAAAGAGGCATTTGCCCCGTCGGGGCTACCCTTACCCGCTATGTAGGCTCTTGCGGGCAAAATATCTGGTCGCAGGGTAACCTCTACGAGGCAAAATTGTTGTTATTATTATTTTCTACAAAGCGGTAGACCCCTACGGGTCATTGCCTTTCCGCATGGCAAAACTTGTGGGTACACGGTAGCCTGGCAAATGGGGCTTTTTATTTGCACAAAAAATGCCGGATTCCGCGCTGCGATCCACATAACTATTCCGGCTTCATAAATGTCTGTTCAAACATTCTATGTAAATGATAAGAGATCAAGAACAATATCTGATTTCGATTGTTTCATGATTAAATTTCTGTACTTTTATTTAAGTACTCATCTCTTTAATCTCTCTCACTTTTTATTCAACGAAGCCAGGAATGCCCAATCCCCATCATATAATCGCCATTGGCGCTTCCGCCGGCGGGATGGAAGAACTGAAAGCTTTTTTTGATCATACCCCCTTAGACGGTGTTGCATACGTAATTATCCAGCACTTATCACCCGATTTTAAAAGCAGGATGGTTGAATTGCTGGCCAGGCACAGTAAACTTGACATAGAAGAAGCGCAAAATGGCATGCAGGTGAAAAGTAATCATGTATACCTGATTCCCAATGATAAGTTCATGACCATTTATGATGGCAAACTGGCCCTCACAGAAAAGGGAGATATCAAAGGTCCGCATTTAACCATCAATGCTTTTTTTAATTCGCTGGCGGCAGACGCCGGTAAAAAAGCTATCGGGATTATTATGTCTGGTTTAGGGTCAGATGGCACCGAGGGTGTAAAGGCTATTAAAAAGGCCGGCGGAATGGTAATTGCCCGCGATCCGGAAACCACTGAGTTTGGCAGCATGCCTTCCCATGCTATTGCAACCGGTTTAACCGATTTTATTTTAGTGCCGGAAATGATGCCAAATGCCATTGAAGACTATATAAAATATGTTAATATTTTACTGGCCGATCATCCCGATGATCGAAAAAATCTTTCAGCCATTATCAGCCTGATTAGCGAATATTCGCCGCTCGACTTTTCCGATTACAAGGAAAGTACAATAATGCGGCGAACAAAGAAAAGGGCAACTTACGGCAATTTTAATTCGCTGTCCGGGTATCTTGCCTTTCTGAAAGCAAACCCGGAAGAAATTACTGCCCTGTCTAATGAGTTTTTAATCAGCGTAACTTCCTTTTTCAGAGATGCCGCGGCATTTGAGTTTATTCAGAAAAATATTTTGCCGGCACTATTGGAAAAACTTAGCCCCGGCGAAGAACTGAAAATGTGGGTTGCCGGTTGCGCTACCGGGGAGGAAGTTTATTCTATGGCGATATTAATAGCGGAACAACTCACCGGCAAATGGGCCGACACGACTGTAAAACTATTCGCCACCGACATCGACACCACAGCTTTGGGATATGCCGGGCGGGGAACTTATCCCGACAAAATAGCAAAAGATGTTTCCGCAAAAAGGCTGGGCAAATATTTTATCAAAGAAAACGATCATTACCGGGTGATCCCGTCTATCCGTAAAATGGTAATCTTCGCGCATCATGACCTGGTTAAAAACCCGCCTTATTGTAATATGCACTTCATCAGCTGCCGCAATTTGCTTATTTACATGACGCCGGTGCTGCAGAAGAAAATATTCAACACCCTCCTTTTTGGAGTAAAATTGAATGGTTATTTGTTTTTAGGGCCGAGCGAGAACCCGGCGCCGATCATCAAAAAACTGGAAGTCGTAAATGCCAAATGGAAGATTTATAAAAACCTGGAAACAAAAAAAGGAGCCAGTTTTGACACCTTTTCATTGCCCGAAATACTGGATAATAAAACCGCGCTACCTGGTTATTTAAGAAATGATGCAGTGGCCCCCAATAACGCTCTTGCAGAAAATATTTATAACAACCTGGCGGACGAGATGGGGTGCTTAATTATTTGCATTGACGACCAGCACCAGGTGGTCCGGTCATATGGCGATACCACACAATATTTACTGCATAAGCACTTTAATTTAAACCTTACTGAACTATTACCCAAGCCGCTGGCCGTCGCCTTTAATACCTTAAGCAGGAATGTCCGCAAAACCAATAAAAAAGAAACGCTTACCGGTGTAAAGGTTAAGCTCGGCCAATCTGTATCCCTGGTCAGCGTTACCGTTAGCCCTTTGAACGAAAAAAAAGGCGCCAGTAAGTTATGGATGGTAATCTTTGCGCGGGATAAGGCGATTGCTCCCGCATTGGAGGACAGCGCCAAATTTGATGAAAAAATTTATTTCGATGCCTACACATTAAACCTGGAGGAAGAATTACATGAATTGAAGGAAAAACTGCAGGAGGTTTATGAAAAACTCGATGCCACGAACGAAAACCTTCAATCCTACAACGAAGAACTGATCTCGGCCAATGAAGAGATGCAAAGTACCAACGAGGAAATGCAGTCTGTTAATGAAGAACTGAATACCGTCAACGCGGATTACCAATGGAAAAATAGGGAACTGGTGGAAATAAACGACGATCTGAATAATTATTTCAGGAGTAACGTTAACGGCCAGGTGTTTATTAATACGGAGCTACAGCTTATGAAATTCTCTCCGGGTACCGTTAAGCAAATCAATTTGCTGGAAACGGATATCGGCAGGCCGCTCAGTAACATTTCTACCAATTTTAAATTTGAAACCATCATCGATGATATTAAAAAGGTGCTTGCCAAAGGGGTGGTAATTACCAAAGAGGTGGAAACCAATGACAACAGGTGGTACCAGGCGGTGACCATGCCCTACATACAGCTTTCCGATCAGAAAAGAACAGGGGCAATTATCACATTTAATGATATCACGGAGTTGAAAAAGACGCAACAGACGTTAAATAACACCAATCAGCTTCTGAATATGACAATCGACTCCGCAGAAATGGGTACCTGGACCATTGACGCGGAAACGCTTGAGTTTATTCCATCGCTGCGGCTTAAAGAGATTTTCGGATTTTACCCTGATGAGGAGATGAGCTATGAAGCGGCTATTGCACTAATTGTTCCTGAACACCAGGATTTTGTTACCGATTCGGTAACAAAATCTATTAAGGATGGTGCCAGGTATGATATAGAATACAGTCTGCGCGGTTTTCATGACAAAAAACTACGTTGGGTAAGAGCGATCGGAAACCTTGCGCAGGGCCCCGAAGATCAACCGACCTATTTTACCGGAACATTAATGGATATTACTTTACATAAGCAGGACGACCTGCGAAAAAATGATTTCATAGCGATGGTTAGCCATGAACTTAAAACACCGTTAACTTCCATGAGCGGTTATTTGCAGCTGATACAAAGAAACGCCCAAAAGCAAAATGATGAATTTGCTATTGGACATACCGCCCGCGCCAGGAAACAAGTCGATAAAATGACCAGCCTGATCAATGGCTTCCTGAATGTTTCGCGGCTGGAGTCGGGTAAAATTCATATTGAACATAAAGTATTTAACCTGGCCGACCTATTAAAGGAACATGAAGAAGAGGCTTTGGCTACAATTAATACACACCAGGTGGTTTTTATTCCGGCAGATGCCATCATCGTCAATGCAGACAGGGAGAAGATCGGGCAGGTATTGGACAATTTAATCAGCAACTCGGTTAAATATTCCAATAGTGGCACCAAAATCCAGGTAAGCTGCGAAAAGAGAGATGGCAATGCAGTTGTTAGTGTTCTGGATGAAGGCAAAGGCATCAGCCAGGCAGACATAGGTAAATTATTCGGCCGCTTTTACCGCGTGGAAAACAGCGATATATGGTCAATAGGCGGATTCGGCATTGGCCTCTACCTTTGTTCGGAAATTATCAAACGGCACCAGGGAACAATCCGGGTGGAATCGGAATTAGGTAAAGGTTCAACATTTTCGTTCAGCCTGCCGGTTCAATAATCCCTTGTGTCGCTATCCGAAACTTTGCTACTTTTATTGCTTAAACGTTTGCATAATGTTTCGGAAAGCCACTTTAGCTTTATTGTCGTTATGGGTATTGGTATCCAACTGCCATCAAACACACCATTTCGACAAGCCCAAACTGGATAGTTTTTTTACTGCGATGAGCGCTCACGACCAAACCATGGGCAGCATCGCGATAGCAGAAAACGGGAAAATTGTTTACCAAAAAGCTATCGGCTACAGCCAGGTTGATGGGAAAACAAAAACGCCGGCTAACCTGAAAACCAAATACAAGGTCGGCTCCATCACCAAAATGTTTACTGCAGTTATGGTTTTCCAGCTTATAGAGGAGGGCAAGCTGACGCTGAATACAACCTTGGGCAAGTACTATCCACAATTGTCCAATGCAGGTAAAATTACCATTGCTGAAATGCTGAGCCACCGCAGCGGGCTTCATAATTTCACCAGCGATTCGCTTTATATGAGCTATAAAGATAAACCGATGTCTGAAGCGGATATGGTGGCCATTTTTGCCAAACAGAAACCAGATTTTGAGCCGGACACTAAAGCCGAATACAGCAATACAAACTTTGTGCTGCTGGGGCAAATCGTCGAAAAAATTACCGGTAAAAGCTATCGCGAAGAATTAAAAGAACGGATTACATCGAAGATAGGGCTGGAAGATACCTTCTATGGTACTAAAAGCAATACCGCAGAAAATGAAGCTTTTTCTTATTATTACCTGGGTGAATGGAGCCAATTGGGGGAGACAGATATGAGTATCCCCGGAGGCGCAGGAGCCCTGGTCTCAACACCAGCCGACCTTGTTAAATTTATCGACGCACTTTTTACGGATAAATTAATCAGTCCCGCAAATTTGGAACACATGAAAACTATGCGGGGTAATTTTGGCATGGCTATGTTTATGATGCCTTTTGATGATAAAACCGGCTATGGACATAACGGCGGACTGGACGCATTTGTAAGCGAGCTTGTTTATTTTCCGGCAGACAAGGTTGCGATTGCTTATACTTCCAATGGCCAGCACTATCCCTTTAACAATATTGTGAATGGCGCACTGAGCATCTATTTTAACAAACCCTTCACTATTCCCCAATTTAAAACTGCGCCGGTTATTGTCACTAACCTTGATAAATATCTTGGCCGGTACATCAGTACCAAATCGCCATTAAAAATAGCTATAACTAAAAAAAAGAATACCCTGTTTGGGCAAGCCAATGGCCAAATGGCGTATCCGCTCGAAGCAAAAGGTAACGACAGATTCGAACTGGGCATAGCAGGGCTGGAACTCCAGTTTGATACGGTTAAGCACAACTTTATTTATTTTCAAAACGGCGAGACGTACGAGTTTAGCCTGGTTAAGTAATTTTAAATCTTTCGCGTATAGCATTGCGGTAGCTGTCGCCAATGGGGATTTTTTCGTTGTGGATAGTTAGTTGGTGAACCTCAATCATGCCGATATGCCTGGCAGCAATCACGTACGACTTATGAACCCTTATAAAATCACTTTCCGGTATTATCTTAAACACATCACTCATGTTTTCCCGGATGAGTATGTTGCGGCCTTTTAGGTGGACGACCATGTAATTTCCATCCTTTTCAAGGTATAAAATCTCGCTTAGCTTTACTGGGTAGGTTTGCGTCCCGCTTTTAAGATAAACAGTCGGGCCATCATCAGCAGGAGTGCTTTTTGCGGATTTGGCCGCTATTGCCTTATTCACGGCCTTTTGAAAGCGCTCGAAAGTAATGGGCTTTAACAGGTAATCGATTGCGTCGAGGTTATAGCTATCTGCCGCGTAATGGCTATAAGCCGTGGTAAAGATAACCATGGGGTTACCCGGCAGATTTTTTGCCAGCTGCATCCCGCTGATGACCGGCATATTAATGTCCAGGAACACTAAATCAACGGGTCTGCTTTTAAGCTGCTCAATAGCTTCCAAAGGATCAAGAAAACAACCCTTCAGTTCCACGAAACCTATCCTGGCGCAGTAACGCTCAATAACGTCGAGTGCCATAGGTTCATCATCGATAACTATACAGGTGATCATGCCAGGTCTATTTCAAGGTGTACTTTAAATATTCCATTTTCCGGACCCAGTATCAATTTATGCCTGCCGGGATAAAGCAGTTCCAACCGCCTTTTTACGTTTTCCAGGCCTATACCGCCTTTCTCCAGCTCATGCTTTTTAATATCGCCGTAATCTGTATTCTCGCAGGTAAAGATGAACTTTTTTTGTTCGATCCTAATTTCCATGGCGATATAGCTGTTGTGCCTTGCATATACACCGTGTTTAAATGAATTCTCTAAAAACGGAATCAGCAGCATGGGTGGCAGCTGTATACCGGCGATAGCTGCCTCATTTGGATAAGAAAAGCTGATAGCCACCTGGTTGCGGGGATACCTCAACTCATGCAGCGCGATACAATCCTGCAGGTAATCGATCTCTTTTTCGAGCGGCACGCTCTCCGTACTGCTGTCGTAAATCATATAGCGCATCATGCCGGACAACTTGGCGATTTTGTCCGCCACCTTATCTTTTCCTTCACCCTGCGCTAATGAAAAAAGGTTATTCAAAGTATTGAACAAGAAATGAGGGTTGATTTGCGTACGCAGAAATTTAAGCTCAGTTCCGGCACGGTCGGCTTCGGCACGGCTGCGCAGCAGTTCCTTTTTTATCGATTCGCCGATGTAGAAATAAGCCGCCGCAAGACCAGCTACCAGTATAAAGATGAGCGCAATAATGGGCTGCAAAGAATTCCAGTTCTCGATAGAGAAAGCACTCACTTTTAAGGGTGGCGAGGGCGGCGCGAACGGTGTAGTAATCTTAAGCGCAGGCAAATTGTGCGCGGCCGAATCGGTGAAAAAATAAACCACCAGGTAATTCAATCCATAAAGCATTAAAAACCAACTGCCAATTAATACCACACGCAGCATAATGGCCGGATGTCCCACTGCTTTTTTAAAAAGCCGAAAGCTGCCGCTGTAAAACAGCACCATAAGGAAAATCAGCACCAGCCAGGCATAAGGGAATAACATCCTGCCATCCTGGGTGGCGATGCTTCCATTATTATTAACCAACATGGTGAACGAGGAAGCCGCCAATGCTTTCAAAGCATAATACGCAATGAGCCAGAACACAAAGTGCATCAGGAATTCAATCAGGTAAGTGGCTTTGCTGCGGTGCATAATAGACAAAGGTAAGCGGACAAAAGATTAAGTGAAGCAGAATGTGATGAACGGGAGATTTTTGTGATTTAGCCATAGGATTAATCCACCGGATACCAAACACCATGGGTTCATCACAAAAATTTGAGCAGCCTGAATCGACGCCTTACCATTGTTTCGAAATCAAAAATCTTAAAATTATGAAACGATTTATTTTAACGGCCGCCGTGCTTTGTTTGTTGACAGCAGGCGCCCTTGCCCAGCAGGCTGATGTAGCCCAGGTTGTGGTTCATTACAAATTCATTCACTTACGCGACACCAACAACCCTGCCCACCCCTTTACTAAGGACATGGTATTACTGGCGGGTAAACGGGCCAGCGTTTACAAGCTTACTCCCCGGCCGGTTACCGGCGAGCAGCATCCTGCATTGCCGCCTGCTAAATTCGGAACGGAATATTACCTGTTTACTGCCGAAAAGAAAATGATAAGGATAGAAAGCCTGTTTTATAGTTACCAAATACCCGATGTTTTCCCGGTAATTGACTGGCATATAACAGAAGATACTGCTACTAAAGGCGGCTTGCACTGCCAGAAAGCAACGGCGCATTTTAAGGGCAGGAACTATACGGCCTGGTTTTGCCCAAACCTGCCTTTACATGCGGGGCCCTGGAAACTTAACGGCTTGCCCGGCATTATTGTAGAAGCTTATGATGCGAAAAGGGAAGTGCAATTTATTTTCGCCGGACTGGACAAGGCAACCAGCGCTGATGTAATTAAATTGCCCAACGCCACCAAAAGTACTGACGCGCAATTTGAGCGCCTTACAGAAACCTCGCGAAAAGACCCGGATGCTTTTGCAAGGGCGCTGACCATACAGGCCGGCGGCGTTCCGGGAAAGAGCGGGCCACAAATAGATATGAAGCCGGCCCCTGCTCCCATTATCAATAACCCTATTGAATTACCCGAAAAGAAATGAGATGGTTGATTTGGCTAACAGGCATGCTGCTGGGCAGCATCCTGTTGCCTTTACCGGCCTTGAGTCAGCAACTTAGCGGTACGGTAAAGGACAGCACCGGCGTAACCCTGCTCGGCGCCAGCGTTAACCTGAAAAAGACGGCAGGGGTAACTATCGTAGCTTATGCCACCACTGATGACAAAGGCGGTTACTTATTAAACATTCCGGCAAATATGCCGGCAATCGGCCTTTACATCGAGGTGCGTTGTATTGGCTATAGAACTCAAATAAAATCTGTCGGCAATCCGCCTGCAAAAATGGACTTTACTTTGAGTCAATCCGTAAATGAGCTGCAGGCCGTTGTGGTACATAGTAAACGCCCTTTCCTCCGGGCAAATGGCGATACGCTGAGCTATAAGGTTTCGGATTTCAGCAATCCGCAGGACAGGGTAATAGGCGATGTAATTAAAAGGTTGCCGGGCATTTCTGTAGCAGAGGATGGCACTATCAGCTATAATAGCAAACAGGTCTCCGCGGTATACCTGGGCGGCGATAACCTGCTCGACGACCGGTATAACATCGCCACAAATTCAATTCCGCAAGGCGTAGTGAACCAGGTGCAGGTAATTGACAACGACCAGCCGATTAAAGTATTGCAGCGCAAGGTGACCAGTAATAATGTCGCGCTGAACCTTACCTTTAAGAAGACAGCAAAGCAACAGCTATTCGGCCAGGAAACTTTTGGTGGAGGCTTGCCCGACAACTATTATTTCGACCTGAATGCAATGCTTTTTAATGACCGGTTTAAGGCCATCAATCAATTAAAAGGCGACAACACCGGTTACGATTTGCAAAGGGACCTGGTTTCGCACAATTTATCCGATTACAGGCAGCTTATCGGGAATGACCTTCCGCAGCCGCTGCTTTCACTGGGCGCGGTCAATAATCCTAACTTAATCCGTAACCGCTACCTGTTTAATAACGGGGGTGTTTTGAATATTAATGACCTTGTGAACCTGCAAAAAGGCTGGCAGTTGCGGGTGAATGCCTTTTATTTGCACGACAGCCAAAAGCAGGACTATAGCCAGCACACCAGCGTCTTTTTACCCGGCGATACGATTAAATATGCTGAAGCCCAGCACAACCGCTTCGTGCCCGACTTATTGCACACACAGTTCAGCATTCTGCACAACACAGATAAAAACTACCTGAACGATGTGCTGCAGCTGGATGATAACCGCACGACGGGCCGCTCCGATTTGAACAGCAACGGCGTGCCTGTAAGCCAGTTGTTGGCCGACCATTCCACAAATTTTTCAAATGAGTTTAACCTCATCACGTCAAACAGGTCGGACCACATTATCCAGCTTTATTCGTATATCAGCCACCTGGCTGAGCCGGAAAGATTGACAATAGCGTCTGATTACCGGCCGGAAATCTTCAATAACGGAACCCCATACGTCCAACTGGCACAAACCGTGAATGTGCCAACCTGGTATACCAACAACTATTTATCCTATAAAATACCCGGAGAACTGGTGACTCAAAGTTTCCGGACGGGTTTCAGTTTACAGTCACAAACGCTTGGCTCCAGCCTTAGTCCGGGTTCTGACACCAGCGCAAACCATCTTAACTGGAATAAAAGAAAATTTTATGCCGAAGCCGCTTACGATATCCCCGGCGAAAAGTTTAAAGCTAACCTAACGCTGCCGCTATCCCTGCAGCAAATCAGCTATTCGGACAGCGCTTTTGCACTGCGTCGGAAGCTTACAAGATTGTACTTTAATCCGCAGGTGCAATTGAAATACTATACCGGCGCGGAAAACTTTATGACGTTGATGTATAACTATCGTAACCAGGTCGGCACTATCGAAAATGTTTACCAGGGCGATATCCTGAAAGATTACCGGACCCTCTACGCAAATAGCCCCGAATTAACCTTGCAGCAAAATCAATCGGCAGCAGTGGGTTTCGTTTACCGCAAAGCGATGACACTGTTTTTCTGGAGCGTTAATTTATCCTATAATGACAACCATGCCAATAATATCGCCTCAGCAATAATTACTGATAATTTGGAGCGAAACATCTTATTACCATATCCCAATAACACCAATTCATGGACGGCGAGCGGGACCATCAGCAAATATTCGTTCGTGTTGGCCACTACTTTTAGCGGCGGGCTGCAATGGCAAAGTGCCCGGTCTGTTTTGCTGCAAAATAACGCTTTGCTGCCTTTTAATATAACCTCGACAAGCGCAGGCTTTGGGGCCGACACGAAGGTAAACGACCAACTAAATTTTAGCTATAAAGCTAACCTCACTCAAACCGACAGTCATTCAGCAGCGGAAACATCCGCCCAGCATATCGACCAGTTGCTGCAACAGCTTACCGTTAACTTTAACCTCTCCGCGCTGCTGCAGTTCAAACTGTCGGGCGAGCATTATTTTACCCGGCAGCAGGGCAACCCCGACCTGAAATACTTTTTCACAGACGCATCCGCCAAATACCGTTTCAATAAATTGAAGCTCGACCTGGAGCTGGATGCCGATAATTTCCTGAACGTAAAAACTTATAATAATCTTTATTTATCAGCTAATACGCTTACGGCTAATTCCTATACGCTGCCTGGGAGAATTATTTTGCTTAAGGTATTGTTCAATCTTTGAGTGGCCGTTCTTACTTCTTAGTGAGCTTGTATCTTAAATGTGTTACCAGGTCTGATGGGATTACTTCGGTAATTTCCATATTGTATTTATCGTTATCGATGCCGTCAAACAGCCTGAGACCACTTCCTAAAAAAACCGGGGCGATGTGGATGAAAAATTCGTCAATAAGTCCTGCATTGAGGTATTGTTGAATCGTATCGGCACCGCCTTGTATCCTGATGTCCTTTTCTCCTGCTGATTGCCTGGCCTTCTCCAGTGCGCTTTCTATTCCATCGTTAACGAAATAGAATGTTGTCGTTCCTTTTTGAACCCAGGGTTCGCGTTTTTCGTGCGTAAGCACGTACACATCTGCTTTGAATATATCTTCCGGCCAGCATACTTCGCCCTCATCAAACATGCGTTTGCCCATAATGTACGCCCCTGCTCTTGCAAGCACGTCATCAATAAGTTTACTGTCCGCGCCGTATTCTTCGCCGCCTTCCATATTGAGGTGTTTCCAAAATGCTTTTTGTTTAAACATCCACTGGTGGATTTTCGGCGAAACACCCCCCATCGGGTTTTGCGGACTCCTGTTATCGCCTGCGAAGAAACCATCAAGGGTTATGCCGCAGTCAAATATTATTTTGCTCATAATTTTATTGTTAGATATAGTTGTTATTCGTTAGTTTTTAATTGCCCGGTTAACAGCTGGTTCAGTTTATTAAACATCATAATCCAGCCTTTATACGCTCCCGTTTTCTTAGCTTCCTCTTCAGAAACAGCTTCATGAATGGTTGCTTTTGTTTGATTGCCTATCGGTTCGAAAGTGACGGTCGTCAGGATATCGCCCGGCCATTGTGCCGACAAACCGTCTGCCAAGCCATCCGTCATATCGCCATTTTCGTTGGAAAACCGCATGGTAAAAACCAGCTTTTCCGGCTTCAATACTTCCAGGTAAGTGCCTATAATCCACGCGCCGCCATGTTGCGGGTCGTGCATATGGTAATGGAAGCGCCCGCCGGGTTTTACTTCGATGGACTTGTAGGTTATGGCGCAACCGTCCGGGGCATACCAATGCTTCAGTTTTTCGGGGTCGGTCCATGCGTCAAAAACGTCCCCGATGGGGGCGTCAAATAAGTGGCTTATTAAAAGTTCTTTTTCTTTTGGTTTCACGTTTATATTTTTTTCGTTTCCGCTAAAAATTTATCCAGTCTATCAAAGCGCTGCGTCCATTGCTTGCGGGACTCGCGTACCCAGTCAACCACCTCATCCAATTGTTCCATGCGGGCCTCGCAAAATTGTTCCCGGCCTTTCTGGGTAAGCGTGATCATGCCGCATTCATTCAAAACTTTCAAATGCTTGGCAATCCCCTGCCGGGTAATTCCCGAATCTTCTACAATTTGCCCAATATTTAGCGCCCCGGAAGATAGCTTCTGAATTATCATTCTTCTTGTGGGGTCGGCAATTGCCTGGAATACGTCGCGTCTTTCTATCATAATACAACCGAATGGTTGTCAAATATAAATACAACCATTCGGTTGTGCAAGTTTTTTTGAGATTTTTTTTGAATTGGCGACTTAGAATATGCGGTGTTAGTGGACCAATGCTGCTAATTCGCTGGGTTAAAACCCAGCGCTACAAAATGAATCGAGCCGATGGCTCTTGAATTCGGGGATATTTTGAAAGGTTGCCGCCTGTATCTTTTTTCTAAGAGAGCCATAGGCTCGGCTAATATTTTAGCGCCGGGTTTCAACCCGGCGCTGGCAGTTTGATTTGCGCCCTACGAATACTTTTTTATGCACCAAAATTTCCTAATTTAGTACCAAACCAAAAGATGCCCGTCAGCTTCGCGGCCCTGTATCTATGAAAAAAGCTTTACTAATCCTGTTCTTATTTTTTCCTTTCGCCGCGCCGGTTTTGGCCCAGGTAATTAATATCGACAGTATTGTTAAGGTGGTTGTATCGCACAATAAACGGCGCACGGGTGAATTTACCTTTAATAAAGACAGCTTATTTAACCGGCTGCCATTTACCAAACCGGGCCCGCAACGGGTAAAACTGATTAACGACCTGTATTACTATGGGGTATATCCCGATGTGCAGCAGGAAATAGCCATGGGGCAAAAAATATTGGCCTGGGCCAAAGGCCACAACGACCTTATTGCCGAGGCCGTAATCTGCGCGGAAGTGGCAACAACCATGGCATCTAACGGGGATGAGGCAGAGGCCCTGCAATTGGCAAAGCAGGCTATGACAGCCGCAAAAGCATCGAACGATAACCAGGCCCTGGCGATAGTTTATCAAAACACTTTTGCAAAGCCCGGCATCAGCTTGCCGCAAAGCCGGAGCGATGCCTTCCAAAGCCTGAAATTCGCCGCCGCCGCCAATGATACGCTGACTATGTGCTGGGGGTATGAAGACCTGTTTATCTACTATACCAATGTAAAAAAGCCGGATTCGGCTGCGTTTTATACTTACAAAGCCCTGGATTGGGCCATAAAGGCAAACCGCTTATACGATATATGTTTTAATATCGACCAATTGGCCGGCTTTGCAGATGAGCAGCTGAAGCTGCGTTATTTAAGGGGCGCATTGGCAATTGCGAGATTCACTAATGATTTTACCTCCAGTTATATTACCAATGGGTCGTTGGCCTATTATTATTTTAATAAAAATGCCGACAGCACCTTATTTTATGCTGATAAGGCTTACCAGGTAGGCAGGCGCATAAGTCTGCAGAATGAAGCGCCCTTTGTTAATTTGATGGCCAAAGCCTATACGCAAAAGCGGAATATAGACAGCGCTATAAAGTACACCAAACTGTTCGATACGCTAAACATGCAGCTGTATAATAACAAAAGTATGGTGCGCGCCCAGGCCATGACATTTGCCGAAAAACAAAAAGAGCAGCAAGACAAAGCGGATAAAGCTGCCCTGAAAAATTCCCGGCTGCGGTGGGTTTTCAGCAGCGCGATTGTGTTCCTGCTGATCATCGCCCTTATCTTCTGGCGCAATAACCGGCTAACCCGTAAGGCCAATGCGCTGCTGGCCCATCAAAAACAGCAAACTGAGCTTACGCTTGCTGATTTAAGGTCGACCCAGCAGCAGTTGATACAGGCGGAAAAAATGGCCTCGCTTGGCGAGCTCACCGCGGGCATAGCCCACGAGATACAGAATCCCCTGAATTTTGTAAATAATTTTTCGGAAGTGAACCAGGAAATGCTGGAAGAGCTTAAAGCTGAAAGCGAAAAGCCAAATGAAGAAAGGGATGATGAGCTGATTTCAGATTTGATAGAAGACCTTACCGCAAATCAGCAGAAAATAAACGAGCACGGTAAACGCGCCGACGGCATTGTAAAAGGCATGCTGGAACACAGCCGCGCCTCGACCGGCAAAAAGCAACCCACCGACCTGAATAAGCTGGCCGATGAATACCTCCGCATGGCCTATAACGGACTACGTACCAAGCACCCAAACTTTACCGCCGAACTAATCACCAATTTCGACGAAAGCCTGCCACCGGTAAACGTGATGCCGCAGGATATCGGCCGGGTTTTGGTTAACTTGTTTAATAATGCTTTTTATGCCGTGCAGCAAAAGCAAAAGATGGTGGGAGAAGGGTATGAACCGGAAGTATCGATTACAACCTTCGCTACCCCTTCAGGGGGCTGGGGGGCTAAGGTGAGGGATAATGGCACGGGAATTCCTGCTAATATTAAGGACAAAATTATGCAGCCATTTTTCACTACCAAACCTACGGGGCAGGGCACAGGCCTGGGCTTATCGCTCAGCTATGATATTATTGTTAAAGAGCATGGCGGACAGTTGACGGTTGTTAGCGAAGAGGGGAAATTTACGGAGTTTGAGATTGGGGTGGCGGGGTAGAATTGTAATACCCCTGGCTGGTCTTTCAGCTTAAGCAAAAAACGACGTGGCGTGGTAAAGGTGGTGCACATGAATGGGTTTGTAAGTTGTCCTGGTTTTGCAAGCAGAATGCTTGCAATGTTATGGGTCGAAGTTACGCTGCGCTAAACTTCGACCAGAATGGGTAAACTTCGACCAGATGGGTGATGTGTGCATAAAAAAAATCAAGTTTCTCATGGTCGTTTAGCTTTTAACAATTAGGTATTTTACTTGCGTCCATATAGACCAGTTCCCACTGATGCCCGTCTAAATCTGCAAAACTATGCTGATACATCCAGCCGTGGTCCTGCGGTTCGCTGTAGATTGTGGCGCCGGCGCTTTGGGCTTTGGCTACGAGCTGCTGCACTTCTTCTTTTGAATCAGTATCCAGCGCAATTAATACCTCGGTAGCGGTTTTGGCATCGCTGATTGCTTTTTTGGTAAAAGTTTGAAAATAGGGTTCGGTAATCAGCATCGCGAAAATACTGTCGCTGATCACCATACAGGCCGCTTTTTCGTCGGTAAATTGCGGGTTAAAACTAAAACCGAGACCGGTAAAGAAAGCCATTGACTTATCCAGGTCGCTGACCGGTAAGTTGATGAAAACTTTTGTTGCCATTTTGATAATTTTTTTAATTGTTAATGATGACACAAAGTTGCGGCAACAGATTTCCCAATCCTTTTACATATGTTGAGAAAACAAAAAAATTATTTATTGGCGAAAAATATCCGGCTCATCTGGGTGGGCGTAATACCCAGGAAGGAAGCGATGTGGTGCTTTTTTAAGCGCTTAACCAGGTTTGGATATTTTCTTAAAAAATCGTCGTACCTGGTTTTTGCGGTATCTTCCCTGAAGGAAATTTCTAAAGGTTCTTTTTCAATTATCCAATGCAGCTCGATATAGCTGATGTAAAACGCGGCAATATCCGGGTGGGCCGCAAACAGGTTTTTAAACTCAAAAAAATCATATTCCCATACAGTGGTGTCTTCGATGGCTGTTATGGTAAATAAGCTTGGGGTATGGCTGAGCATGGCACTTACGGAGGCAGCAAGCCGCCCTTCCGGAAAAAAGTATTTAATAATGAGGTCGCCGTTTGCGGCGGGGTAATATTGCGAGAAAAGCCCCCGGACCACAAAAGCGACTTTCCGGGGTTGTTGTCCTTCATTTATAAAATTCTCCCCTTTTTTATAAATTTTTTGCCGCAACAGCTTCGTCCAGGCCAATTCGGCTTCCTCAGAAAGATGATGATAGGTTCGTATTTTTTGAAAGAAAGGGGCTGTGCTCATTTATTGGTGTCTGAATATTGCAATGGAATATTCCTGAATCTAAATTAGGGAGAATTTTTCAATAGCTGCGTTTTGACGTTTGCATGGTTGGTGAAGGGAAAGAAGTTGTTTTATTGAGAAGGAATGGCTTTTATAAGTTTGTGCGCCTACACTTACGCTTGAGAGGGTGGATAAAATAAAGCTTAAGGAAGGTAGTCACAGACTACCGGCATAGTTATACGTAGTTGCAAACTTCGGAGAGCGGGCAAACTAAGTATATAATTTCAGCTCGCCGTTTAAAGCCCCTCTTGCGCGAGTAAACAGTGGCTCGCAGAGGTGGAGTACTCGCGACCTGCAAGCTAACGTGGTTTACATTATCTGCGGATTAATTAAAAGTATGCTATTGCAAAGCGCACAAAGTACAGGTCGTACTGATTTCCGAATTTGTATTTAACGCTCATAAGTTAAAGCTACTTTTTTTGTTTTAGACTGCAAATTGTGTTAATCAAAATAGCCCGCTTCGTTAGTGAAGCGGGCTATCTGTCAGCGGGGCACGAGTAGCCCACCTCTGTTGGCCAACCCCGGATACTCGCGCCAGAATGGGGCAGGATGAAGCGATACTGAATTTATTATACAATTTTAATTGTTGCTTATTCGCTAACAGACTTTACGTCAGCTATTTTCATAGAGAAACTCAATTTTGATCCAAACAAGCTTATCATGCACATCTGATCGGAATAATACTTCGTTAATTCATTTTCTTTTTGACGAAATTGAAAATGATTTTGAAATTGGCTCCTTATATCTTCAGGAATATCACTTAAATTTTGAGAGATAAAAATCACCGTAATATTAAATTTTCTTGCTTCCCTCAGGAGACGTTTTAATAATTTTTCCGTTTGAGACGTATCCGTTAATAGCAAATGAGCCTCATCAATTACAAGGGCTCTTAATTCTTCGATTTCGCGCTTACGAAGTAAAAATTGAATTATCGAATTTATAAATCGTCTTATCGATTCATTTGCTCCGTAATCAATGTTAAAAATATCAATTGAATTTGGCGATTTTTTTAACCAATTCGGTTCTTCTTTGTTAAAGAAATTATTTTCTCGCAAATCATTTACTTTGGATGCAACTGCAATTATTACGCTTAGCTTTGTCGCCCGAACATTGTCTGACAGTTTTTTCCTGAAAAACCCGATTAGATAACTAAAAAACTCTACATCATTTTTTGTTTTCCTTTTTAGCTGAACAATTGAATCTTTAATCTCAACGGCCTCCTTTTGAAAATCCCTCTCTACCTCTTCGACTATATGTGCAAGTAGCACATCCATAAATTTCTGAACAGTAACGTTTTCAAAATTAATCGAATTGAATATATCGTAGACTTCCAACTCTTGTTGTTGTGTTAAATTAGGTAAAAGTTTAGTTAAAATATCCGCATTCAAAAAATTCTCAGAAAAGGTAATATTGTGCTGGTCTAACCGATTAATTTGGAATCCTTTATTTGGAACAAGTAAATCGTAATACTCGTTGTGCGGGTCCAAAATATTTATATGACCACCTAGCTTTGCAAGTTTCTTTATTATCAATGCTGCCAACCTAGATTTCCCAGAACCAGTTACTCCAGTAATTAAAGTATGCTTTTTAAATAAATCTATATTAAAATACGGCACATGCGTCCCTATATGTTGAAAAGGGAATGAAATCGTTCCTAAAGTGAAATTCTGATGTCTATTTTCGTGATCAGCTTCAGTACATAATCCATATACATCTAACACACTTGAAAAGGCCATCGCATACACTTTCTGAAAGATATATGGTGTATATTTATTTATAGTAGTTTTTAATTCAACAAATTGATGTTCTTCCGAAAGTTTATAATGACCAAGTATTTTAGCTTGTATATGCTGCCCGTATCTCGGTTTAAGATTGGGGTCACCTATTCTGTTAATGTCATTATCAACTGCCTTGGAAATGAAAAATTGTCTGACATTCTCCAAGTAGAACTCAACGTCAATTTTAAATATCTCGGCTAAAACATAAATTTCTCCTTCTACCTCGAGCCCTACAATGTCGCCAATGTCACATTTCTCATTATTGTTAATTACAAAATCAACTCGTTCGTCGTTGACAATTTGAGTTACTATTCCAATCTGCTTCTCTGCAATATTAACCTTTCCAACCATTTTTTAGCATTTGACTAATAACAACAATCTCCTGTAATTTTTCATTACTTAAATTAATATCTGGCAGCAGTATATCATTCCTTATAAATCGTTCTTCAGTGCCTTTTTTGCTATAGCAATAGAATTCACGATTTCTATTTTCCTTTTGTCCTTTCACCTTGTTGGATAAAATATTGGTTTCAAAATTAAGGAACTCTTTATTTAGAAACCGAGGGGACACTATATAATTTTTATTCCAATTACTAGTATTATGTTTATCATAATGATTTTCGGAATTATTTAAAAAAAGATAATCATTTTGATATGTCCAAGTGAAGGTCTCAGAAATTACGGATTTCCCTAAGACCTCATCTTTTTTTGCAGAAATATATTCATTCTCATCAAGTTCTGTTAGCAAGTCGTTTTCGCTGGTGAAATCTTCATAGTTTGCTATAAAATACCAATTGGATTTTTGGTTAGTTTTAAGTTTAAAATAAAAATTTCTAATTCTATTTATTAAATCCGAAGGTAATAAAGAAGATGACTCTAAATTTTTGTTGATAAAGAGTTTGCTATCAAAATATATAATTAACTCCCTATCACCGATGATATTTTCAACTTTCTCAAAAATTTCTTCATTTAACAGAATCAGGTTAAGCAGTTCTAATGTATAATATTGACCGGTATATTTTTTAAAGTCATTATACGAAAAGCTAATTCGAGTAAAGAAATTATTAATCCATTTTGGGATTATTTTTGGCATGATATTGTTAAGCTTATCTCCCTTATTTAAAATTGACTGTGGCACTCCATCAATCTCAATTGATATAGATGGAGTAAAATGCCAAATGAACATTTTTGGCATATTTGGTTCTACCATTGGTTCATTTTCCCTTATTTGATCAATATCAACAGTGACTTTCAGAACTGCATAGTTTTTCAGCAAGCTTAAATTTGAATTTTGGAACTCTATCCTATCATATGCTTCTTGAGCTATAGTTTTTAATTGCTTGGCTTTTTCAAAAATATCGTTTTCGTATTCATTTGGTATTTGAAAGAGTTCTAATTGAGAATAGTCCATATTACATTGTTTTAAAAAAATTAATCAATTCATTTTTAACGAATTCCTTTTTTTTATCGCTTAAATCAGATTTCAAATAGACATCAAGTCTCGTTTCTGAACAAAGACGATGCATATTGCTCCCATTCATGTAGTCACTTAAGGTTTTGAAATTTCTTTTTTTATCTTTAACTAATAACTCACCGCCACCTGTTTTTAAATGAAACACATCTAATAAAATTTCACCTTGCTCGAACTTCATATCAGCCACTTTAGATTTTTCAAATAAATGAGTTCGTAAATTATCAATATAGCTTCGTTCGTTAATATTTTTTGTAAACTCCTCTTTCAACCTCGGATTAACAATATTATAGTCATAGATCGAATCCAATTTTTTAAACCTCTCAACCTTGTCATACCTAAGCACATTTATATATTTCTCCGTTATGTGTTTTTGTAAACCATCAGTGTTATCAACATATGATACCAAGTATTCTAAATATTCATTTATAAATTCCTCGTCGGACATTGCGATTAATTTAAGAGGCTCAAAAGCGACTTTCTTTTCTATAAAGGTTCCAATTAAATATGTCAGCACAGCCTCAAAGCTTCTCACCTTTTCAGAAAAGTATAAATATTTGTAAAGTAATACCCGAGAAACCAATAAGTAAAATACATTATCTTTCATCTCCTCAGCAAGACACAACTCAACGTTACTGCTATTGCTGGTTTGATTTAACGATTTATATAGCTCAAGCGATAATCCATTAACATATTTTACCAACTTATCTTTTATCAATGTTACTGGAAGATAATCTAATTGCATAGAGTCCCTTATAATGTAATCAAGTCTGTCCATGTCTATGTCAGAAACTAGCAGCTGTTGAATGGCACGTTTAGGCATCTTAAATTTCTTATATTTTTTTTCGTATTCAATCCCCATTTTGGGACTTATAATACTGGCAATTCTATAAAATGAATTCTCGTCAAAGTGTGTCCAGCTTAAAATCAGTTTTCGCAAATCCTCAAAATACGGATTTCTATCTATAATTAATGGTAAAATTCTTTCTTCGTGAGTAATGCCGTCTGTTAGTCCTTTAGCAGTTAAAAAGGCCCTCTCAGTTGCGTGTGAAATAGGTAAATGACCACAATCATGAAGTGCGGCGGCAACTGCCAATTCTTTTACATCAATTTCGGATAATTTTAATTTAGGATCAATCGTATTCCCGTTAATGATATCTGCGGCAACAATACACTTGGCTATTACACCGACGGTATGATCGAATCTTGTATGCTTAGCATTATCGTTATCCAAAACTTTGTAAACTAACCCTAATTGATATCTATACTTCAAAGATTGAATAGGTTGGGTTTCCAAAACCATTGCTATTGGTTCTAAGATCAGGCTTTCAATTTCTCCAGCTTTTTCAATCCCCAATAACCCCCGAAAAAAAGTCAATTCGTCGTTAAGTTGTTTCATAGCTTTATTCTGCGTTTCCATAATATATTCTATGAGATTTGAATAGTAGCCGTATTATGATGAAAATTAATATTCACGATTTTTCCAGGCTCCTCGAATTGAACTAAATATTTCATTTTGTTTATACCTTTTTCCAGTTCTTCATCAATCTTTTTAAGCCTTATTTTCAACTCATTTATATCCACTACGGTCGGAAAGTGTATCTTTAAATTAATAGACTCGTTGTTTGTAACTACGGGTAATAATCCACTTATTTTATCTGGAATAAAATATTCAGCCTTACACTCCCATTTTGATGCTTTATTTTTATTTCTCATTATCAATTTATAAGTAAGGACCGTTGAAACATCATTTTCTATCTTAGCGTCGTTAATGAAAGAATCCATTTCTCTATCCCACTCTTGCAATTCGTCAGCGATTCTCATGATTTTTAATATTAAAGGAATTTCAAAATCTTTGATTTCCTGAACATGGTTAGAGCGATCGTGATACGCCATTGCTAAGCATATATCCGCGATATTTTCGAGGTTTATATCTTGATATGAATTTGAATCCGACCAAAATTTAACTATAGGTCTCAAAAATAAAACAACAGAAGAAAGAGAGTGTGAAGCGTCAAATAAGCCCTTACCTGCGATTGCTTTACTTATAATTTCTCTATATATGTGTTTTATCTTTAATAAAGTAACACTTGTTGACTCTTTTGATAAATCATCAATATCGGAGTCAAGCTTATTTTCTAAATATTTAATTATTCTATTAAAATAATTAAGCATTTCTAATAAATCATCTGGATTGTTTAAAGTAATTTCGACATCTCCCTTGGAGTTTAAAAGGTCAGTAAACGTGGCTCCGCCTAACTTACCAGCAACCTTTTTTATCTTCTCTATCGGATACGCGAGATCGTGAAATATTGCAGTTATAAATAATTTCATCCTCAAACTTGAATAGTTGTCGGGATGATATTTGTTCAGTAAATAATTAGTAAACAGAACATTTCTAACAGTGTGACTTAAGTGATCCCGAACAAAATGCTCATCTTCTCCGACCTGCCTAATTGAAAGCGCTGTTCTAAGTAATAATTCTAAAGGATCAAAAATTCTGATCAGACACTCCCGTTCGTTTAAAGGATAATCTATCTCGGTCAATACGACGCGTGATAATCTCTTTAGAAATTCTATTGCGCCAGCTCTTGAATTTTGATGATTTTTATCTTCTAATGAACTAAACCAATTTATTAGAGCTTCGTTTATTTCGTGGTCAAATTTATTTTCTGAAATAAAAAAATTTACAAGCTGGGTGTCTATGTCATGTTTAGTCCGAATCATTCGAAAAAATTTAGGTTAATGGTTAATGCTATAAATATATAATTTTTAATCAATTAATGATATTCCAACATAAGTATAGCTCATTTTAAGGCAGTCCACCGTTGTTCGAAACTTCCAGCTTCGGACGCCAATGCCTGTAGTTAGCATTCCCAAATTCAGGCGCGAAATTTATCCTCCCGGCTGTCCGTAGTTTATAAATATCGCTGTTCGAACGTCTGTGACTTGGGAGGCCTATGCCCGTAGATTGCATCTACACTAACCGTAAGTTTTCAAGCCATTTCGGCCACTAAAATGCTTAAATTTCCATCGCAATTTTTAACTTACATGCCTGATGAAAAAACCACGCCAGGAAGAGATTCCCAGAACGATTTTAAAGTACAACACCGTTAACGTTGATGCGGGTTTTCTTGAACGAGGGGGCAAAATATTGTTCCTAAATCCGGCATGCGTTGTAACTGCAATTGGGGATGTAACGGATTCATTATGTACAACACCGGAGTTTACTCTTAAACTTTTACCGCCAAATGTTGCGGGAAATATTCATGAAGTAAAGAAAATACTTTTACAATCTACTTTTTCCGCAGACCCTAAATTGAAAAAAAAATATCCTATCCCTGAATGGCTAAGCGATTTTAAAAAAGCCGAGCACCTAAAACTTGTCAATGCCGACCTTGACAACTTGTGTGAAATAACAGATTTGCCATTGCAGCATTTGATTTTTGAGGATGTAAGCGTCAACGATGCCGATAATCTTATAGGCGCAATTAAACAATTCAAGCAGTTGAATTATGTGGTTTATAGTGAATCTTTCCCGGCCTATGTAGTGGACGCCATAACTAAATTGAATTTGGGTATTACCTTGCTAACGATCGGTGAATATATTGATAAAGGGCTTTGGTAGCGTTAAGGACTTAGGGTACCCGCTGGCTCAAATTTCCAAATCCAAACGACTATGCCTGTAGATTCAGCCGGCTCAAAATATGGAAGTGTAAACTTGGTATCAAATAATTACAAACGCTAAAAATAAAATCTATTGATAATCAGTATGTTCGGTAGCGTTCGGGGTGTTCGGTGCACGAAAACCGAACACCCGAACAAAGTTTTATGCTTTAATTCATTTCATCCTCCCGTATCCTACTACAAACTTTCTACTGCCTGCCTCCGCCCACCACCACCATCCGCACCAGGTTTCATTATCCTGGCTATAAGCATGGCCACTACGGTATCGCCGGTGGCGTTCAATATGGTAGCCACGGGATCGACCAATGTGCCGATGATCAATACTGCCGGCAGGGCTTCGGGCGGGAAGCCGTAAACTGAAATTACCAGGAGCTCGGCTATGTACCCGCCATTGGGAATGCCCCCTTCTACAATACTGCACACCACACTTATGCCCAGGGCAATAGCTATCACGTTAAAACCGGCCAATGGCTTGTGAAACATGGCAAACACGGTGGCAATTTTTACTACTGCAGATATTGCGGAACCATCTTTGTGCAATGCGGCCCCCAGGGGAATGACGAGGTTCCGGATATGTTCGGGAATCCCCATTTTCTTCGCTGCCTCTAAATTGGCAGGTATAGTGGCAATACTGCTGCATGTGCCGATTGCCGTGGCCGAGGGCACAATATTATTTCGCCAGTAAAGCTTCACAGCCTTAAAACCACCAGCCAAAAAAGCATAAAGGCTGAAGAATACTGCAAAATATACCAGGCACACGCCGTGATACAAAACCATAGCATCGCGGTAAGTACCGAATAGTTTTGGCCCGATAGTGCCCACCTGCACAGCGAAATAGGCACCCAGTCCCAATGGTGCTATTTTCATGATGATGGCCAATAAATTTTTCAGCACTTCGTTCCCGGAGTTGAGAAAGTCTTTGAATGGTTTGCCTTTATCTCCCGATTTGAGGACCCCAAAACCGGCGAGTATGGAAAAAACGATCAATGCCAGCATGTTTTTCCGGGAGAGCAGTTCAAAAAAATCGTTTGCGGTAAGCAGCTGCGTTATTTGGTCGCCCACGGTTTTTTTCTCTATGTTTTCAAAAACGACTTTTTTATCTGCAAGCACCGCCTGAACAGGGAACCACCATGATGCAATAAGGGTAAGCAATGCCGCCAGCAGCTCGGTGCCTATAAACACCAAAAACATGATGGTTATCAGCTTTCCAAAGTTTTCGCCGCGCTCTACATTAGCAATGGCCGATGCGATGGCAAAAAATACCAGGGGCACCACAACAGTAAATAACAGGTTGATAAAAATATCGCCCAGCGGTTTAATTATTTCAATTTTTTCGCCAAAACAGATACCCAGCACAGTCCCGATGGTCAGTCCGGTCAACAGCAATAAAATGCTGCCATAGTTTTTTAAGAAATTGCTTTGGCTGGTAATCATACGACTATGTTTTTACACCATTATTCAACAAATAGCACAGGGAAGTAAGGGATTATTTTTGTTACTTCCTACTGCATTTGGCAGTTATTTGAGAAATATTGACAATTACCTCGCCGGTTCGAGCGTCCGTCGCAGGTTCAAGCGGGACGCCATAGCGGTTAACTTAAGGACATTGTGTGTGTTGTCCCTCTAAATCTCCCCCGGTTGGGGAGACTTTAGCTGCGCTTGCGTTTAAATTTTGCGTGCGAACTAATATCGGGTATAATTTTGATAAAAGTGCTGACGTCATTTTGGCTGTAGGGGATTAAAGACCAAAGGTTAGCGATCAAAGATTGGTTTCCGCGCTCTGGCTGTGTATAACGTAATGTAACTTACACCTAAAATGGTTTAAGCTTTCAGCTTAGCAGATGATCGGGTTGCTGGTAAAAGCGATGCCCGATGAACGTGTTTATAAGTTGTACCGGTTTCACAAACATAATACTTGCGAAGTTTTAGTTTTAAGTTACGCGTTGCCAAACTTTGCCCAAACGCGAGGCTGAATTTTCAAAAGAAAGTGTATATTGGGACTCTTAATCACAATTTTTTTATGAAAAAATTTTTACTATTTGGCTTCCTTTTTGGGGCATTTTTTGCTTTCCGGGTTTCGGCACAGGACAAACGAACATCGGTATACGGCGTTGAGCGAAGAACAAATTCGCTTGAGGCAGGCGCGGATTATTTAATACCGGGTGGCGATTTTGGTAAGGTGTACAATAACAATGGTTTTGGCGCGGACGTGAGGTACCGGTTTGCCATAACAGAATTTAAGAGCCTGATAGTGAGCGTGGGCTATAATTCATTTACAGGAAAGCTGGCTTTACCTGGTAACAACCCTGTAGTTGACATCGGTAACAAATTTATACCCATAAAGGTAGGGATGAGATTCAGGTTTTTACAGTACGTATACATCTCGGGGGAATTTGGCGGTGCAATAGCGCTTGGGGTAAGCAATCTTAACAAAATTAACCCTTATGTGGCCCAGGAATACCAAATGAAAGGCTTTGCATTTGACTTTGCCCCTACGTTTGGCTTCCAGATCCCTACAGTCAAAAAAAACTATGTTGACCTTAGCATACGTTACGAAGGGATGAGCTATCAACAAAGCGTGAAGTTTTTTACCGGACTAAGGGCGGCCTACGCATTTGATATACCCAGGTAATTATCCCGCTTCAGTTGCGCCGTGAATTACTAACCGTTATTTATTCAGATAGTTTCCCCTGCCGTGTACCATCAAGTTTTTAAAGGCAGATAAGAATGCGCCGCAGGTGCTATCTCTTTGTAGAAAAAACAAAAACAATGATTTTTGCCTGGTAGAGGCTACCCGCAATCGAATATTTTGTCGTCAATACAACGCGTGGAGGTCAAGGGTAGCTCCGCTGGAGCAAAAATCCCGTTTTTTTCAATAGCTACAAAGCGGTAGGCCCTACGGGCCATAGAACAATGTAATGATGAAAAGATGTGGGTACACGGTAGCCTGCCGTCGGGGAGGGGCGCTTCGGCGTTGCCAGGGCCGACTTTGAAACCTTTTGAATTTATTTATCTTAGTGTCAATTAACTATTGCAGGTAAACCCTCTTTCACATGAAATTTTATTACACCATTTTTCTCGCTATCGTTTTACTGCCAATTTCAATTTTCGCGCAATCAAATTACAAGCCCGGCTATGTGATACAAAGCAACGGCGATACGTTAAGGGGCTACATTAATTACAGGGAATGGGACAATAACCCTACCTCGATTGCATTTAAGAACAGTATATCGGATAAACAATCGCGCAAGTTTGACCCGGCCAGCGCGAATAAATTTGAAATAAACGGCCTGGAGACCTATGTAACCTACCGGGGCCCGCTCAGTACCGGCAATACCGACCTGTCAAACCTGCCCAACGCTATCGATTCAGCTGAAAAAATGATGTCGGTATTTTTAAAACAGGTGACAACCGGCAAATACCTCACGCTTTACGCGCACATCGACGGGTTAAAGGCCAGGTACCTTATCGGCGAGCGTGGCGCTATCCCCATTGAACTGAAATATTACCGCTTTTTCAGCGATGGCGAGGTGGAGCATGAGGATATTTACAAAGAACAGCTAACCTCGCACATAAAGAAATTCATGACTGTTAACAGCCTGTTGAGTAAACAAATTGATGATGCAAAGTATGAGCAGCGCGACCTTGAGCCTTTAATTAATAAGGTAAACGGGCAAACCAATGCAACCAGCAAGCAGGCGCTCGTAAGGTTTTTTGCCGGGCTGGCAGCCAACAGTACAAAGACTAAGATAAACGGGGTTAACAGTATTAACGGCAAGCATTCGTATACCGGCGTAACGCCGCAGATCAGTGTTGGTGCAGACTTTTTTGGGAACGCAGATGTTCAAAAATTCATGTTCAGGGTCGAGCTTTCCTACACAACGATTAGCCCGCATTATCATTTCTCGGGCGATCCGGGCTTCGGCATACAATCTACCACGGTTACAGATTATAAATTCAACCAGCGCATCTTCGACGTAACGCCACAGGTAGTTTATAACATTTATAATACGGCCAAATTAAAGGTTTATTTGGACGGCGGCATGGGCTTTAGCTTTTCGGGCTACTCAAGTCATGTTTTATCGGCTACAAATACCACTATTTTTGGCACTGTAACCAGTAAAACTATTAATGACCCTTATAAGCTAAGCAGCTTTTCGCTAAACTTTCCAATACAGACGGGCGTAATATTTAATAGTCATGTGGAAGCTTACCTGTCGTTTACTGCCGCCCCAAACGTTAGCGCAGTGCCAACAGTTGTTAATTTAACTACCGCATACGTTAACAACCAGTCGATAAACCTGGGGGTGAAGTATTTGTTTAAATAGCGTTATAGCGCAACAGCATAAGGGGCAGGCGGGCTTGTGTAAACCCAGTCCAGCGCAAAACTGTTCCACCTGTACACAGTGTTCCGCGGAACAGTACAGCGTATTTGTCATAAATGATTTATGATAAGCTATTTAGATTAATTTAGTTCAAGTTTTACAACTGTACACAAGTGTTCCACCTGTACACACTGTTCCGCGGAACAGTACGGTAAATTAAATAATTGCCGGCAAGCGTTTGTGTCACCACAGACGCGGGTGAGCAGAGCCGGTAACGGCGGACTATGTTATCACCCAAACGGCTCCTCCAGCGATTTGCTGGTTTTTGAAAACCACTTCGGGCCTTCTTCCGTCATATACACACAATCCTCCAGTCGAACGCCAAATTCTCCGGGAATGGCAATGGTGGGTTCAATGCTGAAGCACATGCCCGGTTGCAGCAACAGCTTATTTCCCTTTAGCATATTGCCCCATTCGTGGCCGTCCATGCCGATGCCGTGGCCTGTGCGGTGCGGGAGTCCGGGTAGTTTATAGTCCGGTCCGAAGCCGGCGTCGGTGATTACCTTGCGGGCGGCAGCGTCCACAACTTCGCAAGGCGCACCTATTTTTGCGGCGGCAAACCCTGCATCCTGTGCTCGCTTTTCAAGGTCCCATATTTGCTGCTGCCTTTTGGTAGGTTCTGCGCCAAAAACAACGGTGCGGGTAATATCCGAATTATAGCCCTCCAGCACACAGCCGCAGTCCATCAATACAATATCGCCCTCCTTAAGTGTTTGCGGCTGTTTCGACCCGTGCGGAAAAGCAGAGGAGGTGCCAAATAAGCAAAGTGCAAAATCCGCTGCTCCGCCCAGTTGGCCTTGTGCATCCATGATAATGGCAGCAAGCTCGTTTTGCGTCATACCTTCCTTTAATCGGCGAACGCCATGCTTTATAGCGGCCAGGGTAATATCATTGGCCTTTTGCATCAGCTTTATTTCGGCCGGCGATTTTATTAAGCGGCAGGGAATAGTTACCGGGTCGCCGCTTACATAGTTTAAGTTCGGAGCGTCTTTCCGTATCCCATCTGCAATAAAAAAACGAACATTTTCCTCTATGCCGACAGCGCCGAAAGCAATACCGGAATCTTTAATGGCTGTGGAAATAAGGCTATAAGGGCTTTCATCTTCCTGCCAGGTGTAAACTTTGCTTCCGATTGTTATTTGCTCCCGGAACCGGGCTTCTTCAAATGCGGGGCATACGTATTTAATATCACCTTTAGTCGGAATTACGGCTACCATAGTCCGCTCGCTGGGCCACCAGCTAATGCCGGTAAAATAGCGCAGACTTGTACCCGATTCAAGTATCAATGCATCCATCTTGTTTTCGGTAAGCAGGCGCTGTGCTTTGGCTATCCTCGCCTCCCGTTCCGATTTGGAAATCGGCACAACATCGCCGGTTATTGGTTTCAGGCCCATTGAATTAACGCCGTCTTTTTCGGTGACCGGCCTGCAGGAGCTTAAGTCGGCCAACATGCCGGTGGCCAGGGTAGCAGCACCAAGGCTGAGGAAATCCCTTCTTTTGATACTCATGGATGAATTGCTATATGGTATTGAATATTTGAATTTTGCGGTATGCGCATGCATTCGGCGCGTCCGGCAAGCGGATTTAAAGCTATAAATAAAATTGGGGAATTGGTAGTAGGTAATTTGGTGTTCCCGGGAAAATCGCTTTTAAAATTACGCGTCGGCATTTTCATAGCGAGGGGTTTTAAAACCCCTCGCTATAGTTAAAATCATATTTCAATCGAAAACCCATCTACAAAAACGCTACCACCAATCCTTCCCACTCCTCATCCAACGAAACAGCCGGCCGGGTTTTTCCTGCTTTGCGATACCAGTAATCGGCATTCCCAATGTCGCCCTCTTTACGGTGCAGGTAGGCGTGTACCAAGGCAGATGGTTTATCCTCCAAATGGTCGACCTGGGCATGCGCTTTATCCCAGTCGCCTTTGCCATCGTACCAAAGGCTTGTTAGTTGCGGCGAAAGTCCGGCGGTGGGCTGGGCTGAGGCCAGCGATGCCTTGAATTCGGTTAAAGTTTTCATGGGGGAATTGAGTTTATTCTTTCAAAGTTAGTTATTACGCGGTAGCCGCAAATAAAAACTTATCAAACCACTTTTATTAAATTTGCGTTGTCTTGCAGGCTACGGTAATCCGGGTCATCCTGTAAATACGGAAATATATCTTAATAAGAACCGGAACTATGTCAGCACCTAGTGAAAATCTTGAATTGGTCAGCCCGGAAAGTAAATCGGTAGTTTTCCGGTTCCAGGTACTGAATGATGCCGGTCAATTTTTGGAAATCGTAAAGTACAATTTATTTACCGTTATACTGATAGAGCAAGGCAGTGGGGAGTTAACCGCCGACCTGTCAAGTTCATATTTTTCGCCAAACTCAGTGATTAGCCTGTCGCTTTATCAGCCGTTTAATATTGCAGCTGATGATAATTTTAAGGCGACCGTTATCCAATTTCATCCGGAATTCTTTTGCCTTCACCGGCACCGGAACGAGGTGTCATGCAACGGGGTGCTTTTCAATAATATCTACGAGTCGCCGGTGATGGATTTAACCGCAGCAGAAGCAAAGCCGCTTCGGGGCGCTTTAGCCGGCATGGAGTTGGAAATGAAAAGGAGTGACAAGCCGGATATTGAGCTATTGATTTCCTATTTAAAAATACTGTTAATTGGAGGCTCGCGACTTAAGGTTGAAAAAAGAAACGGAGAAAACGGACCTGAAAGCAGCCATGCCCCAGCCATACTAACCGGCCTTAAAAGCGCAATTGAAGAAAATTTCAGGTTAAAGCATAGTCCCGCTGATTATGCAGGTTTGCTAAACATCACCCCGGCGGCACTTAACCGCATTAGTAAAATCCATTATAATAAAACGCTTTCAAATCTTATTGCCGAGCGATTAATTACCGAAGGAAAAAGAGAACTGTATCTCACTGCCAAACCGGTGAAGCAGATTGCCTATGAGCTGGGTTTTAACGATGAGTTTTATTTCAGCAGGTACTTCAAAAACAGTGTGGGCATATCTCCGCAATATTTCAGAGATACGGTGGGATTTGATAAAGCCAATTACTAAGTAAAGCCCAAGGTTCGAATTATCCATGTGGTGGCCGGATTTGTCCATGTACCCTTGTGTTGTTTCATGGCAACTTTGCACCAAGTAAATAAATACCTGTAACGAAACACACAAAATCATGAACACAGCATCAAAATTTCCTACCCCGCCATGGGATATGGAAAATGCGGCAGAACGGTTAGCATTTGAAGAAGCCGCCTGGAACAGCCATCATATCGATAGCATACTTGAAGGCTACGCAAACCATGCCGAAATAAGGGACGGAGTAAATTTTATAAGCGGCAAGGAAGAATTCGCAGCCTTCTTAAAATTCACTTTGAAAGAGAAGCAGGAGTACAAACTTAAACTTGACCCTTGGGGAGCGTTGAAAGGGCGTATGGCTGTAAGGTTCGAGGCTGAATGGCATGACGCTGCCGGCCAATGGTATCATAGCTACGGCGTCCAGGTTTTTCAATTTAACAAAGAAGGCCTTGCAGAAGAGCGTTACGCCAGCCAGGAATCATTACCGATTGCCGCAGAACAGCGTCGATTGTCGTAAAGATCGGGGCAATAAAATTTTTATTTAAAAAAAGTGCTGGCACTAATTTGTCAGTACTTTTTGCATTTTTTATCGTAGCCTGTTTCTGGTATGTGAACGAAGTTTTTATATCAATCGGTTGATTTTTTGCTGCCATGCATTGTCACGCTTTTCCACAACCGTAACAGCATGACAATCTACAACACCGTATCTGTTTGTTGCAGCCGCGCAGTTACATTATGCCACTTGCTTAATTTGTTCATCAGCTCATCCAGTTTTACAGGCTTGCAGATATAATCGTCCATACCGGCCTCCAGGCATAGCTGTTGGTCGCTGTCCATTGCGTTTGCGGTGAGGGCGATGATGACCGGCTGTTCGATGTCCTTGCTCCGGATAACCCTGGTGGCTTCCAGTCCGTCCATTATCGGCATTTGCATATCCATCAATATCAGGTTATGCTGGCCGTCGTCCATGGCATCCACTGCTTCCTTCCCGTTTTTAACGATTACAGGACGGTAACCCATTTTACCCAGGATGTGTTTAATTACGTGCTGGTTTACCTCGTTATCTTCCGCTATCAGTATTTCGTACGGATATTTATCGCTAAAATTTACGGACAGCTTCGCTTTTACGATATGCTCCTCCTGTGCGGTGGTCCTTTTCCGAAGCGCTGTAAATACCTGCTTGCTTAACACTTGTTGCTTAATAGGCTTAGTCATGATAGAGGTGAACAGCTTGCGCTGGTCGTTCTTAAACTCCTCGCCAATAGAACTTAGCAAAATAATCGGCAGCTGCGGATAGCTTTCTTTTATCAGCTTTGCCAGCATGGTGCCATCCATCACCGGCATTTCCATGTCGGTAATTACCAGGTCTACATGTTTATCTTTTTGCAAAGCCACTAATGCCTCTGCGCCGCTTTGGGTAAGTATCGGCCGAAGGTTCCAGTTCTCAAACTGGCGTTTTAACACAGCCAGGTTGGTCATGTTGTCATCAACCACTAATATTTTTTTGCCTCTCAGGTCGGCAATTTCGTTCTGATTTATTGGCGCACCCTGGCTTACACCGGGCAATGTATTAATGGTAAAATAGAAGGTTGAGCCCTCGCCGACTTCGCTTTGTACGCCTATCTGGCCGTCCATAAGCTTTACCAGTTTTTCGCAGATGGCCAGACCCAAGCCGGTGCCGCCATATTTGCGGGTGGTAGATGAGTCAACCTGCGAAAATGCTTTGAAGAGCCTGCTTAGCTTATCATCAGGTATGCCTATGCCTGTGTCCCAAACCTCAAACTTCAACACCATGTCTCCATCAATACCTATCTTATCGATATCTACGCGGACGCCTATTTCGCCTTTTTCAGTGAACTTGATGGCGTTACTAAGCAGATTGATGAGTATTTGTTTCAGCCGAAGCGGGTCGCTTATAATGTTTGAGGGGATATCAGGGGCAATTTCATAAACCAGGTCCAGCTTCATTTGCCCGGCCTTTACTGCGAACATATCCAATACATCCTCGATACATTGCACCAGGTTAAAGTCGTCGCTTTCCAGTTCCAGGCTCCCGGATTCGATCTTTGAGAAATCGAGTATGTTATTAATTACATGGATGAGCGTTTCGCCGCAGTTGATAATGGTATCGGTAAACATGCGCTGTTCATCGCTCAGCGCGGTTTCATTCAGCAGCGACGACATGCCGATAACCCCATTCATAGGGGTACGTATCTCGTGGCTCATGGTAGCCAGGAAAATGCTTTTCTCCTGGTTGGCCTGGTCTGCTGCCAGACGGGCTACCCTTAGCTCATCGTTTGATTGCAGCAGTTGCCTGTTCGATTCCTCCAGTAATTCCTGGTTCTGCTTGCGCTCTATCGAAAGCATGGCTTCCTGTTGCAGCTCGGCCATTTTCAGGGTTTGTGCAATTTGTTGTTCGTTATACTTACGCAGTTGGTAGGCCCACAACCCGCAGGTAAACATTATTACGCCTGTTAGCAAAGCATGTATAAAAAATGTCTGCAGGTCGAAGCTATTAAGCTGGGTAAAGTAAATGCCGCTGACGCCCGAATTCTGCAGGTAGCTAAATACAGCATGATGGATAACAACCACTAGTAGTAGTGGTAATTGCAGCCACCACTTCTGATAGGTTATTAATATGGCACTGCTGATAAACGCAAAAAAATGCATCTCGAACATGCCATGCATCTGAAATATAAACTGGGCCATAAATATACCCAGCACAGCACTTAAAATATATTGATACAGCGCTGAATTAGGCAATAAAAATTTAGCAGAGTAGTATGCCATTAAGCTGATGCCCCCTACGCCTATGGCTATGAGCCAGGTATTATAAAAAAAGGCCAGGCCCAGGCCCACCAAAAAGTAAAACGCCAGGAAGTAGTTCATTAGCTTATCAGAGCGTTCCTTTACTTCAGACTGAAAAGCTAGTGTTTGAGTGATTGTTGCTTGCACGGTGTGGTTGAATTATATCGGCATCAATTTTTATTACAGTTAGCTAAACGACACCCGTAAGAGGTTAGGGCAAGTTTGCTAAAACTCAATTTTTTATTATTGGCAAGCAATCCGTTGATAGCCTGCATAGCAAAGTTTGTTTTCTTGTCGGTACAATAGCGGCTGATGTTGTAATTGCCGCGGTAGTATAGCTTGCTGGCATTGTCGATAAGAGCCACTTGTGGTGTTGAGTAAACCCCACATGCCGCAGCAAGTGACTGATCGAACGTTACCGGTATATTTAAATCGAATTTATCGCGTATCTCTTTTTCGGAGTATTCGTCGTCACTGATTACCACCACTGCAAAATTTACCTGCTTACCATACTGCGCTACCAGCGCTTTAAACATTTTAATGTTGAACCTTGAGCAAGGACAGTTTGGGTTAAAAAAGTGCAGGAAAAGTGGTTTGGAAGCATCTGTTTTAAGGCCGGCGTTGTATTTAACCAATTCGCCAGGCTTTATGACTTTGTAATTTTGAGGTACGGGCGTGGGGAGCTGATATTGCAGCTCGTTATACCAAAACAGCGCGCCAATTGCACCGAATAGTATAATGATCCAGGAGATCACCAATAGTTTTCGTGTCATAGAGGGGGAGTTCTACGGACTGAATATACTAAAGGTTTTATCATTAAGTGTAAAGGGTACGCTTTAAACATCTCAGGAATGCGAATTGTACCTAAGCCGGCAACAGATGCTTTCGATAAAGGTGATCCCGTCAAAGTGACTGGCTTAGTATTTCTAACAATGGTTATACATTGCTAAGCAGTGAGTTAAACAACAAAAGCAATTCCTCCCCAAAGGTTTTACCTTTATCCTGGTTGTACCATTGCTGCAAAGTGCCGGCTATCACATCATATTTTGCGTGTTCGGCTACTAATTGCTCCCTCAGTTGCTGCGCAGGCTGGGGCCGCGGCCCCCAGGTAAACAAATCATTTCCATTACCATCGCGAACAATCAGCTTTGGAATGCTCCTGGATGTGCCGGTCAGATAAGCATTGATTAAAAAAGGTTCACTGTCACGCAGCTGAATATCGTAGCTTAGCTTATCATTCAACCTAGCCAGGTCTATCATAAAAGGCAGTGTATGCGCAGCATCTCCGCACCAGGGTTCGGTAATAATTATCCAATGCTGTTCTTCCATTAAATTACGGATTTTAGCCACAAGCGTTTCATCCTGCTGCAATTGTTTGTCCCAGCGTTTCATGCGCGCCTGGTTCAATTTGGAATACTGCAGGTAATGAGGGTCACTATAAGGTGGTGGCGGATTGTCGGTATTTAGTACCTGTTCAAACAGTTCCTGATATTGATGATAATTCATGAAGTGGTTTCTTTATACGCAGCATTTAACCTGCAACTAAATGGCATTAATGTTAGATATTTGTACTGCTAATATAGGCATCAGCAAACAAGTATGAATCGTTTTTTAGTTATCCCATTTTGCTTTTTTTATAGTATTGTTATGGCACAGGTACCCCCAACGCAAGACACGAGGGGGCTCGGCGGCGATATAGCAATCGGTGTGCCCGAGGGGGGCATCAAAGGTGCAGGATATTATCAGAAAGATAGTAAATATGGCTTTGTTACTCCCGAAGGCGTTAAGCAGCCGGCTATTTACTCTAAAATTGACTTTAGTACATCAGGCTTTATTATCCAAAAGGATAAACTTTATGGCATAGCAAACAAAAAAGGCCAGTTATTGGGGAACATTGATTACGACAGTGTAGGAACTGTGAGTGAAACCGCTTACATTGTAAAGAAAAAAGATAAGTACGGAACTATATCAACCTCGGGCGATAAAATACTTTCGATAAAATATGACAAGGTTTTGGCGGTCACCAACTTTGTTTCGTTTGTTCAATCTTCGAACGGTCACATTCAAATGATTTTTAACGAACAGGAAAAAGCATTTGCCGCGTCGATAACGTATGCAGCAATTTATGCTAACCTGGTGGTCATAAAAGCCGACGGTAAATTCGGCGTCGCGAAAAAGCAGTTGATTATGCCTCTGTATTACGACAGCATATTTGTTACGAATGCGCAGGTTAACTCCTATAATTCGCGAACAAAGGCGACCATTAAGAAATATGTGCCAATAGATAAGTCAAATAGCTTCAAGACAGTAACTATGCTGACTTTGCGAAACGGGAATAAGTTCGGACTGGCAGATAGCGACGGAGCGCTTATTTATCCCGTAGATAATGACGCCGTTTACAACCAGGAGTTGCTTCGGTATTATTCTGTAAAGAAAGGCAACTTGTTCGGTATATATTTTATAAACAGCAAGCAAAAAACCGGGATAGAATTTGACAAGGTTTATGCGGATGGTCTTGGATATGTTATGGCCGACAAAAATCAAAAAGGCGGTGTATTCAATCTCCAGGGAAAACAGATCGTTCCTTTTGAATACGATCCCGATTTTATCATGCAATACCGTACGGGCTTCAGAGTCAAAAAAAATAAAAAAATCGGTATGGTGAGCAAGGACGGCTTAGTAGTAGTTCCGCCTATTTACGATGAGATGGATACATTTTATGAGGACGGACTAAACAACTTTATCAAAGTAAAATCTGGCGGGAAATCCGGCATGGTAAACCTGAAGGGAGAAGTGGTTATCCCTGTAATATTTGAATGGATCGGCGAGGAAGAAGGGTTTGTGAAAGTAGAAACACCCGACAAAAAATTCGGTCTTTATGACAAATCAGGCAAAGTCGTTATTCCGGCAGAATACCAGTGGATCATTAATAGTGATACTGAGCACAGCCCTATCATCGTATTGAAAAAGGACGACAATTCCTATAACTTCTTACATAAAACAACCCGACAAATCCTTTTAAAAGAAAATGTAAGCGGATTTGGTTATGTGCTTAACCAGGATGGCTTATTAAATACATATAGTTCATCCCGCAAATACCTGCTGTTTGTGAAAGCCAATAATGGGAAGACGGGTATGCTGAATGAAGCTACCGGCGTATTGGATATTCCGTTGATTTATGACGATATCGTACAACGGTTGGATGGCGGAAAGCATGTTTATTTTAGCGTAAGAAATGGTAAAAAATATGGTTTGATAGACGAAACGAACAGGCAAATTATTCCTTTGCAGTATGATGCTATTAGTCTTGACATGATGCCGGCTGATGATAATGAATTGTCGAACGCTTTTGTGGCGGCTAAGGGCAATAAATACGGTACTGTAAATCTAAAAAATCAAACGCTCATCCCGTTTCTATATACCCAGCTTCAGCGTATTTCCGGCAGCGGTTTATATAAAGCTAAAGCTGCCGGCTATTACCAGGTAATTAACTCAAAAAACGAAATCATTAATAAAGGGCCGTTTGATGAAGTAGCTAACTTCGAATCGGGCCGTGAACCAGCCTATCAAAATGAGCCAAAATACAAAGCGCTAACATTTTATAAAGGGAAGATGAGGGTAATTGATGACCAGGGGAAATTCATCACATCCGAAGTCGTGATGGAGCCGCATAACGGCTACAAAACTTTTGATGAGCTTAAATGGGCACTGGTAAAAGCGTTGGATAGCAAGGATGATGCATTGTTAAAAGACTTCGCGGAAAAAATAGCGCCCTCTGAGCATATACTTTTTTATTTGAAATCAAATGCGTTCAACAAGCGGTCACTTGAAAATACGAACATCAAAGCCATAAAGGAAAAATACTATAACGACCTGCTGGGGTTTAAGCTCAGTCGCTGGAATAAGGATTCAGGGTTTGCGTACAACAAGGCGTCACTTACTGAAGTGAGGGATTATACGCGTTACGACGAACAGGGTTTTGTGACGAACGCAAGGAGAGATGATCCCGTTTTCGGCGACACGTACCTTATGGAAAAGTTATTGCGGGAGGCATTTAAAATAAATGGCTATTGGATTAGTTCCTATTTTATGAAACATAATTTTGAGAGATTTTAATTCCCGTATATAATTTATTAAACCGCGAACTGTTATGCCCGGAAGTTCCGTCTCCACTATTAAGCGAAACCAGCTAATTGATTAAAAGCCGCTTTGCTTTCGCAAAACGGCCAGAGGTAGATTGTTATTTTATTTATTCAGTAAAGAAGTCCAGCAACGCTTTTTGCACTTGTGCGGTCTGCTCCTGCACCACCCAGTGGCCGCTGTCTTTAATGATGGCTTCTTTTACATTGGTGGCTACCAACCGGCAGTGGGCTGCAAGAAAAGCACCGGCAAAATGGTCGGAACCCATAGCCAGCAGGGGCATGGTAAGTTTGGTTTTTGCGAACACAACATTGTCTTTAGCATCCTGGTTAAATTCGCCGAACCAGTGGAAAGCGCCTGTTGTAGCGCCTGGTACGGAATAAGCACGGATGAACTCATTCTTCTCAGCCTGCGTAAACGCATTTTTTTGAAATCCTACGGTCGGCCAGAAATCAGTAAAGAACAAATTTACTTTCCCGGATACCAGCTGGCCTGAATGGGGCTGTGCAAAAAATCCGAACCACCAGGCCTGGGCTTTTACCTGGCTCCATACCGGTTCGATGCCGGGCAGCAAGGCATCCATCAGCGCGAGTTTCTTTACTTCTGTTGGAAACTGGGCCGCATAGGCATAAGCTACCATCAGGCCAATATCGTGCCCCGCCAGGTTGATATTTTTATAGCCGAGTTTTTTTATCAGCTCATGCATATCTACAGCCATGTTCTTTTTACCATAGCCGCCGGCAGGTTTGCCCGATTCGCCTACACCGCGCATGTCGGGCACAATAACGGTAAAGTGTTTGGATAGCTCGGGCATCAAACGGTTCCACATATACCAGTTCTGACCGAAGCCATGAACCAGCAATAACGGCTCACCTTTACCGCCTGTTACGTAATGAATTTTAACACCATTTACGGTTACATACTGGCTTTTAAAGCCCGGGGGAGGGGACGCAGGTTTTACAGGGTCGGCAAAGCTTAGTGCGGAACATAGTAAAAAGGCCGCCATCATAACCACTGCTAATAGTTTTTGGAGTGTTTTCATTTTTATCTGATTTTTTTAGATGATTATTATTTATTGACAGGTAATTGATTAAGCCAGTTAAGAATATATGCGGCGTGTGCTTCCCAGCCCGGCTGCCCCAATACGAAATGATTCCGTTCCGGGAATTCAACAAAGTCGGTTACCGAGTTTTGATGGCTGTACTTTTTGTAATTGGAATGATTTAAGGATGCCGGGATAAAGTGATCTGTAGCGCCGGCTATGAAAAGGAGCGGTGCATGCGGCAGCGTAAAGTCCACCTTTGCTGCATCTGTAATGGCATCGCGTACCAACAGTTTCGATTCCGGGGTGAGGAATTGGTAATAGGCCTCCTTCTGCTCATCATAAGGCATACCATTGGTAAAAGCATATTGCCACTGACTAAACGACATAAGGAACGATTTTTTAGCCGGCGTGAAAAAGCCAAGCGGTCCCCAGCCGGCCTTAAAAAACGACCATTTAAAGGTGAACACGCCTTTGGGCTGCAGCGAATGGATAGCGATACCCGCCTCTGCCAAACCCTGCTGGAGCAATAGCTGCACAATAAGGCCGCCCATAGAGTGCCCGATAAGAATGGGCTTTTCGGGTAGTTCCCTGGCGATGGCTGCAAAATGTGCTGCCAACGGGGCCAGGCGGAGCGAGGCGATACCGGCGTCCGGTTGTCGCTGCCTTAGGGTTATTGCAGGTGCGTCCTTTTGTGGCCAGGGCGGGGCGATGGCGTGGTAACCTTTTTGCTCAAACCATGCTTTCCAATCGTCCCAGCAATGGTGACTTACAAAGGCGCCGGTAATAAATAAAATTGTTTTTGAATGAGTTGCCATACTGATATAAATATGTTGCCCTGCTTCCGGGCAAATGATTTATGCACAGGTTGGCAAGCGGCGTGCCGCTTATTCAAGTATCTGCAAATAAGCATAGTATGTTTATTTTAAGATGAGGAATAACTTTATTTCGTAAAGAAGGATTTTTTCTTCAACGAAATAAAGTAAGAGTGGTAGTGTAACGAAAGAAAAAACCTTCCCGGGTTTAAGGTTGCTCAAAATGTAAAAGCCGCGTCTTCTTAAAAGGCTCTCCAAAGGGCGAAGCTGCAGACCTTTTCCGGGAAGGTTTGTATAGGTTGCTATTGCAATTTCTCCAGGTATTTGTCCAGCTTGTCGAACGTACCGGCAAATCCCTGGTGCATATTGTCCATAATGGAATGATACGTGGCTTCCTGCTCTGCCGTAGCGTTTAAAGGTTGACCGGTAAGTGTCAATGTAGTTCTGCTGCCGTCATCCGCCAGCGTAATCCTGTTAAATATCTCCAAAGGAAAATCCATCGGGAACGGAGAAGTGCAGAGGTTGCCGTCTTCGTCTGAAAATGAGCTGATGAACTCTATTAATTCAGGGCTTTTAATGGTAACGTAATTAAAAATGCCCCACATGCTTTGTCCGTTTGCTTCCATTTTGTAGTGAAATTGCCCGCCGGCTTTAAATTCAAAAGTTTTAACGGTTAAGTCCATTCCTGCCGGGCCCCACCATTCGCCCATGGCTTCTCCATCTGCAAAGGCATCGAAGACTACCTGTTTCGTTGCGTTAAAATATCTTACTATCGTTAATCCTTCTTTTTTTTCTGCTTGATTATTTGTTGTCATTGCTGTTGTTTTTTGATTGAACTTTATTGATATAGCGGTCTAATGAATCGAATTTTTGTGCCCAGAACTGGCGGTATTGATCTACCCATGCAGACACTTCACTTAAGGTGTCGAGCTTTGCTTCACAAAATCTTTCGCGCCCTTGCTGGCGGATGTTAACCATGCCACACTCCGCCAAAATTTTTATGTGGTTTGATATAGCCGGTCTGCTGATGTTGAAGCGGTCGGCAATGGCATTCAGGTTCATAGGCTGGGTGGCTATGAGGCTGATGATTTGCCGCCGGATAGGGTCGGATATTGCCTGGAAAACGTCTCTGCGTGCTTCTGCTGACATAATGTGTAATCAAATGATTACACAAATATATATGTAATCATTTGATTACGCAAATTTTATTTTGATTATTTACCACTGCGGGAATCGGCTGATTATGCCTACTTTAGCTAATCATTGATACAATCACCATGAAAAAAACGCTGGTTTTGTTTATGATTTTACTTGCGGGTTTAAGCAGCCATGGCCAACAAGCGGCAGATGGAAAGCCTATCCAGGCAGCTATCATCACCCTTTTTGACGCTGTTGCTAAACTTGACGATGCCGGCATAAAGGCCCAATGTACTTCAGACTTTACCCTGATAGAGCGCGGTCAGGTTTTAAACGCCGATACCCTGATCAAATGGTTAGCTCCTTTAAAAGGCAGGGATATTAAAAGGGTAAATACCATCAACTTTGTTAAGACGGGCCAGCAAGGCAACACTGCATGGGTAGTTTATTATAATACGGCCGAAATGATAATGGGCGATAAACACCGTACAGCCAAATGGCTGGAAAGTGCAACGCTGGTAAAGGAGGGTACGGTTTGGAAGATAAAGCTATTGCATTCGACGGATTTGAAGTAGAGAAGTGCTTAATACTTAATGCCGTCTCATTCGCCTTTCAATGCGTTAATAATTCCCGAATAAGTATTTAATAACAAATTCGCATCGCTCCCCACAACAATCATATCGGTACCCTTCTTCATTTCTTCGGCGGCAGCGTGAGCGCCCGCTGTAAAAGTCCCAAAGCTTTTACCATGCTTTTTACATAAACCGCGTACCGTTTCCACTGCACTGGTAAACGGAGGCGAATCAAACTGGCCGGGAATGCCTAATGATACCGATAAATCATACGGCCCGATAAAAGTGCCGGCAACATGCGGATTGGATAAAATACTTTCGGCCATTTCAACACCCTTCGCGCTTTCAATCTGAGGGAAAAGTAGCGGACGAAAGTTTTCGATGTATTCCCTAAACCTTAAGCCATATTTATTGGCCGGCGCAAAACCGACGCTGCGTTTCCCGAGAGGAGGGTAGAATCCATAATCAATCAGTGTCACCATTTCATCCAAACTTTCAACCCGCGGCGCAATAATACCATCACAACCCAAATCCAACGCATGTCGTATGGCGGTCTCGCTTATTCCAGTTATCCGTATCAAAACCTTGCAATCGTTTTGCCTTGCCGCTATCAGCGATAGAATGGTGGCATCGCTTATATTACTATGCTCCTGATCGATGAACATAAAATCAAGCCCCATAGAAAAAAGTAAGCCGGTTACCTGGGGTATGTCCAGCGATAGAAGCGTGCCTATTTTGGATGTTTTGTTATTCATAAATGTTTAGAATCTAAAGCTACGCATTTTCCAATCCTATCTTCAAATCGTCTCATCTTCACATTTTCAAATCATTCGCATATCCGCACATCCAAAATTCGCACATCAACACTATCTTTGAACCATGCCTTTTACGTTTTCGCACCCTGCTGTTGTTTTGCCTTTTGCGAAGGTGTTTAGGCGCAATTTGTCGTTTACCGGATTGGTGATCGGCAGCATGACGCCGGACTTTGAGTATTTTATCCGGATGCGCGATATAAGCCTATACAGTCATACCTGGGAAGGGCTGGTTTGGTTTGATATTCCGCTGGCCTTTGTGCTGGTACTGATGTACGAGTTTTTTGTTAAAGATAAACTTATCGACCGGCTACCCACAACAAGCAACCGGCGGTTATCTTGTTTCAGGGGATACAGGAGTCATTTCACTGCAGGCTATCTTATCGCTATTTTAATTTCGGTGGCACTGGGTGCCGCGTCGCATATTGCATGGGATGGGCTGACACATCCGCAGGGCATGTTTATCCATAGCTTCCCTGTGCTGATGCGTATTGTGCGGATACATGGTTACCATTTGTATGTATTTACTATATTGCAGCACGGCAGCACTTTAGTTGGCGCGTTAATTATCTGGATAAGCTATTTAACCCTGCCCAAAAAGGAGCTAACAAAAGCAAAAAGCGTTGTCGGCTACTGGCTGCAGATTTTGCTGGTTACCGCAGTAGTTTTGGCGATACGCTTTGCATTCGGACTCAGCTATCATCAATATGCCGACGTAATAATTTCATTTATTACAGGTGCGCTGATAGGGTTACTGATAGCGTCATTTATTAATGAATGATTTCAGTGGTTAGTTTTTCTGGGATTTCACCGATTTGAGAATGATTTCACCGATTGATGGTATCGTTAATTTGAACACGATTTTATTGATGGTTTAGTGATTATGTATTGATTATTTTACCTCCGAATGATTCCCGGGATAAATCCTGAAATGTTTTTAATCCTTTAATCGTGTCTTATCGGTGAAACGACGTGGTCCTCTTGAGCGCCTTAAAAAACAAACAACCCGCGAAAAATCATTCTCAAATCTGTTAAATCCCCAAAAAAGTATTACCTTGCATGCAGGAAATGGTGTCTTCCTTTTAAAAACCGCGTTTGCTGATGGCGCCTGCAATTTTAATCGACCGCAATATTGCGGCTTGAAAACATTTTTATGCAGGTGAAAAATTCAACAAACAACCCCGTACCATTTAAACAATCCCTCGCGCTTCTTAAACATTTATTCCGCTGGACGTTGCTGATCGTGCCTGTTGCTGTGGTTATTGGCAGCCTGGTGGCCTTTTTTCTGTGGCTGCTTACTACGGCAATTCATTACCGGTTCAGTCATCCGTGGTTATTATTTTTACTGCCGGTGGCCGGTTTGCTTATTCATTTTATTTACCAGACCGTAGGCAAATCGTCCGAAAAGGGGAATAACCTTATTATTGATCAGATACACCAGGAAGGCGGCGGCGTGCCCGGGCGAATGGCGCCGGTTATTTTGTTTACCACCATTATTACGCACCTGTTTGGCGGCTCTGCCGGGCGCGAGGGAACAGCCGTGCAAATCGGTGGCAGTATTGCAGCTATGTTTGGCAAATGGTTTAAGCTGAAAGGCGTTGACATGCGTATGATGCTTACCGCGGGTGTCGCAGCGGGTTTTGGGGCGGTTTTCGGTACGCCGCTTACCGGGGCCATTTTCGCATTGGAGGTATTGGCTATCGGCCGTATAAAGTACGACGCCTTACTGCCTGCATTAATAGCCGGGATAGTCGGCGATGTTACCGTTAGCGCATGGCATGTTAACCACACCCAATATCATATCGACGTGGTTAACCACACGCCCGATATCATTAGCACCTATATACGTTACGACTGGTTATTGCTGGGTAAGGTAATAATCGCTTCGGCTGCATTCGGACTGGTCAGCTGGTTATTCGCTACTACGGTGCACGAGATTAAAAGCGCCTGTTTAAAGCTTTTTAAACATAAGTGGATTATACCGGTATTTGGCGGGCTGATAATTATTGGCCTTGCTTTTATCAATAGCAAGCCAGACTATCTCGGCCTCGGCGTAGACCCTGAACATCCTGGCGCGGTAACAATTCCCTCGGCCTTCAATGCAGGCGGCGCTTATACCTGGAGCTGGCTCTGGAAAACCATTTATACCACCGTTACGCTCGGCACGGGCTTTAAAGGCGGCGAGGTAACGCCACTGTTCTATATCGGCGCTACTTTGGGTAATACGCTTTCCGGTTTACTGAACGCCCCGGTTAGCTTATTTGCCGCGCTTGGGTTTATCGCCGTTTTTGCCGGGGCTACCAATACGCCCCTGGCCTGTACTTTTATGGGTATTGAATTATTTGGCGGCGAGCATGCTTTACTGTTTGCGGTGGCTTGCTTTACTGCCTATATCTTCAGCGGAAACTCAGGAATTTACAGTTCACAGCGTATTGCCGTGCCGAAAGTTTTGGGAGACACAATGGGCGATTCCTCTATTGCCGATGCTACTAAACGTCGGGGCTATATGTATGAAAAGTTGAAGAAGTACAGGTTTAAATAGCTGCCGCGAGTTTTAATATTTTTGCTGCCGCGAGATTAGCGCAGCGTATCTCGTGTTAGTGCATGGCTGAAGCTTTCAGCTTCACCGACACGTGCTAGCCATCTCGAAATACAATCACAAACTTCCTGCTTCGTAAGCTGAAAGCTTACACCATGCCGCACCACGAGTTACGTCCTTCGGACTAAACTCGCGGCAGCACAATTTTTATCTTTTAAAACAACCCTAACTGAATATCTTCCGGGTTGGTTATCTCCAAATCTACTTTCTTAGCTTGGGGAGCAGGTTCCGCAGGTTTTTCTTTTGGTAATTCAGCCGGCGCAGGCGGAACAGGTTTATCATCCGGTTCATCATTCCCGGCCTCAACATCGCCATCCGTGTCATCCTCTTCATCCGGCTTTACGTCTGTTATTATTTCTGCTTCATCCGCTCCGTTGTTATCATTAGCAAATGGAGTTTCGTCTGCTTCTTCCGCTTCGGGTGCCGCAATCAGTTCAACCGATTTTACCGGGTGTTGTGATAAACGGTTACCCATTGCTTTCATTCCCTTAACATCAATAAGTGTTGCCAGGTCCACTTCAAGGGTTTCCGGGATCTGGTCTTTGCCCTTTAGGTGCACAAGCTCTGCTACAGGCTGCTTAGCCCCGGTTATCATTACCAGTTTCGAGCCGCTTTCTTCGCTGATGATGCTTACCTGTTTGCCTATCACCAGGTTTTCAAACAAAAAACGTTTTACCAGGTAGTTTTTCGATTTGCCGTCGATGTGGATTACCGTGTACACCTTTTCGGGGTTGTACTTTTCAATCACAATCATCTTATCGTCAAAGTGATTGTTCAGATCGAAGCTGGTGAGCTCGTATGTTCCATTGCCAAGTACGGTAAGTATTTTATCATCGCCATCAAACTCGCCGAGGTATTTGCCGCGGCTGTCGGCATTAAGGCGTTTCAAAATATCGTCGTACCATATTTTGCGGCCGGCTAATGTAGATACCCCCTTGCTCTTCAACACTATCTTTTTAACCGGGTATTTGGTGATGATATTGCCCATCGAACCACGGCCCTTAATTGCAAGCGCGGCGAAATCCTCATCAAACTGCAGCTTCTTTAGCTTACTGTGCGGCTTCAATTGCACGTTCACTATTTCCGCCTCGCCGTTCGGATTGGCGCTGAAGTATAGCGTTCTGGTACCCTTTGTGCCTTTGCCCAGGTCGTATTCCTTATCCCTGGTTGTGCCGACAACGGAGAAGCGTTTGATATAACTCACACCGCTTTGCCCGTCCTTATAAATCATATTGTATACCGTGCGCTCGTCGTTCTTTTTAAACACGGACACATGTATAATTTCTTTGCCCACGAATACCTTGTCCTGCACTTTGGTAACAAGGAATCTGCCATCTTCGCGGAAAACGATTATCTCGTCGATGTCGGAGCAATCAGTCACAAACTCGTCTTTCTTTAAGCCGGTTCCGATAAAGCCATCCTCGCGGTTTACATATAGCTTAACATTTGCCAGTGCCACTTGCGCCGCTTCAACCCTGTCGAACGTGCGCAGCTCGGTTTTGCGGCCGCGGTCTTTGCCATATTTATCCTTCAGTTTCTGAAACCAGGCAATGGCGAAATCTGTAAGGTGTTTTAGGTGATGTTTTACTTCTTTTATTTCAGCCTCAAGTCCTTTTATCTGCTCATCCGTTTTCTTTACGTCGAATCGGGTGATGCTGCTCATTGGCTTATCTATCAGCTTCTTATAGTCTTCGGCAACTATCGGCCTGTAAAACTGCGGGAAGAAAGGCTCGAACAGGCGGTTCAGTACCTCAACCACCGCTTCAAAATTGCTTGAAGACTCATAGTCAGGATGCTTGTACATGCCTTCCTGGATAAATATCTTCAGCAAGGAGCTGAAAAATATTTTTTCCATCAGTTCTTTCAGCCTTATTTCCAGCTCCATTTTCAGCAGCCTTTTGGTGTTATGTGTGCTTTCGGTAAGCATGTCATTAACACTCATAAAGCGTGGCCGGTCATCCTGTATAACGCAGGTATTCGGTGATATGGAAACCTCGCAATCTGTAAAGGCATATAGCGCATCGATGGTTACATCCGGCGAAATACCCGGTGCCAGGTGCACCATAATCTCCACATCTTTCGCCGTATTATCCTCTATCTTCTTTATCTTGATTTTGCCCTTTTCATTAGCGGCCACAATGCTTTCCATCAACCCGCCTGTGGTGGTGCTGAATGGTATCTCCGTTATCGCAAGCGTCTTTTTATCCCGCTCAACAATCTTGGCACGAATACGCACCTTACCCCCTCGCTGACCTTCATTATACAATGAAGCATCAGCCATACCACCAGTAGGGAAGTCGGGCATCAGGTTCGGTCTAACGCCCTTTAATACTTCAATGGAGGCATCAATCAGCTCTATGAAGTTATGCGGCATAATTTTGGTAGCCAGACCAACCGCTATACCGTCGGCTCCCTGGGCAAGCAGCAGCGGGAACTTAACCGGCAGCGTAATAGGCTCGCGGTTACGGCCGTCATAGCTGGCTTGCCAGTCGGTAGTATCGGGATTAAAAACAACATCCAGCGCAAATTTCGAGAGACGCGCCTCGATATAACGGGGAGCGGCAGCCGAATCGCCGGTAACGGGGTCTCCCCAGTTACCCTGGCAGTCAATCAGCAGGTTTTTTTGGCCGATCTGCACCATAGCGTCGCCGATAGAAGCATCGCCGTGCGGGTGATACTTCATGGTGTTACCGATAACGTTTGCGGCTTTATTAAAACGCCCGTCGTCCATCTCCTTCAGCGAGTGCAGAATGCGGCGCTGAACAGGCTTCAAACCATCGTTTATATGCGGAACTGCACGGTCCAGGATTACATACGAGGCGTAATCCAGGAACCAGTTTTCGTACAACCCGTCGAGTGAGACGATATTATGTAATTTTTCTTCATTATTAGCAGGCGTCTCTTCCGGGTTCAATTCGTCACTCATTATTAGCTACAAAAAATATGGATTGGTAAAGATAGGGTTTAATGCGCGGATGTGCGGATTTTGGATGTACGGAGTTTTTAACACATCAGGCAGTTTTTAACACCGGTTTTTAGGTAAGATGGTATTGAATACGGCCTGTGCCATAAACCAAGTTATAACGGCCATTTGCATTGACTGCTTTTCGAGGGCGTATAGCAATATCATACTCGGTAACTTAAGGGCATTCGTGCATGCTGCCCCTTCTAAATCTCCCCCGGTTGGGCTACCATGTACCCACATCTTTTCTGCACTATATTTTTATGCCCCATTAGGGGCTACCGCTTTGTAGCCTATGGCAAGAAAGAGATTTTTGCCCCATCGTGGCTACCCTAGCCGCTATGCATAGCTGTTGCGGGCAAAATATTTGTAGAAGGGTAGCCTCTACGAGGCAAAATTATTTGTTGTAATCGTTTTCTACAAAGCGGTAGACCCTACGGGTCATTGCCTTTCTCGATTTAAAAACTTGCGGGTACACGGTAGCCTGTTGGGGAGACTTTAGCTGCGGTGGCGTTTATTTTTTAAAAGTCCTCCCAACCGGGGAGGATTTCGGGGGGCTTTAACCCGCTGCAAAGGATGGTTGACGGCTGTTGTCTGCAATACGCCCCTACATTTAATATCTGAATTTAACAGTGTTTTAAGCAGCTATTTATCCTTTGTAAACAAGATGTTTTGACCTCCTTGCAATAACGTAAATTCATTTTTAGCCGGATTGAACAACATGGTTATCCCGGCGGCACTAAACGTAAATTTATCCTGTTCAACCGCTTCAAGCTCTATCGTCGACTGTCCCGTGGCCTGTGCAATCAGCGTCGTGTTGTTTTTGGTGATGGTAATTTTTAGCGGGATTTGCGAACTTGAATAGACACCGACGTATTTGTCCAACTGATCGCTGCTGTTTATAATCTTTTTAAACGTTGGCACCTGGAATGGTTTGTTGAAATAGATTTTCAGTACGCCCAGCAAGATATCATTCATAGGATAGGCTTCTCCGTTTGATATATAGGATACCGCAATTTTATCTTCGGGAAAATAAGATACCACCGATGAAAATCCATCGATACTGCCATTATGCCCGTATGATTTCTTGTCGTAAAACGGCATTACAAACATCGCCATACCGAAATTATCCCTCATAGTCTTCATCTGTTCCTGGCTTTGTTGACTTATCAGCTTGCCACCGAACAACGCTTCGATAAATTTCGTCAAATCCGCTGGAGTAGATACCAACGCACCCGCTCCTCCGGGAATACTCATATCAGTTTCAGGCTGTTGCTGCCAGGCACTGTCAAACTTATACGAAAAAGCTTCGTTATTTGCTGAACTGATTTTGCCGCCGTAATAGGTATCGGTTAAACCAATCTTCGAGGTGATGCGGCGTTTCAATTCATCCTTATACGGCTTCCCGGTTATCTTTTCGATGATGTAGCCCAGCAAAACAAAGTTGGTATTGCTCTATTCAGCTTTTGTATCAGGCTCAAAGTCGGATGGCTGTTTTTGGATGATGGCAAGCATGTTCGCTTCGCTTTGAGGTTTGGTCATGTAGCCGGTATAAGCGGGGTCATTGGTAAAATTGTGCAGCCCGCTGCGGTGGCTAAGCATTTCGCCTATGGTGATTTTATCCGCGTTGGCCACCTGTGGAAACCATTTGGACAGCTTTGTATCGATGGTAAGCTTTCCCTCTTCTACCAGCTGGAATATCATCGTTGCCGTAAACATTTTGGTAATAGAACCGATGCGGTATTTTGTTTTGGTGCTGGCTGGGGTTTTATTGCCGCCATTTACAGCGCTGTAGCCAATCGCCTTTTGATAGACCAGCTTACCATTAGCGGATATAGCAATGCTGCCCATTGCTTTGCTTTTGGTGTCAAGGATATCGAACAGACTATCAAGCTTAGCCGTGTTTACGTTTTGAGCTGTTGCCACAAACGACAAGGCGGAAGCAAAAAATATGGTGGTAAATATTCTTCTGATCATAATGTTAGGTTTGATGATAAAGGTACGGTTTTAGATGTATTTAAATAAGCTTGACAATACGCATAAAAATAATTTATGCGTATATTTGAATATGAAAACGAGAGTAAATTTAACTATCGAAGAAGATGTATTGCGGGAGGCTAAGATATATGCAGTGCATCATGAAACGAGCTTGTCCGAGCTGACAGAAGATTATTTGAAAAGCATTGTCAAAAAGAAAAAAGGTAAATCTATCCTTGATTTAATAAAGGAACTGCCAAAACCCAATGTTCCTGCTGATGCAGATCTGAAAAAATTATATTACGAAGATAGCAAGCATGGCGGTTAAGGCTTTTTTAGACGCAAACGTAATCCTTGATTTATTTTTACAAAGGGACGATTTTGCCAATTCAGAAATGATTGTCGAATTGATTATCAACGGTCATGTAAAAGGCTACGTAACATCTTCTGTTGTTCACATTGTAGGATATTGGACAACCAAATACTTAAATAGCAGTACAGCTAAAGAGATGTTGCTGAGATTACTGACAGATGTGACTGTTATTGATATCCATCACGAGGTGGTTTTGCAGGCGTTACATTCCGCTGTTGATGATATTGAAGACGGCCTTCAATATTATACTGCATTGTACCACAATCTAGATTACTTTATTACCAGGGACAAGGTTCTGCTGAAACAGGGTATCCCATCCCTACCAATCATTTCACCGGGGGATTTTTTAGAGATAATCAGCTAGTTGAAAGTTCCGCCAAATTAATGTCTACGACATGATTACTCACTCCTCAAACTTTCTTCGCAAGCCGTAAGTTCATTCTGAGCGAAGGCTCCTCACCGGATTCGCCAGCGCTGCTCTTATCGCCTGGAAACTAACTGTCAGCAACGCAATAATAATTGACAATGCACCCGCCGCAGCAAACATCCACCAGCTCACCGGCACCTTATAGGCAAAAGCCTGCAGCCATTGATGCATGGCCCACCATGCCGCCGGCGTAGCCAATACAAAGGCGATTCCCACCAGCCAGATAAACTCTTTTGAAAGCGCGGTCACCACACTGGTAATGCTGGCGCCAAGCACTTTGCGGATACCGATTTCCTTTTTACGCTGCTCGGCGCTGAAGGCGGCAAGGCCGAATAAGCCCAGGCACGAAATTGCTACAGCCATAATGGTAAATGCGTTAATGATATTCGACATGCTGATCTCCGATTCATATTGTTTTTGTACAGCCTGGTCAAGAAAAATGTATTGGAAAGGGACGCCTGGCAGATTTTTTTGCCAAACTGCTTCCATCCTGCTTAAAAGCGAACGGTAATTATTACTGTTTACCGAAATCGTCATGAACGAAAAATAGTTACCCGGGTTGCCATTATAAAATATCATAAACGGCCCGATTTCCCCATGAAGCGAATCGTAATTAAAGTCTTTCATTACGCCTGCAATTTTGAAGTACTGCGCAGAGCCATCTGGATTTTTGCTGTAAAGCCGTGCCCCCGGGGCATCCTGTACCTTAAGGCCGAGGCGCTTGCATAAGGTTTCATTTACGAGCATCCGGGAAGTGTCTTTTAGCATAAAATTCCGTCCGGCGACAATCTTTATACCGTTAGCGCGTACAAATTTTTCGTCGGCTGCCATATTCAGTGCATTTACTGATGCGGATTCGTTGCCGCCTTCAAGGTAAAAAGGGAAGCCGCCGCCTACGTTACGGCTTAAATAATTATCACCAAGGCTTGCGTACTTCACCCCTGATAATTGCTCCAGGTCTGTTGCCAAAGCGTTCATCTTCTGCCGGGCATCGTTGGTGTAAAAGCTGAAGATTAGTTTTTGGCTTTTATCAAAACCAAGGTCTTTGTTTTTTATGAAATTAAGCTGGCTGTAGATAATAATGATCGCAGTAATTAACACTATCGACAAAAAGAATTGAAAAACCACCAGCGAACAGCGTATGCCCGATGCGGATACATGACTGGTAAAGTTACCCTTCAGCACCTTAATAGCCTCAAAAGCCGACAGGTAAAACGCGGGATAACTTCCCGCAATAAAACCTGTTACAGCTACAATAGCCGTCAATATCATCCAGGTATTGAAATGATTGAGGAATGAGAACTGGATATTGGCTTGTGTTATCCCATTTAAAAAAGGCAGGGCAAACGACAATAATGGTATTGCCAGCGACACACCTATCAGCGTCAGCAAAAACGACTCGCCCAGGAATTGTTTTACCAAGTCTTTCCGTTCGGCGCCGACAACTTTTCGCACACCTACTTCCTTTGCCCTTTTGGAGGCGCGTGCGGTAGAAAGGTTCATGAAATTGATACAGGCAATCAGCTGAATCATGATGGCTATCCCTGCCAATATGTATAGCAGCTCAGCGCTGATGGGTTTGCCCGCTTCGAACTCATATCCTGTAGTAGTATGCGCGGCGGAGATGGACTGTAAATGCAGGGCTTTGATCATGCCTGCCGCTTTCAATTGCTGCGCACCATGTTTTTCAAGAAAAGCCGGTAGCTTTTTTTCGAGGGCCGCCGGGTCTGTGCCGGGGCGCAGCTTAATATAAGCGCACATCATGTTATCGCGGGCCCATTGCCTATCCGTTGTTAAGAACCGGCCGAAGCCGCCGCTGTTCATGGCTACGAATATGTTGGCGCTAAGGTGTGTTTTGCCCAGGCTTTCATCCACTACAGCCTTTACCTTAAAATTCTGTTTGCCGAAATTATTGTCTATCGTAATTATTTTATCAACCGGATTTTCATTGCCAAAAAGCTTTATGGCGGTAGATTTCGACAACACCGCCGAAAAAGGTTCGGCTAATATATCCTTCGTGTTTTTACCATAAACAAAATGATAGCATAATACATCGAAAAAAGTAGAATCGACATAAGCTAAACTACTTTCATTAAACGATTTGTCCTTGTATTTCAGCAAGTTGTTGCTGTTAACAAATAAATCCGAAGCATAGAAGCGCGCATATTCTTCTACTTCGGGAAAATCTGCTTTCATTGCCGGCGCTATGGGTGGCGAGGCGGTTGCCATGTTATGGTTGTCGCCCATCACGCTGGTCGATGTTACCAACCGGTAAATATCTTTTGCATCCTTGTGGTGCTTATCATAGCTGTACTGATCCTGCACGTAAAGCAAGATGTACAGGCAGCATACTGTACCAAAGGCGAGGCCGATAATGTTAATGAAACTAAATGTCTTGTTTTTCAGCAAAAAACGAACGGAGGTTTTCAGATAGCTTTTTATCATGACAATGGCGTGCACGGGTTAGTCGTACAATAACTCCTAATCCATTAGGATGCCAAATTTATAAGTTATTGAGAAATAGAATTTTAAAGCTTTGTTAAAGAGATTTACCGCCCGGTTTTGATACATTAGCTGTGCGGATATGGTCTAAACTACACTTAGCTCTATAATTTCCTTCTTAGTCGCTGTCTTCAAAAACTTCGATTTGAAATAACTCAATAATATAGTTAATTTTGATACATGGCAACGCTGACGGTAGAAATAGATAAAGAACGTGACTTACCTGTACTCCGGGCCTTATTAGGTCGTATGGGATTGGAGTTCAAGTTGGAGGATGACGAGTGGGCGGATTTGTCTGAGCCGGAAATTGAAGCAATAAAAGAAGGCCTTGATGATATTAAAGCCGGGCGTACCTTATCGCACTCCGACGTTATGGCCAGGATCGATAAAAAAATAAATCGATAAAAAACAAGTCGTGACTTATACTTTAAGGTGGAGCGAAAGAGCTGCCAACGACTACGAAAGGCTGGTTGATTATCTTATCGAAAAGTGGGGAATCGAGATAACTCTTGACGTAATCCACAAATTCGAGCGGGCCTTTTCTCAAATAGAAAAATATCCGGAGCATTATCCTGTTTTCTTAGAAAAGAAAAACATCAGGAGACTTGTCGTCTCGCCGCAAACCTCAATATTTTTTAAAATTGAGGATGATGTTATAGAGCTAATAGCATTGTTCGACAATAGGCAAAGTCCAGGTAAGCATAAGTTATAATTCATTTTCCCTGGCAGCGTCTCTACATCATCCGCACATCACCTCTCCTTTTTCATCTCCCTCAACATCTGCCCGTAATTCCATTTACGCAGCATGGCGTTGATGGTATTTATAATACGCTTTGCCCTGGTCTCTTCGGTTTTGGCATCGTTTATCCATTTGATAAAATAATTGCGGTGCGAGGCGGGCATGGCGCTGAAGGTATCCATAGTGCCATCTTCAAATTCCAGGCATTCCTTCAGGTCGTCGGGCATTTCAACTTTAAAATCGGTGTCCTCTTCCAGGCATACTTTCAGCATGGCGCCTTTGTTTTTATGCAGGGCTTTGCGCAACTCGGCTTTTAACACCAGGATAAACTCACCGCCGCCCATGGGCATCAGTGCAATGCCTGAAACTGGTAAGGCATCCAGCATACCCCGCACGCGAAATGATTTTTTGTTACCGGGTTTTAATTCCTGCGCAATATCAGCCGGAACGGTGACGTATTGCCAGCCGGTTTTTTCGCCCATCTCACCGAATTGTAAAATAATTGCATCAAAAGTTACCATGGCTGTAATGATTTGGATTGAGAAGCGTCTTACCATAAAGGCAGATAAAATAACGCATATTTTGCCGCTTAAAACGTCAAAATGTGCGAAAATGTTAAATGTTTGTTAAAAGCTGAAACTGTTGTAACTATTGAAATCTTTGTTGTGTCTTATCAGTAAATACAATTAATCACAACTTAAATTTAAACAGTATGAAAGCTTTAAAATCAATTATGCTGGGGTTGGCCTTACTGGTGGTTTGTGGCATTGCAAAAGCTAACACCATAGACGAAAAAGTCACTCCGAATTATGCAATTAACACGTTTGTTGACGCCATGACCCGCGGTAAGCTGGCCGGCCTGGATGCCGTGCTGGATAAGTCGGCGGAATTTAATATGCTGCGCGGGAAAAAGATGCTGAGCTTTACCAAAAGTGAAATGCTGGAGTTTTTTCAGAGCAATAAAAACATTGAGCAGGCCTGCACCACCAGCACATCCATTGTTGAAAGTGACAACAAGGTTGCCATTGTAAAGGTATCGATGAAGTACGACAATTTTGTACGCGATAATTATGTAACTATTGCCAATAACGGCAGCAGCTGGAAAATTACCAACGTGTACAGCGTTTTTAAATAAGAAAGTTTTAGTTTAGTTAAATAGTTTGTTAGTTTAAAAGGCCTCGTGGTTGGGGCCTTTTTTTTATTGGGTAAAAATAACGAACAACGAATTCTGAATTTGAAAAGCTTCGGCGTTCGATATTCGAAATTCATTATTCGATATTACTTTCTTCATTTACCGGCCACTTCGAAATGTGATTTTCATAGATAAAACGTATTCCAAAACAAATTCCTAATTTTAGGCTTTGTAATACCTACTCATCTAGCCATGGCCACATTAGAAAACGACTTTTTAAAAGTAGAAATCAGCACCAAAGGCGCGCAGCTCACCTCTATTATTAACAAAGCAACCCAAAGCGAGCACCTGTGGCAGGCCGATCCGCAGATTTGGGGTTACCATGCGCCTAACCTGTTCCCGATTGTGGGTCAGCTGATAAACAACGAATTATTGGTGGACGGGCAGAAATACCCCATGAGCAGGCATGGTTTCGCCCGCACCTCGGAGTTTATTTTGCTGGATAATGACGAGGTTCATGCAGTTTATTCGCTGCCAAATTGTGAGAACACGCTAAAAGTATATCCTTATAGATTTGACTTCCAGCTATTATATACGCTGATTGATAATGCACTGCGGATTACGTATAAGCTTATCAACCATGATAACAAAACCATTTATTTTTCGGTTGGTGCGCACCCGGCTTTCAATGTTCCGTTTAACGCCGGCGAAAAGTACGAGGATTATTATATAGAGTTTGAAACAGACGAAAAGCTTGAAACACATTTATTGAATACCGACGGCTTTTTTAACGGGGAGACTCATCCCGTTGAAACACCAAACAAAAAACTCTACCTTACCCGCGACCTGTTTAATGCAGATGCGTTAGTGTTTAAAAACTTAAAATCGAGAGAGGTTACCATCAAGTGCGACAAGCACAACCAATCCATTTCGGTAGAATTTCCGCACTTTAATTATCTTGGAATATGGGCCAAAGGCGGCGCAGATTTTGTTTGCATTGAGCCCTGGCTCGGCTGTGCAGATACGGCAGGAAGGCATGTTGACATCAGCCGGAAAGAAGCTATTCAGCAGCTAAAAATGGGCCATGTGTTTGAGGCTGCGTTTTTTATCAGCGTGTGATTAATCGTAGAGACACAATACTTTGTGTCTCTTGTGCATTGATTATACAATTACCCCGAAATCGCCAGCAAGTAATCATAGCCCAAATCCGCCTTACCCAATAACCTGTTCATGTATGGATTACCAGCCAGCCTTACATTTTGCTCATCGCTGACACCCCGCAACGGGATAGCAGCCATCTCGATCTCACCTATATTAAGCAAACGGTAAACTTCCTCCGACAATACAAAATCGTTATTCAGTTCTTTAGTGGCCGATTGCAGCCGGGCTGCGATATTTACAGGTAAGCCCATTACCGATAGCTGCGGAACTGAATCGATGCCGGTTTCATCTACATAAACCTTCCCGCTGTGCAGACCAACGCCTATTTCGAGTAATGTTCCGAAAAATGCATCTGCGTATACATCGTTAAATACCCGCACGTTATCGAAAATAGCCTGGATGGCTGAATAGGCATTGTTGGCCGCTTCTTTTACATTGGTGGTAAGACCGAATACCGCATATATATTATCGCCGGCTAACTCTACAAGTCTGCCGCCGAAGCTTTTGATCACCTGGTTGAATAGTTTAAATAATCGTTTCACAACGGTTATCACTTTCACCTGCGGCTGCGATTCCAGCAGACGGGTATAATTCCTGATATCCAGGAAAAAAATCGCCAGCTCGCGCTCCACCGGCAAAACTTGCTCCTGAACGGTTAAACAGCGACTGTCGAACATTAAGTCTACATTTTCCATAAGCTTGTTGTTTAGTTACCTAATAAGGTAGACGCAAAACTCACCAAAACATTTTAAGAAAATTTCAGATTTTAAAGTGCTGAGATTGAGATGACGGGAATTTAAGGTTGGGGTGACAATGTGCGTCAAGAAACAAGCAATTGGTTAAGTTTATTAAACATTTTAATCCAGCTTTGGTAAGCCCCGGTTTTCTTAGCCTCTTCTTCTGATACTGTTTGATGGATGGTAAGCTTGGTTTGGCCCAAAACAGGTTGGAATGTAACGGTGGTGATAATTTCAGCCGGCCATTCTTCCGGCTTACCTGCTTCGACAGCGCTAGTGTTATGCCCGTTTTCGTTGGAGAGGGCCATTGTAAATACCAGCTTTTCGGGCGGCAATACTTCTATGTAAGTTCCGGTAATCCAGCATTCGCCATGTATGGGGTCGTGGATGCAGGAATGAAACTTGCCGCCTGGTTTTACGTCGATAGTTTTAAAATCAATGGTGCATCCGTCCGGAGCATACCAATGTTTTAGCTGGTCCAGGTCTGTCCACGCGCGGAATACAATTTCCGGTGAAGCATCAAATAAGTGTGTAATTAAAAGCTCTTTTTCGACTGATTTCATGTTTATTGTTTTTTTGTTTCAGCAAGAAATTTATCCAGTTTTTCAAAACGCTGCGTCCATGTTTTCCGGGAAGCATTAACCCAGCCGACTACCTCATCCAGTTGCTCTAGCCGGGCCTCACAAAATTGCTCGCGCCCTTTCTGGGTAACCGATATCATGCCGCATTCGCTTAAAACTTTAAGGTGCTTTGTTAGCCCTTGCCGGCTGATGTCAAAATCTTCCAGTATCTGGCCGATATTTAGCGCACCTTCCGAAAGCTTTTGGATAATCATCCTCCGCGTAGGGTCTGCAATAGCCTGGAAAACGTCTCTTCGTTCTACCATATACAACCAAATGGTTGACAAATATAAACACAACCATTTGGTTGCGCAAATTTTAGTAAAAATATTCGGGGAGCGGCATCGATCAGTAAAATATTAAGCACAGATTGCAATTCGTAGTTATTATTTGGCCTTCTAAACAAATAAATTCGGTCCTTAAAACAAAACTTCCGACTGTGGACCGGCCTACCTTTGTGCTATTCAATCAAATAAAAAATGAAAACAACAGCATTAAAAGATAACTACAACGGCGCCTTGCAGCGGCCATTACATCCGGGATTTTCGGCAATTTCAACTACCGCCGATGTGATGAAAGGAATAGACCTCATAGGTAAAACAGCCATCGTTACGGGCGGCTACGCGGGTATAGGTTTAGAAACGGTAAGGAGCTTCGCTGCGGCCGGTGCAAAGATCATCGTTCCGGCGCGCGACAAGGCCAAGGCTGCTAAAAACCTGGAAGGTGTGCCCAACGTCACCATCGAAACGATGGATTTAATGGCCCCGGCTTCTATCGATGCGTTTGCAGAAAAATTTATCGCATCGGGTGCGCCCCTGCACTTGCTGGTGAATAATGCCGGTATTATGTGGGTGCCGCTGGTGCGTGACGCCCGCGGGTATGAGTCGCAGCTGGCCACTAACCATTTGGGGCATTTTCAGCTGACTGCCCGTTTGTGGCCGGCCCTAAAAAAGGCAGACGGGGCCAGGGTAATCAATGTTTCATCCTACGGACACCAGATTGCACCTTTTAATTTTGAAGACCCTAATTTCGAGCATCGCGAATACGAAACACTGCGGGGCTATGGACAGTCAAAAACAGCCAACAACCTGTTCACTGTTGAGCTGGACCATAGGGGTAAGGATGCAGGTGTGCGTGTTTTTTCAGTTCACCCGGGCTCCGTTATCGGCACCGACCTGGGCCGCGTAGCGCCTATGGCTTTATTCCAGCAAATGGGCACGCATGATGCCGACGGAAATTTGTACCCCGAGGTAGCGCGCAAGCTCAAAACAGTAGAACAGGGTGCAGCTACATCAATATGGTGCGCCACCAGCCCGCTGCTGGACGGTATTGGCGGTGTGTATTGCGAAGATTGCGATGTGGCTGAACTGGATTTGGGTAATATTGAGCATAGGTTTGATGACCCTTCTACACTTCGCGGTGTACAACCATATTCGGTTGATAAAGAGAATGCCAAAAGGCTCTGGACTTTAAGCGGGGAAATGACAGGTGTTGATTTTTCGGCGGAGTAAAAATTATACTTAATTACCGGTGGCTGTGACGACACAGCCACCGGTACGATATAAACCGGAAAATTCTTTTGTTAATTTTGTTTACACATGCAATCATCCTATCAACCCGAATACATCCATGGCGATATCAAACGTTCCACCTTTGAGGAGCGTTTCTTCAAGGCAGATGTTCTTTTTGACGATCACCTGCTGGTTTGGATAATCTCCGGAGAGGCAAAGATTGTGCAGGCTCATCATACTTATGTTTTTGGTCCGGGCGATACCTTGTTTTTCCCGCGTAATTTACTGGCCACTGTTATCAGCTATCCAAAAGACGGTATGCCGCATAAGTCAGTTTCGATGCATCTTACGGCTGAACGTCTTAAAGCCTATTATGCCAAAAATGAAGTCCGAAAATATTTTGATTCCTTGCCCGATTTAAGCTTTAAAACCTTTGATGCGCACCCACTGTTAAAAAGTTGCCTGGTCTCGCTCGTGCCTTATTTCGATCTCAAGGAAAAATTGCCGGAAGCCCTCGCCTCGTTAAAAATTGAAGAAGCTATACATATATTAAGAACCGTCCAACCCGGCATAGACCAGGTGCTCGCCAATTTTGCCGAACCCGGAAAAATAGACCTGGAAAAATTTATGGAGCGGAACTACATGTTCAATATGACGATGGAAAAATTCGGTTATTTGACCGGGCGCAGCCTCACCACGTTTAAACGCGACTTTAAAAAGGTTTTCCAAACTACGCCGCAAAAATGGCTTACCCAAAGGCGCCTCGACCTTGCCCATTACCAAATACGCGAAAAACAGCGAAAACCCTCTGACGTATACCTGGAAACGGGTTTCGAAAATCTGTCGCACTTTGGTTTTGCTTTTAAAAAGCGGTTCGGGTATGCGCCTACGGAATCTTTTAGTTAAGCCACCAATCAAATTTATTTTAATAAATTCGGCGTTCACGCGCACCGCCATGAACAAACGCCAAATCCTTTTACCCGTATTTTTTCTAATCGTCAATTGTTCCCTGGTATTTGCCCAGGCACCCGCATTACCTACGCAATGGACAAAATCTGCCATGGAAGCGGCTGTTCCTTTCCCGGAATACCCGCGTCCGCAACTGGAGCGTAATGACTGGCTATGCCTGAACGGTAAATGGGATTACATGGGTGGAAAAAATGTTGCTAATGCTTTTGATCCTGCAACCCCGGTTTCTTTTGCTGATAAAACCGGGCAGATATTGGTGCCCTATTGCCCGGAGTCTGTATTGTCAGGCATTCAGCGTAAGCAGGAAATTAATATGTGGTACCGCCGCAGCGTAGAGATTCCGTATGGCTGGAAAAACAAGCAGGTGATTATCCATTTCGATGCGGCCGCCTATAATACTACATTGTTTGTAAACGGGCATAAGGCAGGCACGCACGCCGGCAGCTACGATGCTTTCAACTTTGATATAACACCATACTTAACTTCCGGAAAAAACACATTGGTGGTTGCAGTGCAGGATTTGAACGACGGCCGCGTACCATCCGGTAAAAATGGCCCGCGTGGGGATTATACCTTTTGTTCAGGAATATGGCGAACCGTCTGGCTGGAGCCGGTAAGTAAAACGCATATAGAAAACATCCGCCTGTTGCCCGACCTGGCCAACAGCCGTTTGAAGGTGCTGGTGAACACTTCAGGCGAGGGTAAAGTAACCGCCGTTGCCCTTGACGGAGGGCAGGTGGCTTCGGTGGCAGAAGCCGCTAGCGGAAGCAGTTTTTATCTGCCTGTAAAATCGCCAAAGCTTTGGTCGCCCGACGAGCCGTTTTTGTATGACCTAACCATCAGTCTTAAAGATGTGCATGGCAAAGTAGTGGATGAGGTTAAAAGCTATTTCGGTATGCGCGATATTAAGCTGGGCAAGGTAAATGGTGTGAACAGGCCTTTGGTTAACGGCAAATTCATTATGCAGCTCGGCCTGCTCGACCAGGGTTACTGGCCCGACGGCATATTGACCCCGCCTTCTGAAGAAGCGCTTAAATCAGACATCCTGTTCACCAAAAATGCCGGTTTTAACCTCATTCGCAAGCACATGAAAACCGAACCTCAGTGGTTTTATTACTGGGCGGATAAACTGGGTTTGTTTGTTTGGCAGGACATGCCGGCCATTTGGTATCAAAACGAAGATACCGCTAAAGTGCGCACCGAATTTCGCAAGGAATTAAAAGCAGTTATCGACGAACATTATAACTCGCCATCCATTATCACCTGGGTGCCTTTTAATGAAAACTGGGGCGCATTCGATGTGAAGGAGATAACAGATTGGGTTAAAAAGTATGATCCGTCAAGATTGGTTAATGGCAATTCCGGCTTCAACAATAACCCATCCTACCAAAAAGCTTACGGCGACCCGGGCAACGGGGATTATGTGGATACCCATATTTATGTTGGTCCGTACGGAGCATCGGTACCAGATGATCACCGGGCAGCGTCCTTAGGCGAATTCGGTGGCGTGGGACTGTTTGTGCGTGGCCACATGTGGCCCGTAGAAAATAACGCCTACGACTATGAGCCAACCAGGACACGCCTGACAGACCGCTATGTTTTTCTTTTAGACGAAGTGGAGCAACTGATGAAATACAAAGGCCTCAGTGTAGCCATCTACACCCAAACCACCGACGTGGAGCACGAGGTTAACGGCATGCTAACTTACGATCGCGCTGTCGAAAAAATGGAAATGGACAGGGTTAAAACTGTTAACGAGGCTGTGATTAAGGAAAGTTATAAGTTGAACCCTTGATAAAAGGATCCAACTTATAACATTATTCAAGCAGCTTTTCCAGGGCCTCGTCCAGTTTTTCGCCGCGGAGGTTCCTGGCGATAACTACGCCTTTACTATCGATAAGAAAATTATTGGGGATGGCGTTGATGCCATACATTAGTGCCACCTGGTTTTTATCGCCGCGCAGGTCGCATACGTTTTCCCACATTAGTTGGTCTGTTTTAATAGCCTGCAGCCATTGCTTTTTATTTTCGTCGAGCGAAACACCTAAAACAGCAAAGCCTTTATCCTTAAAACGGGCATAGGTAGCAGCCAGTTTTGGATTCTCTTCGCGACATGGCCCGCACCAGGATGCCCAAAAATCAAGCAAAATATATTTCCCTTTTACCTGCGAAAGCTTAACCGGTTTTCCCTGTGTGTTCGCCTGTTCGAAATCAGCATAAGTATCGCCAATTTTAATGCTTTTATTTACCAGTAAGTATTCGTTAATATCCTGCCCATAACCGGTAGCTTTCATTTCAACAGAAAGATCTTGGTATAAGGCAGCAGTAGTTTCCCTGCCCCAGGTGGTGGCATAAATATCAAGCAAATTAGCAGAGATAAGCGAACCGGGGTTGGCTTTAATCCAGCCCTGATCTACCTGCTTAATCTTGCCATCAAGTTCACGGATTTGAGCGGCGAGGTTTTTCTTTGTAATGCTATCTTTAGTCTGTTCCAATACCTGCGAGAGGCTGTCGGCTTTTATGTTAAATGGCAAGCGTAAAGCATCCAATCTTTTATCTTCATCCTGCGTTGCCGAGCCGCTTATCCGGCCTTTTTTAAATTCGCCGGCTTTAACGTTGATATTGATGATGGTATTTTCGAGCCAAAAGTGCACATAGTTAGTGTACTTAGCGGTATGCAGGTATACAGGTGTTGCTTTTTCGGCTATCTGCCCATTCATACTGAACTTGCCGCCGTTAACCCGGCAGGAGTCTATGTCCCTGTCTGGCTTGGCCGTGCGCAGGTAAAGCCAGGTGCCGTCTGCCAACCCGACAACGGTTCCATTGATCTGGTATCCCGCAGGAACGGTTTTAAAAGCCGAAGCAAGCAGGGCTACAGCAGCAAAAAAGATAGTTAAGTGTTTCATGTCGCGGTTATTTCTACCAAAAATATAGCGTAAAAACATTCGATTTTTTATTATTAGACCGGCACGGCTATATTTTCGACCTACCGGCAATCCATAATTTTAGTCGAAAAAAAGAAGCCCTTTGTCGAAAAAGCAACCGGGGTGGTCTTAGGCCTTAAGTATTATCTTTATTTTGCGGCATGAAGGCACTGCGTTCGCTGGTAAACAGGAAATACTTTTGGATGGAGCTTGGTTTTTTATTTTTCCTGTCATTTGCGGTGAGCCTCATCAGCGACCTGGAATACAGCGCCTACGAAGAACATAACATTTCTAAATTCAGTAACGATTTCGGATACCGGCTGATTACTGAATCGCTCGAAATACTGGTTTATGGACTGTATTACTGGGGCTTTGTTAAACGCTACGTGTTTAAACGGAACCTAATGGGAATAATATTATCCGCCATTGCCTTTGTGGCATTCGACCATATCTTCAATAAATATATCACCAACTGGGCGCTCATTCATTCAGGCATCGTTTCTGCAGAGTTACGCAAGCGTGCCGTGGAAGCATTACATAACCCGGCAATATTTTTCACGTTTAATTATTTGCTCATTTCGGCCATTTTTCCGCTCATCGGGCTGGCTTTCGTTGTACGTTCGCTCACCCAGGATAGCGATATAAAAGCGCTGAAAGAACAGCAGCTGATTTCTGAGCTCAATTACCTTAAAGCGCAGCTTCATCCGCATTTCTTTTTCAACACCATCAATAATATCTACGGGTTGGCGCTTAAACAGTCCCCTGATACGGCGCCCATGGTGGCCCGCCTTGGCGAGATGATGCGTTATATATTGTATGAGGCTAATCAACCGGTGGTTCCTTTGTCCAGGGAAATAGAATTCCTTAGAAGCTATATAGAAGTAGAAAAGATGCGGCGTGATGAACAGGTTGATATACAATTTGATACACAGGACATTCACCCTGGTTACCTGGTAGAGCCGCTGTTGCTGCTACCTTTTGTAGAGAATGCCTTTAAGCACGGGCTTGAAGAAGAGACAGGAAAGGGTTTCGTTCACGCAATTATATGCCAAAACGAGGAAGAATTGACGCTGCAGGTAAGTAATAGCAAACCGGCGCAAGTACAAGCCGGCAAAACAGCAGGCATCGGCATCAGCAATGTGCGGAAACGGCTGGATATTTTGTATGCAGACCGATATGCCCTTGAGATAACCGACGAGCCGGAGAGTTATAATGTTAACCTGGTGATTAAAAACGTATGATACGCTGCCTTATTATAGACGACGAGCCCCTTGCGCAGGAGATAATGGAGAACTACGTTAATCGCTATACCGAACTGGAACTGGCCGGGAAATGCAATAGTGCTATTGAGGCTTTCCAATCCCTGCATAATCAACCTGTCGACCTTGTGTTTCTCGACATAAAAATGCCAGGCATAAGCGGACTGGATTTTATCAGGTCGTTAAAAAATCCGCCGGCAGTTATATTTACCACCGCGTTTGCTGATTATGCCGTTACCGGTTTTGAACTGGATGCTGTTGATTATTTGCTTAAACCGATCACCTACGAACGTTTTGAGCAAAGCATCCGCAAGGTGATGAAGAACCATCTCCCGGAAAAAGAGGAGCGGAAAGACTATACTTATTTTAAGGTATCCGGCCGCTTAATTAAGGTGCAGCATAACGATATATTGTATGCGCAGTCGGTTAAGGATTACATTTTACTGTGCACTAAAACAGGCAACCTGCTTACACACATGACGATGAAATATTTAAGCGGGCTGCTGCCATCCCCGCCATTTTCGCGGATACACCGTTCGTACCTGGTTAATAGGATGTTTGTAAATATGGTGGATAGAAACAGTGTTAAGGTTGGGGCAGAGATTCTACCTGTGGGCGAGAATTACCGGGATGGGTTGGAGAGGATTGATTAATTAATGATAATGGCTCGCACCGTCAACCCCATAAAGTTACATTTCCTGCCAGGTCTTTCATCATTCAGCCACCGGCGCGACGCTGCTTTTTAACGCCATTTTCACGCACAGCAAGACAACGAAATTTGTTCCATCTGACGGAGCCAAACATGCCGAAGCGATTTCCGTTGGCCAAAGTACGTTGTCCCCATAATTCTGCCATAAAATTTAAATATATTGCGACAGCCTCTTACGCGGCACACATTATGAAATACCTGCTAACCCTTTTGTGCCTGGTGAGCCTAAACTGCTTTGGCCAGGATTACACTGCTCAAATCGCAAAATTTCGCCAGCAATACATGGACGATTTTTTAACTGACGCCAGCTCGCCATTAAAAAAAGATGATCTGCAGTCGCTGCGCTTTTATGATGCCGACAGCAGCTATCGTGTAAATGCCAAAGTTGAGGTATTACAGAACCAGGCAGAATTTACCATGCCTGTGTTCAGTGGTAGGGGTCAGCAATATGCACGCTATGCTATATTATCATTCACCCTAAAAGGCAAACCCATGCAGTTGACATTATATAAAAGCACCGCACTTTCCAAATTGCCGCAATATGCCGACTACCTGTTCCTGCCCCTTACCGACGATACCAATGGTAGTGCAACCTACGGAGGAGGACGATATATCGATATGCGCACCGGTGATATAAAAGGTGATATTGCTGTAGTCGATTTTAACAAAGCTTACAACCCATATTGCGCATTTAGTGCCGGTTACAGCTGCCCTAAACCGCCGGATGAAAATCATTTGGAAATTGCTGTTGAAGCAGGGGAGAAAAATTTTGCAGGTACGAAGAAACATTAATTTTTTTGATTTCACCGATTTTTAGTCGATTTCACCGATAGCGCAATGTTAGCCAATTTGCTGGGAAGGGCCATTATTGTTGGCGCGATAACACCCCCAGAATGTCGCTTATCCCCGCTGTGTTAACGATGCCGGTGGCTTAAGTTTGTATATAAATATTCAAGTACAATGAGCGCAGCCGAAAAAACTACACTTACCGCAGAAACCGAAATCAATGCTCCCATTGCAAAAGTTTGGGAGTTATGGAATAATCCGCAAGATATTAAACAATGGAATACGCCCGGCGCCGACTGGCACACCACGCACGTTGAAAATGATTTGCGCCCCGGCGGTCGCTTTTTATACGTAATGGAAATGAAAGACGGCAGCTTCACCTTCAATTTCCAGGGGACTTACGACGAGGTTAAGCCGTATGAGTTTATCCGGTACACCCTTGACGACGGGCGGAAATCAACCATAGCCTTTATAGATGGTAACCCGGTTAAACTCATCGAAAACTTTGAACCCGATGGCAACGAACCGCTTGATATGCAGCGGGAATTTTGCAAAGGGGTGCTGAATAAGTTTGCCCGGTATGTGGAAGCGGCGATTTAATCCTTTTTACGCCGGGTATTGCATTATTCATTCTGTATCAGTAAGTTTGATATATCATTCCGGTGAAATGTAAGCGATCTGGCTGCTTGCTATCACTTAAACCTTAAAACAGATTAATATGTATTTTATCATCTTAATTGTTCTTAGCGCTATAGTTATAATTATAGCCGAGAAATCGTCGATGCTTCGTAATGAAATATTTAACGATGCGAATTTCTGTAAGGTGGCGGCAGGAATGAAAAAACCGGAAAATGCGCGGCCTTCATTTAGCCTTGGCCGCTCGCAGCTTGCGTTTTGGACAGTTATTGTTATCAGCTCTTTTATTTACGTATTTCTGAAATGCTCAACAGCACAGCATTTTGACATCCCTAATCTTAACGACGTAAACCTTGCGTTGCTGGGTATAGCTGCCGGTACTACATTGGTGTCAAAAACGATAGATAATAGCCAGCGGGATGCGGATGGCGATGCTATCCCGCAGCAGGATTATCCGTCCAAAGGTTTTTTTATCGATATTATTTCTGACGAAAAGGGTGTTAGTATCCACAGGCTTCAAAATGTTATATGGACTATTGTTGTAGGCGCAATTTACATAGGCTATGTTGCCAATCACCCCCAGTTACCCGATGGCACAATCATAACTACGCAGCTATTGGCCTTAATGGGCATTAGCACAGGAGCCTACCTGGGTTTAAAAATCAACGAAAATAAGAATGCACCTACCAGCGATGACAGCCGAAGTGTAAATGCCAATCCTGTGGCGGCGGCCCCGAATGCAAACCAGGGCAATGGCGCTGGTCCGGCCGCCGGAGGCAATCCGCCCCCTGCCCCTGTAGCACCGGCACCAATTGTAAATCCGCAGGGTAATGGTCCGGCTCCCGAAGCTAGTCCTTCGCCTGCCCCTGTGGTGCCGGCACCAAATGTAAGCCCGCAAGGTAATGGCCCCGTATCAGCTCCTGGAGGCAATCCGCCGCTCAATAATCCTTAAAGATTTTATACAGCAAGCAAAGATTATTTCGGTTTAAACTTTGGTGCGAGCTTTATGAGCAATGAAGGGGCAAAACGGTTCACCCAAAGTGCAATCCGTTCCATACCAAATTTGCCGATATACGCTTCATAGGCACCTCTTTTAATGGCCTTTAGAATCTGTTCCGCAGCTTTATCTGCCGGGAGGCCGCTGTCTATATTTTCAGAGCTGACGGCTGCGCCATAAGGCGTATCGGTAAGCGCATATTTGGAAATATTAGTACGGATATAGCCCGGCGTTAAAATGGTAACTTTAATGTTGTCGCCTGATACCTCGGCACGCAGGCAATCAAAATAGCCATGCAGCGCATGTTTGGCTGCCGCATAGCCGGAACGCATGGGTGTGCCGATCTTTCCCATTACGCTGCTTGTTATTACAAAGTGCCCGGTTTTGCATTCGGTAAAATGTGGTAGTAAGGCTTTGGTAAGTGCGACATAGCTGAAGTAGTTTAGGTCCATAATATGGCGGTGAACTTCCAAATCTGTTTCGACTGCCAGCGAACGCTGGGTTATGCCGCCGTTATGTACCATAATATCAACCCGGCCGAAGCAGGCAATAGCTTCGGAGGTCTTGCTTGCTAACGAAGGTAGATCCAACAAATCCAATGGAAGTACAAGCACATTTTGCGGGAATGCACAGGATGCTTTTACCCGCTCCAATTCCCCGGTACGCCGGCTCGATAAAATCAACTTTGCCCCGGCAGCCGAAAGTGCATAAGCCAGTGCCTCGCCAATGCCCGACGATGCTCCCGTTATCCAGGTAACTTTATCGTTGAAGTAATTATCCATGCAGTCTATCTTGTTAAAATAAAGCTAATATAATTATGCCGGCTGGTTTACCTTTTGTTTTATATTCGGGGAAATTAAATTTCATGAAAAAACTTTTACTGTTAATTTTAATAAGCACTTTATTTATCCGGGTTAACGCCCAGCAAAATTTTATATTCAAAATAAAATATATCCCGAACCGGCATTATACAACAATAATGCAAATGGATATGAATATGGACATGGATTTTAAAGGGGATTCCGCCATTTTAGAAAAGATAAAGGCATCGGGAACCAAAGTGCCAATGGTGATGGTCAGCTCCACAAAAATGGAAATGAACATCCACACTGGCGCATTAAAACCTGCAAACACGTTTCCGATTACCTTCAATTACTCCAACGTAGCATCAAAGATTTCGGTAAACGGCGATGAAAAAGTTAGTCCGCCAAGCCCAATTATCGGGCAAACCATTTATGGCGAATACTCGACTGAGGGAAAAATACAATTGGATTCGATATCCGGAAAAGCACTTGACGATGAATTAAAGCAGACACTAACAGCCGGCATAGCTAATTTGGTTAATCAAATGAAATTTCCGGACAAACCGATGAGCATCGGCGAGACTTTTAACCAGGAAGTGCCTTTTAGTCTCCCCGTGGCAGGCATTAATATGTCATCGACTATAAAGATCATATATAAGCTGATTTCTGTTGATAAAAGCTCGGCCTATTTTGACACCATCCAGTCGATGGACTTTGACGTGAACACGGAGAAGGACGGCGTTAAAATGATAGGTAAAGGAAAAGGAACAGGCGATGGTAAGCTGGTTTACAACCTGGCCCAGAACTTTGCTACCGAAATGACCAGCAACCTTGGGTTTGATTTAACCATGAATGTTTCAAATATTACTATTATAGCAAAGGCCAAAATGGTTTCGGTAAATAAAACAACGATAGAGAATAAGGGTAAATAAACAGTGACGTAACCTGCTGCCTGCTAAAGCCGCCAATATAAAAAAGTAAGGCCCCTGATGGGCAGGGGCGCTTACTAACCAATTATAAACCTAAACGATGAGAAGACATTTTAATGAGGCGTGAGAGCGGATTCGAACCGCTGTTAAGAGTTTTGCAGACCCCCACCTAACCACTCGGCCACTCCGCCGTCTTTTTTTAACTCTAACCTACCCGGAAGATGGGGGAGGGCACCCCCAATCTTACCGAATAAGAAACCTAAGAAAATTAAACCCAATAATCATTCACTAAAAATGACGGTCTTTAAGAGCGCAGCAAAGCGCCTGTATCTATACTTTTGACATAGCTATACACTGTGGAAAATTGAAAACCTGGTAAATTAAATGCTTGATGGCGGCGAAAGAATTATCGCTTTTGCTCAGCAACAACAATAGCAGCACATGGCCTTTTCCGGTAGGCGCATTCGCATTTGGCTTGCGGTATGTATGCTGTTTGTCTTCATTTTTTTATTCTCTTTTTTGATTAACGACGAAGCAAATTTAGAGAGAAAAATGGTAATTGCAAATAAAATCTATAAAAAAGATAGATTTTATAGATTTTATTAAAAATTACCCCGAATAGTTCCCTGGTTTTATGGCCGGTAACTGTAAATGATACCTGGATTAAAGTTTTACCAGGTTATTTTTTATGGCAAAAATAGCTAGACCAGTGCGGGAACGTATGTCAAATTCCTGGAAAAGCGTTTCGCGGTAATTATCGATGGTATGCGGACTGAGGTTCATTTTTCCGGCTATCTCTTTGTAGGTTAACTCAGAGCAGCACAGCTCGAGGAATTTGCGTTCGTTGGCGCTGAATTTATCTTGAAGCTGCTGCAGATTTTGATTTTGAATGTTTCTGAGCAGTTTGCCGGAGGCCTGGTTGTTCAAATAAAACCCTTCTTCGGTTATTACTTTTATGGCGTGGATTAACTCTGCGCCTCTTGTTTCTTTTAATAAGTAACCGCCGGCACCGTTACGCAGCATGCCGATAATGGAGCGTTCATCCTCGAACATGCTTAAGGCTAATATTTTAGTTTGGGGATGATTATCCCGTAACCAGGCGGCCGCCTGGAAGCCATCCATTACAGGCATATCTATATCAAGCAGTACCACCTGCGGCAGCTCGTGATTGGTTAACTTTTCAATCATTTCACTGCCGTTGGCCGCGTCGAACACGATATTTACATCAGGCGTTGCTGAAAGCAGCATGGCCAGGCCTTGCCTGAAAAGGGTGTGATCATCAACTAAAGCTACTTTTACCGGCAAATTCATTTCCATTAATCTAAAGGTATGCTGATTATAAAATTTGTACCCTCTCCAACTGCTGATTTTATGTCGACCTGTCCGCCCATCAGCATCGCTCTTTTCCTGACGGTCCCGAGCCCCAAGCCTTGATTTTGCTGCCGGGCAGTATCAAATCCCCGGCCATTATCCGTCACATTAATAACCAGCTGCTTGTCCGTTACTTCGAGCAATACATTTATGATAGTCGCATCAGCATGTTTGATAATATTATTAATAACTTCCTGGAACAGGCGGAAACATACGATTTCCTTTTCCGGTTCAATCTTTGGCTCAGCAATTCCGTGCTGACTAAAATTGATGGCATATCGCCCGGTTTTCTCCAACCACTCCAGCTGCATCTGTATACAGGATACCAGCCCCTGGCTAAGCAATTGTTCGCCATATAATACATGTGAAAGCCGCCGAAGCTCTGTTATGGAACGTTTTATAAGCTCTTCGGTATGCGCAATCTTAACCGAGCTGTCGTCGGGTTGATACGGATCGATAAAACTTAAAGTCACTGATGCAAGGCTTAACACCTGGCCAATATTATCATGAAGCTCGGACGCTAACATCTGCAGCGTTTGCTCACGCACTTCCATCCGGCTTTTTATAAGCTCTGTATCAAAAAGCTGCTTCATAAGCGCCTTCTCCTCATTGTGTTTCTTTTTGCGCTTGTTATAAAGGCTTACGTAAAAAATAAGCGCTGCCGGGGCGATCAGGAAAATCACCGTCGAGAGCACTATGATGTAAAATACCTGCGTTGATACCACCTGCATACAAATGCATATAACCAGCAACAATATAATAAAATATTCAGGATGCTTAAAATGATGTAGTATACCGATTGGCTGAATTCGGGCGCCTTATAATGTATCAGGTAATCGAAAAATAAATCGGTAGCTGTGCTGCCAAAATAAAAAAGGATAGTGCCGTTTACCCACCAAAACGGGGCATGCATTTTAAGGTTGACGTGCGAAGGGGAAACTAACAGCAAATAGTAATAGTAAATACTCGCCAGCGCGAATGCGATAGCCATTACGGTTGCGGTATTAGCGGCAAACATATTAAAATGGATAAAATAAAGTTCGGTAACATATACCGCCAGGAAGGTAACAATCCACATCAGCAATAATTTATTGCGATGCCTTAATGCACCGAATAAATAGTAAAAGAACCAGGTGTTCATGGCGCATTCGGCTAATAGAAACAGGTTGTAGAGCCATGAATTGTGTACATGCAGTACCCTTCGCAAATGGATGGCGCCCATCTCGGTAAGGCAGGTTAAGGCAAGATAGGCTATCATTAGTTTCCAGACCGGTTCTTTATCCTTCGCCAGGAAAAAAAACGCGGCCAGGAAACATATAAGCTCTGATATAGTATTACCCGTAAAATATATCCGGATATCCATAAGGCAGTGTTTGTTATTATTTGTCGCTTAGTAAATGAGCGCCTACTGTATAGCAATTAGATGGCGGCGGACAGATTTCACCACGGTTTTCCGGGTTGGTCAGTATTATAATCCCGCGCTTGCCGCTAACTTTCCTGTCGCTGAAATAGTCTACGTGCAGTGTGGTGCTATCGTTAACTATGCTATCTTTTGTCGAAACCATAAATACGGTATTGTATCCCCAATATTGTTTCTTAGGAGCTTTGGGGTTATGCTTTGTAGTGTCATACCTAGCGTCATAGCTGGCAAAATAAAAACGAATGCCACGGCCCCCTTCACTTTCGATCATTTTTATCAATGCGTGTAGCTTTTTGGTGCTATAATATACGCAACGGCTGTCGGGAAGCAATGCAGCCACCTTGCCGGGGCCAACAGGCGGTAAAACTACTGTTCCGGCCCTGGGTGCGTAGTTCTTCACATATTGTAAAGCAGTTTCCTTTGAAAGTGTGTCGGGGTTCAGTATAGATATGTCCGGATCGCTGCTTATTACTTTTTGTTCCGGCCCTTTGCAGGCATACATTAAGCCTGTAACCACTATGGCTACAAGCAGCTTTGTTTTTTGAATTGTCATAAATGCTGGGGTTTGATTTTAAGGTAATTTATTAATTGTGGTGAAGGTATTATGATGGCGAAAAAACGCTGACAGTAAAAATGGCTTTTTTAAAAGCTGTTTTCACCCTGTTGCCCCGGCGCCGCTATACAGACCTTTGGAGGAACAAAAACGAAGGATAGCCTTCGTAGCAGGCTTTAAAACAATAAACAGATGAACACCAAACGCACATTCTTCCGCAAACAACATGGCGTTCTGACTACGCTGCGCTGCTACGTAAATATAATATTATCCATTATCAAATTTAGTATCACAATTTAAAGTAAAATCACATGAAAAAAATGTTTTTAAGTGTACTTATGGCCGTCGTCATGAGCACTGCTATCAAGGCGCAGACTATCGATACCGTTACTTTTAACGGCTTCACCATGGTACTGCATGGTCACAAAGTAATGAAGCTGGTTTGCCGGCCGCAAAGGGGCGGCTATATCGATTCAAGCCAGGTAAAGGTGAGTCATAGCTATACTTATGCCTCGCGGACTGAGTTTTATACCGAAACAGCCATTCAAAAATATACAGAAGCGTTTACCGAAAAGAAGGTGAAAATAACTGCCGACGTTTCGGTTAAGGCGGAATATGGCCCGGCTTCCGGCGAAGCAAGTGCAGGCCTGGAAACTGATTATACCGATAGGTTAACGCAGAGTATTACCAGCACCAATAAAGAGCATAAAGATGTGATACAGATAGATTCGGAAACCTATAAAGTGGAGTATGAGCCGCATAAGGCTATCCAGCTATATGAATGCGTAGTAAGCGTGGCGGGCGAATATCAGCGGATATATGCATCGCCGAAAGTGCCGAATAAAACCTTTAACATTCCATATACCATCGTTATAGATTATTCCAATGCCCCACGCGCCTTATACCAGATTATACAAAGCTGCAATGCAGGCACCGACACCGGGGAATGGAGCACTTTTAATAATATTGGTTACCAGGCCTATACCAATTACACCGGCAGGCCGGTTAATATCTGGACAACGTTTCTTACCTCGCTAAGAGACCGGTTGTGGACTGACGGCAGCGACCAGGACTCCTGGGCAATCTTAAAAAATGCAGCAATCAATGCGCTTGGGCAGAAAGATGCGGCCAACCAATTGCGAATATTTTGCTCCCAGGTAAAAGGTATATATCAGCCGGCGCATAACGAAAAGGAATGGGGGCGCGTTACCGATTTTGCAAGACGATACGATAATTAGGTCGGCTGCCTATAGATTGTTTACACTTATGTTTAAACAGGGAGAAATAAAATAAAAAATATTTTTACAGAATTTCTTGATTTATTAAAATTAATGCGTATACTTGCATCATGAAAACAATATCAATTCAATGCTTTATCCCCCAGCCGAAACATCGGAGAGGATAGCTATTGTATTGACTTAAATAAATAAGATACATGAAATCCTCTTAGAAATTCTAAGGGGATTTTTTGTTTTCGCAACATTTTCAGGGTAGTATATCAATTGGTTCAGATTACTCCGTTTGGAACGGAGAGGGTCTCGGTTCGAGTCCGGGCTGCCCTACTGATAATGAAGGAAATATAGCTCAATTGGCAGAGCAGTATCCTGATACGATACAGGTTAAAGGTTCAAGTCCTTTTATTTCCACTAGTGATTTTTCCTGTGGTGCAATGGCAGCACGGCTGATTTTGGTTCAGTAGATCGTGGTTCGAGTCCACGCAGGAAAACTTTAATATTTCGAAACGGCTAAAGGCTGTTTTGGAGCATGATTTTTAATAAAGTAACCGGCATTGCCGGGTAGGGGCATGGTGTGTATTGTTGTAAAGAAAAATCTTTACTAATGGATCGTGCAATAAGTTTTAAAACAACGGAGAATTAGCAAACATGGTGTATGCGGCGGTTTGAAGAGCCGATGATCCGGGATCGTTACCCGGGTTCTCCACAAAATAAATGGCCGGTTGCCCGAATGGTAAGGGGTTCCTCTGCAAAAGGAAATTGTGCAAGTTCGAGCCTTGTACCGGCCTCGGGGCTTTTCCGAAAAAGTTCTTCGCTAAAAAGGAGACGCGTAACTATCAGCGCATAAGTTTGTCTTATAATAGAAACAAGCTTTAGTATATTTACACCAGATAGTTAACCCGTGGTATACCAGACAATTGCGCCCCAGCCGGCGCTGCAGCCTTACGTTAAATACTTTTGGACGCTGGAGAACAAAACCGGTGAAGCCGGCATGAAAACCTTCCGCACCATGGCCGACGGCTGCCCGGGAATTATTTTTCAGCATGCCGGTAGCGGTAATTTTTTTCAACAGGATAAACAACTGCCGGCCACATTTTTGTTTGGACAAACCACCCGTTACGCCGAAATAAACCTGTCGGGCAATTTTGATACCGTTGGGGTTTACTTTCATGCGGATGCTGTGCAAACGGTATTCGGACAACCGGCGGCTGAACTGACCGACTCCTGCCTCGACCTGGATTTGATCGCCACGCGGCAGCATATTAATTTAACCGAGCGATTGGCCAACACCGTATCTGCGGCAGATAAAGTTGCCGTTTTACAAGAATATTTGCTTGGAGAGGCTACCCGGAACCAGCAGCGTGCAGACAAAACGATGAAATATGCGCTCGAGCAGATCATTTCGTCAAAGGGGGCCTTACCATTAAAGGTTTTACAACAGCGCCTGCACACATCTGAACGGAGCCTTCACCGTAAGTTTACACAATACACGGGCATATCGCCTAAACTCTTCTCGCGTATTTGCCGGTTCCAGGCATCGTTAAAACAATTACAGCAAACCAACTACAGCAAGCTTTCCGATATCGCCTTTTGTCACGATTATGCCGATCAATCGCATTTTATCCGCTCATTTAAGGAGTTCTCAGGCTTATCTCCCGCTCAATATCAAAAAAACTCTACCGAGGTTGTAGAAAACCTCTCCGAAATATCAGGTTGATTTTTGGCCGTTTTGTTCTATTTTCTTTTGCGTTATCGCGGCAATTTTGCTGAAAAGATGATGCAAATGAAACTGAAATTTATTATCCTGTCCGCATTCCTTATTCATACAATCTCCCTGAAGGCACAGGCACAGCAGGTGACTGAAGATGGCAAACTGATATTTGAGAAAAACTGCACCCGCTGCCATGGTTACGACGGAACCAAAGGTTATTGGGGCGCTAAAAACCTCCGCAAAAGCAAGCTGGACGACGAAAAGCTATATGCTACAATCGCTAACGGCAGGTGGATAATGCCCAGCTGGAAGCGGAAGCTTACCCCTGACCAGATACATGCCGTAATTGCCTACATCAAAACTTTAAGAAACTAATTATGACGACCAAAAAAATGAAAGAACTTATCCTGCTCAGCACTGCAATTGCCACGGCATTAATAGCAGGCTTATTTTATGCATACACCTGCTCCGTCAATACCGGCCTCGGTCGCTTGCCCGGCCGCGATTACCTGGCGGCTATGCAGGCCATTAACAGGGCTATCCTAAATCCTTTGTTTTTTGCCAGCTTTATGGGCGCATTGTTGCTGCTTCCTGTTAGCGCCTGGCTAAATTTTAACGACGATACCCGTCTGCGTTTCACGTTGCTATGTGCCGCCGCAATTTTATACCTGGCGGGCGTATTCGGCGTAACAATTTTTGGCAACGTTCCGCTTAACGATGTTTTAGCCCGTATCGATTTAAAATCCCTTTCGCCGGCGCAGGTTGCTGAACAACGGAACGCTTTTGAAAAGCCCTGGTTAATTTATCATAACGTCCGCACTGTAGCAGCGGTGATATGTTTGGCGCTGGTTATATTGAGCTGTATGTTTAAAAAGATGCCGGCGTGATGGCCCTTTTAAAATGACTCCTATTCATAACCGTATGCGCTAAATCTCATACAAAAGCACCGGCCCCGGCTGTTAGATTTGAAAAAATAAAAAAGGAAAATGAAAACAGCAATTGAACATTACGAACACAAACTTTTATTTGAAATGGACCCTTCGGATCTTTTCGCTGCGCTTGAGGCCAAAGAGAACGTTGTGGTGATAGATGCCCGGAAAGATTTTGCTTTTGAAAAGGAACATATCCCCGGCGCAATAAACCTGCCCCACCGGAACATGAACGAAGAAACCACGGCTAATTTCGACAGGTCGGCAACTTATGTGGCCTACTGCGATGGTATAGGGTGCAATGCATCGACAAAAGGCGCTTTAAATATGGCGAGGCTTGGTTTTAAAGTTAAAGAACTGATGGGCGGTATAGAATGGTGGAAATTTGACGGCTATCAAACAGAAGGTACCCATCAAACCGCGGGACTACAGATTGAATGTGCATGTTAGTTTTAACCGACCTGCTCAAGTTGCCAACCCAAAACAGGGTATATTTGTTTCTTTATTAAAATGGAAGTAAGACACTTAAGACTCATAAAAACAATTGCCGACGAAAAGGGGATAACAAAATCGCTTGATAAATTATTCCTGACGCAATCGGCGGTGAGCCATCAGTTGAAGGATATTGAAGAAAGGCTCGGCGTAAAAATATTTTATCGCACCAAAAACCAATGGGCGCTTACCGAAGAGGGCAAAATATTATATCAAACCGCCAGCGCTGTGTTAAACGAAATAGACAAGGCAAACGAGCAGATTAATGAGTTGCGACTGGGTCACGCAGGTGTTATCCGCATCAGCACGGAATGTTATACCAATTACCATTGGCTGCCGTCGTTTATGGTTAAAATGAAAGTGCTTTATCCTAAAATAGAGGTGAAAATAGTGATGGAAGCTACCCACAAACCGCTGCAAAAATTATTGGACAGCGAGCTTGACATCGGAATCACCTCCGACCCTTTGGACGACAAAAGCATCAAATATATCGAGCTTTTTAAAGACGAAGTAATGGCGGTGGTACTATCGGAGCATCCTCTCGCGAAAAAAAAATATCTTAGCCCGGAAGATTTTGCGAATCATCCCCTTATCATCCATTCGTACCCCTTAGAGACAGTGACTGTTTACCAGCATTTTTTGAAGGAAAGCAAAACGCAGCCGCAGGAAATAATTGCGATTCCGCTAACGGAGGTTGCATTGGAAATGGTAAAAGCGGGCATGGGTATAATGACTATGCCTAAATGGGCCCTTAAGCCTTTTGCCGCCTCGTCCGCGCTGACACTGGTGCCGATAGGCCCTAAAGGCTTGATCAGAACGCACTATGTGGCCATAAGACACGAGGATTCAACGAAAAAACACCTCAAGGATTTTATCGAAAACTTAAAGGAAGAATTACTGAAATAATATGGAATATATAATCAGGCCCCTGGAGCCTGCGGATATGCCTGAGCTGCTGGTATTGATGGCCGAACATGCCGCATACGAAAAGGCAATATTCCACCCCGAGGGGAAATCGGAGCGCCTTTATAAAGCAATATTTGAACCACCAATACGGCTTTACTGCGAAGTGCTTGAAGGGGACACCGGGCTGACGGGCTTTGTTTCCTATACCTACGATTTTTCTACCTGGGATGCCGCCGAATTTATGTACATGGACTGTCTTTTTCTCCGCCCGGAAGCAAGGGGCCTGGGTTTGGGGAGCAGGGTTTTAGCAAAGCTACAGCAAATAGCCAGGCAAAAAGGTTGTATAAATATTCAATGGCAAACACCGGAATTTAACGAGCCGGCTATTCGTTTTTATAAGAAGAATGGGGCGGGCATGCTGGTGAAAGCGAGGTTTACTTATGGGTTGTAGCAGGGAATTTTCGTTCGAAAATAGATTGCTTACAATATTTCAGATTTAGGTTATCGCCGGTCAAAAACTTTCGCTAATTTCAGCCGACACTTCGGTTTTCATTTGTAACCGTGTTTAAACCTTAACATAGCTGTAATACCTATGCCACAACCAAGCCTCACATACCCCACTGTTTACATCGGCGAACAAAATACTCCCTATTCATTTGCGCCTGTCGCCACGGCTGTTCCTGCCTTTATCGGTTATACACCGCAGGCAATGTACCAGGGAAAATCATACGCCAACGTTCCTCAAAGAATAACATCTTTTGCGGATTTTCAAGCCATTTACTGTTATCCCGACCCACCGGCCCCTGCCGACCCGGCAAAACAATACAGTCCGCAATATTACCTGGTTCAGCAAAGCAGCCAGCCGGTAAATAATGATTATGTGTTGATTAACGGCAGCTATTATGCAATAGTGCCGGATGCAAATACCATATATTATTTATACAACAGCGTGCGCATGTTTTATGAAAACGGCGGCGCGGATGCTTACATTGTTTCGGTTGGTGGCTACGGAGCTCCATCTTTAAACCCGATGAGTCCGGGTGGACAGATTGTTAACCCAAATGTGCAGCTATCCGATTTATCGGGTGGATTAAATTTGTTGCTGGGCGAGCCGGAGCCGACCATGTATATTTGTCCGGATGCTACCCTGCTTTCGGTTGATGATAATTCCACGCTGATGGAAGAGATGCTTTTGCAATCATCAACAATGGGGACCTCTATAAGCATATTTGATGTAATAGGCGGCCGAAACCCGGACCCGATAATGTATACCAACGACATCACAACCTTCCGTAACGGCACAGGCAGCAATGGCCTTGATTACGGCTGCGCTTATTATCCGTTTATCGGCACCACAATCATGCAGGCTCCGGAAATTGACTACACCAATATTTTTGGCGGTGACGTAACGCAATTGATGCCTTTACTCAATCCGCCGGATAACCCTAACCAGGCTGCGGCAGATGTATTGAATGAAATTATAAGCTCGCCGGATGTGCAGCCTGTAAGCCAATATAATAACGCACTGATTAATGCAAGCCCGTTATACAACATTATCCTGCAGCACATTTTAGCCGATGCAAATATACTGCCGCCAAGTGGTGCAATGGCTGGCGTGATAAAGATGGTCGATAATAACACCGGTGTTTGGACTGCGCCTGCGAACACTTCGATAGTTGGAGCGGCGTCGCTGCCCATTAATTTATCGGACAGCCAGCAGGGGGGCTTGAATGTAGATGCGGTTTCGGGAAAGTCGATCAACGCTATTCGTTTTTTTAATGGCATAGGTATTTTAGTGTGGGGTGCGCGCACCTTGGATGGCAATAGCCTGGACTGGAAATACCTGTCCGTGCGCCGGACGATGATTATGATTGAGCAGTCGTGCAAACTGGCGGCGCAGGCTTATATTTTTCAGCCTAATGATAATAATACCTGGAGTGCTGTAACTGCCCTGATCAGTAGCTTTTTAACATCGGTATGGAAGCAAGGCGGCTTGCAGGGTGCGAGTGCGGCGGATGCATTTTCTGTTAGCTGCGGGTTGGGTACAACCATGACATCCGGCGATATTTTGAACGGGATGATGAATGTAACCGTACGAGTAGCGGTGGTTCATCCGGCGGAATTTATAGTGATTACGTTTCAGCAGCAAATGGCGGGGGATTGAGGGGAAGGGCGTAAATAACTTAGATTAATGGAGGTAAACGAATTTACTAAAATAGAACGATTTTTAGATTGCCTGGAATGTCCGACAGTAGATGGTGTTATTTTTCCTGACCAATCAATACAGATATTAGATGTTAAAATATCCTGTGAAAAACCTGTAAAGTTTAGCATAAGTCCATCGTATTCTACGTCGATAAACGAACTTGAAAAAGCAGGTAAGTTGCACTGGAATCACTGCGCAATTATACATGAATTTGTAGACGAAAAAAAATGTCTTAAAGCTGTTTGCGGCGAAGGTAATTATGGTAGTGACGGATTTGTAAGCCTTATAAATTCAACGACGGGCAATACAAGAGCTAATTGCAGTTAGTAATTTAAGGCATGTTTGGAAATTTAATATCGACCGCCCCTATGAAGTAAACGTATTGTGTTTATGAGGACTTAGAAACGGGAGTAGCGTGGGCAGGTTTGAAATCACGTCATGCCGAAACAATCGGCATGACGTGAAGCAGCCCGTCAATGATGCATCCCTTCCCCGGTTTTCATATACGGCCTGAAATCCGCCAGGCGTTTAAGTAGTGTTTTATTGGCCGCGACTATTTTTGCTCTTTCCATTTCGCCTGTCGGCAAAATTATATACCCATAAGGCGCCTTTTTCTTACCGAGGAACATTTGCTCGGGCGCAATTAACACAGGGCCGTCTGCCTGGCCGTCGGGTATATTGCCGATATCCTCATTGGTTACATAGGGGGCATAAAACATGTAATGCGGCATCTGCATCGTCATTACATCGTGTTTGGCGGGCGTTCCCGGGTAAACGCGCATAACCGGGGCCAGCATGTACGAAACGCCCGACCTTGCAGGCGCTTTATATGTCCCTTTTGTAATCCTGTCAAGTACAATATTCCTTACCTGTAAGGCTGTGAATTTACCGGAAGCCCGCATGGCGGCCACATCCTGGTAGATAGGGAAAATCACTCTTGCGCCTTCGGCGTCGTAGCTTATTGCTGTAAAAATATCATTCCTGAATTCGGCCCATTCCCAGGCAGTTCGGACAACAAGGCAAATAAACCCGTTGTTGCCTTTGCGGGCGGGATAATAGCCTTTCGCAGGGTCTAACAGGTACACAGTTGCACCGGGGCGTAATTGTGGGGGAAGTGAGCTCAGGGCAAAATCGGTTTCGAGGTCGGCGGGCATTTTGTCAAGCTTTGGCTCTGCGGTTTTTTGCGCAAAGCTTTGGGCGGAGATGGACAGAAGGATAACAGCGAATAAAATGCGCCGGATTTTTTGGATTGGGGTGGTAAGAAGTTTCATTATTATAGGGTTTAATTATCTGATTTTTAGGAATATAATTTCCGAAATGAAGCTACGCCGTTACCCTATGTTTAACAATGGGGAAAGCTGCCAATTTGAGGGGGGTATCAGGACAAGGTGGATATATTCAAGTCGATAGCACACTTTGCTTCAGCTGGAAGCGCCCTGGCATGCAACGCATTCATCATCTTCCGCGTCTTATAAAAAAACATATTTATGAGAAAGATATTTATTGGCTGTTCCATTATGCTGGCTTGCGTGGTAACGGCTTTAAGCGCGGCTGCGCAGGGTGCTACAAGAAGCGTTTCAGGCTATAACGGCGTTGAATGTAACGGGCCTTTTAACGTTGAGGTGAAAATAGACGGCACGGAAACGCTTAGGCTGGATGTAGATGCCGATATTTTAAATGATATTGAATCGAAGGTGGAAGGCGGCGTATTAAAGGTACAAATGAAACACCACTGGCGAAACCACAGCAATGTAAAACGCGCTAACATTTATATAACCGCAAAACAGCTTAATTACCTGGGCAACGGCGGTTCGGGCAACATGGTGTTGGAAGGTACTGTTACCGGCAGCAACGCTAAGCTTGCGCTTAGCGGCTCCGGCAATTTAAGGGCGGCTGTTAAGTCAGGGGCAGTTCAGCTCCATTTAAGTGGCTCGGGCGGCATTATCACAAAAGGCAGCGCCGGTGATGCCGAAGTACATATTTCCGGCTCGGGCAATGTTGATGCAAGAGGGCTTACCACTCAGAAAGTAGATGCCAGCATTTCAGGCTCTGGCGGTGTAGAGATTGTGGCTAATCAAACTGTGTCTGCAAGTATCTCTGGTTCCGGCGGAGTAGAATTCTCCGGCAATGCCAGTATCGGCGAAACGCATTATTCAGGTTCGGGAAGAGTGAACAAGAGGAATTAATATAGGCATCGCCTATGTTGAAACACTAAAATATAAAGTGCAGTGTGAATCTCTTAGTACCTCTGCCTAATACACAAAAAGCGCGTTCCTTAAACAGGGACGCGCTTTTTGTGTTATCTCATTTCGTCAAATTTACCCTTTATAATTCGGGTCAAACTCCACGATCCATTCTATTCCATATTTGTCTCTGAACATTCCGGCATATGTACCCCACGGGCCGTTGCCAATTGGCCCTTCAACCTCTCCGCCTGCTGACAGGCCGTTAAATATTTTGTCGGCTTCTTCGCGGCTATCTGCGCAGACATTTATTTTAGACCTGTTTTCGCTTTCGCTTACCCGTCCCAAAAATCCGGGAACGTCATTGGCAATTAACACAGTGTTTTTGCCGATAGGTAATGCAATGCGCATTATTTTATTTAGCTCTTCATCTGGTATCGGGAATTCATCGCTTGCCAGGTCCTTGAAACGAATGATCTTTTCAAGCTCGCCGCCAAAAACTGATTTGTAAAAAGTAAAAGCTTCTTCGGCGTTGCCATTGAAGTTAATCCATGGATTGATTGCTCTCATAATTTTTATTTTAATTGGTTATTTTTCTGTCTATTATTTCTCTGATAAAGTGGGCAACAGATCTTCTAAATTTTGCAGCATTACTGTGTACCCTCCCATGAAGCCAAGCGCTATCTGCTTTTCCATGCGTTCAAGCGATTCATTATAAATAGCGATAAGCACTGTTGTTACGCCATTTTGCTCGCTGAAGCTGTAATCCCATTCCGAACCCGGCAGTTCGGGGTTTTCGTTTTCGTCGGCAAATGAATTATACAGCTTGAAATTGGTTTTCGGGGTAATTGACGTATATTCCTGCAATAGCCAACGGCCTTGTCCTTCGGGGTTTACCATCGTAAAAAACCTTCGCCCGCCAACTTCAAAATTCATGTATTTGGTTTTGCAGCGCATGGGTGCAGGCGCCGACCACTGGTCCAGTATTTCCTGTTTGGTAAAAGCATCCCATACCAGAGCAAGCTCGGCTTTAAACTCCCTGGTAATAAATATCGTTTTCGCCGCTTTGTCAACGGTGACGTCAAATAGCAGATTGTTATTCATTCTTCCTGTTTTTTTAGTGTTAGTAATATGTCGTCGAGCTGATTGAATTGAGTTGCCACGTTTTGCCTGAATTGGGCCAGCCAGTTGTCAAATTCCTGCATTTTTTTTGCATTAAAGTGATAGTAAATTTCCCGGCCACTATGCTCCGGTTTTATCAATTCGCATTCGTGCAATACTTTAATATGTTTCGATACGGCCTGCCGGCTCATATCAAATTTTTCGGCCATTACATTTGGCGTTAATGCCTGTATAGCTATCAACGCTAAAATTGCCCTGCGTGTTGGGTCGGCTATGGCTTGGAATATGTCTTGTTTCATTTTGGAACGTCTAAATAAGCAACCTGTAGGTTGCAAATATATATGCAACTTTTGAGTTGCGCAAATTTATTTGCGATTTTTTTGAAGAATAAAATGATCGGAGAATGTAAAAGGATTAGCGAGTTTTGCCGCCCCGGGTTTAGCCGAAAAAACGGATATTTATGCTATGAAAATTGTACCGGTATTTAAAGTGCGAAATATGCGCACGGCGCTGAAACACTACACGGAGGTGCTGGATTTTATAATGACCGACCCGGATGATACTGCCGACTCGCCTGTAGTAGACCTTGGGAATGGCGACGCGGCATTCCAAATTACGGTTTTTGAAAACGACCGGTTGTTCGGGTCGGTTGCTAACGTTTGGATTGATGACGTGAATGCGCTATTCGCCAAATATAAAAGCCGCGGACTGGATACATCTGGCAAAGAAGGTTCGCCGGTGGAACAGGGACCCATAGACCAGACCTGGGGCAGGCGCGAGTTTTATGTAAAAGATGCTGACGGCAATACGCTGCGGTTTGTGCAGGCGATGAGAGCAAATAATCTTACCTCGTGATATAAAAGTGCGTTTATGTAATGATAACGCACTTTTTGATTTGTTTTTTATTTAGATCCTAACTTTTTAAAGCTACTATTCGCTGGCATTAATTTACACAAGCTATCAGCTACCAGGTCCATCGCTATACGATGAAGATGAGCACTGCCTTTCGTCATATTCATTAGCATGTCCTGTTTCCGGGTAAGGTATTTTTTAGCATGTTTAAGATCGAACTCCATCACCCAATTTATGTTATAGATGAGGTCGGCATATTTAACTGTTTGTGCTGTTGAGCTTATACCGGTAAGCCGGTTTGCTTCTTTTTGTTTACGCTCTTTTTTAGATAAATGGGGGTAAGCCGCCTCGGTAAAGACATCGGTTAGCTCTGTTACACATGCGGTAGTCCGGGCTGCTTCGGCGGCATTGTAGTTGAAACTGATGAGCGCTTCGTACAATTCGCCTGCGTTTACCGGCGTGTCTTCAAAAAGATCATGGCAAAGCCCAACCTCGTAGCCCAACAACGTATAGGAGCCGGCCATTTCCGCCACGCTAACCAGATGCGTAAAATACGGAGTCCTGGTTTTTTTTACCATTTGACGGTCATGCTTTTCCATTACCCAAAGGCCCAGTTTTTGTTCCCGCGTCATTTAAGCTTATCCAGTTTAAAAAGCCGGGATGAACTTACATTTCGTCCCGGCGAATCGGCGCCGAGCAGTAACAAATACAGTTTCATGCCAATAAGCTTTTTATAATAGTCGCTGAAGATTCCTCACAAAAGTCGAGCCCGGAATAATCAGGATTGTAGCCCCCGATGTAAGGCACAGCCATTACATAGATACGGTCATTCAGCGCGCCGTAGGAATCAACCACCTGGAAATTATCATTAATGGTGATGCCGGATACTTTCAGGTAATAGTCGCCGTGCCCGTCCTGTGTAACATCTTTGCCGGCGGCCAGCGCTTTGCTCCCTTCCTCTGCCGACCTGAACCTGAGGCGCGCCGGGCATATTGTCCTGTTCTCTTTGAGGCTTTTGAACGGGAAGTCTTCAAATGCCAGGTGCGGTTGGCCTACTGCGTCAACATATGTTTCAAAATAAACAGCCAGTTTTTCGCTTTGCTCGGTGGAGTAATGGTAGGTTGCGCCTCCGCCGGTTTCCGGCACTACTTCGCTATCCTCACCAACCGGTATCAGCTCCAATACCCCTGCCTGGTGCAACGCCAGCAATTCTTCCGTCGAGCTTTGGGGGATGTAGGCAATAACGATGGATATTAATGGTATCAGCACTTGTTGCAGCCGCAGCATATCCTCGGCCGAGAGGTGTTTGGCCGGGTAATTTAAGGCGAAGCTCAGCACCCCAAGCATTTCTTTCCAGTAAACCGATTCCTTGCGTTTTATCGATTTTTCCGCTTCAACATATTCGGCTTTTAACAACTGGAAAGGGTCTACATGTTCGCGCAGCTCCATCATGGCCGCTACAAATTCCTCTACAGACATATTTTTTACCTGCTCATAAAATACCGGGTGTTTCTCACGAATTGGTAATTTAAAGTCCTTTTCAAAAATGTAATTGAGGGATAAAAAGCCATTGTTTTGCCTGATGTGAGCGGCAATTTGTTCCTTGGTTAAGAGCGAGTCGTTTGATAAATGTGAGTCCTCCAGGTGGAACCTCACAGCGGGGAGCATGCCATTACGCGTGTGCATTACCATTTTAAACCCCGATGCGGCGTCATAAAGCTTGTAATGAAGCTTTCCCTGGCCATCTTTGCTAAATGCACCATTGTGCCTCGACAGCGTTCTTATCGCATCCACAGCCGTAAGCGACGAGCCTTTTATGGCAACGGGGTGGTCCAGTTTTAACGCCAGCTTTTGCGGCGGATAAGGCGAATCAAAATAATTGGGTACTACGCCTTCATGCCTGGTAGGCCAGTTGTGCCCTGTACAAATGAGTATATGGTCGAATTCAAACTTATCTTTGCCGTTAACTTCAACCACTACGGTTTCGGTCTCCGGGTTATCAGTAGCATCCGTAACGTTGCTGCCATAGTGTATCTCGTAGTCCACGAAGGCCTCTTTCGCCTTTTTTTCCAATAGCTTGAATTGTTCTGTAAGGTACTGGCCAAAAAGCAGGCGGGGAAGCACTTTGTATTCGTTAAAGCGGTCGGCAGCGATATGAAATTTGTCGAGGGTATCTTTTGGGGTAGTCTTTATCCAGTCGGCCAGCGGGGTTACTATCTCAGGAATTTCGTTGCCCGAAACATTGGTGATATGCTCATCATTGGCGCCATCCGCACTGTAAGGCATTCCAGCGCCCACTTTTTTCTTTCTTTCAAATACCTCTACGCGGATATCAGTCCTGCCCGATTCCACCAGTCTTTTGAACATAAATAAGCCGCTTGGTCCTCCCCCAAGAATGGCAATGCGTTTTTTATTTCCCAAAATTTTGTGAATATATAGCGTTTGCAGATTAACAGATTTAGAGGGTAAGTGTTTGGCGGGGGAGGACTGTAGCTATAGGGCTCTGGCAACAGTGTACCGCCGCTTCCACTGGCGTAAATTCCGCATGCATATGCCGTAGTTATACGATTGTGTAGCACGGCAGGGCCGGTATCTTTGTGTTAGTAAAACAAACACCTACCGCTATGAAAACATTAACCACCCTGCTGGCATTGCTTACTTTTTTTGGTGCCGGCGTGTTAGCGCAAGACTGCAGCACATTTGTGAACAGCGAAAACGGCAAAACGCTCACCTACATTAACCAGGACGCTAAAGGCAACCGGCAAATGACCGTGGTTTATACAACCACAAAAAAAGACGCATCCACTGTAGCCGTGCATGCTGAAATAAGCGACAAAAACGGCAAGTCAATGGGCACCGGGGATTCTGAAATGGTCTGCGACGGCAACGCTGTCAAAATAGATATGAAATCTTTTATTCCGGCTGCGTCTATGAAGCAGAACATGACGATAAGCGGCGAGGCAAAATACCTTACTTTCCCGATGAAGATGCAGGTCGGCCAGGCGCTTGATGACGGAACGGTTACCATCAGCATGGGCAGCAATGGCGGCCCCGGGATGGACATGCAAATGGACCTGGCAGACCGGAAGGTTGAGCAAGCCGAAACAGTAGCTACAAACGCCGGCAGCTTTGATTGCTTTAAAATTACTTATAGCGCCACCACAAAAGTGAAAATGGGCGCCATCGGCATACCTTTCCACATGAAAGTTACCGAGTGGTATGCGCCCAAATTAGGCCGCGACGTAAAATCTGAAACCTACAATAAAGGCGGAAAGCTGATGGGGACGATGATGCTGGATTCGATTAAATAGCGCTAAGCGCAGAAAAGGCTGAGATGAATATTGCTGAAGTGTTCCATTTTTATGCGCGGAACACCGCGAATACTACACAATGCATTGATTGTTAGACAAATGTATTTTTACTACTTTGCAGCATGTTGATAATCAGTTCTTTATTTAAGGGTTTACAAGCGGGTTTACACTGTAAACCCGGCATTTTAATCAATTAGCTGATAATCAAATTGTAATGAAAGGAACGGGGTTTAGCTTAAGTTAATGACATTGGTTTACATTCATAACTTTGTTTTACGTTATTGCGGCCTTACTTTACTTCATATCTAAATACTTGCCGGCCAATATTGCCATCCTTGTCAATGCCCTCAATTATAACACGATAAGTACCCGCGCCATCTGCATTAAAATATTCAACGGATGCGGTGCCGGTGGTTTTGCCGGTATTGATATTGGGGTTCCAGTAAATGGTGCTTCGGGTGTCAACCGTTGTTGATTGCTGACTCCTGGGTGCGTCATAACGTGGTGAATAAAACGGCCTTATCGCATTGTACCCCTGTAACTTATAGATTATTTCATTTTTTTTTGGCAGCATCGATTTTAATTCAGCCATGCTTATTGGTGTTGCTTCTATTCTCCGCAAATTAACTACAATGACGCCCCGGTTAATGTTTGGCTTGCTCACAACGCCAAAATCATCTTTTGAAAAAACCTCAACCGATTCAACAGTATTGGCATCTAACGTTGTTAAGTAGGCTACATCAACCTCCATCCCGCCGACAAAAATCAGCGCCGGTAGTGGATGTGGACTCTTTAATTCGCCCTTTACGTAAAAGTTTTGCCTTTCGCTGCTAAATTCCATACTACCTACAAGCGGCCTTAAGCCTGTCAAAAAAGAATTCCAACCCCATAGCGCATCGCCTCTAATCAACTGGTAGTACCTTAGCTCGCTTAGGGTGGCCAAAATCCCGTAATCGTTATGGCTAGGGGCTTTTACCTGTTTTTTGCCTTTGATCACTACCTCTTTCAGCATATGAGTATTGTTAAACTGAACTTTGCTGTTTTTTAAATAAGCGTTAAGGACGGTATCGATATTTACAATCTCGTCGGCCCTGGTGTAGTTAATCGGAATGCGTTGGACAGGGTCGGCGTTAACCGTAACTACCAGGTCGCTATCACTTAAATTATCGCTGGCGGTTATCTTAACCTTTGTCCAATCGGTAAATACGAGGTTGGTAAATTTGAACCTGCCGTTGGCATCTGTAACAGAATCGGCGTGAATTTTTTTTTCGGCGGCGGTTAAAGTTACATCTGCATTAACAACAGCGTGCCCTTTTGAGGCTGTCACGGTACCCGCAATGTCAATACCCTGTTCGGCCGGGAAGTTTATGGGCGGATATTTAGCATCTAAAACTCCATCGTAGGCGTAACGGCGATAGCCCTGTGTTTGAAGTAAAACATCTAAATCGGCAGCTGTTTTTCCATCAGTGTGATTGAAATAGTAGTTTGGTTTTTCGATATAACCTTTAATATCCGATGTTAACAGCAGATTGGTTAAAATGGTTGTTTCGGCATCTTCATCATAAGGCGCCTTTGCATCATCAACCACTGTAATAGAGAAATTGCCATCATCGGGCTGGTGATTTTTTTGTGCGCTGATATTTAACTTAACCTTTTGACGGGTGGTGTACGATGGCTTATCGGCGCTGATGGCTAAATTTAACGGGTTGTTATGTTGTATAAAAGCAATGCGCTCGCTTACAGGGCGGCCATCGGCTGTAAAAAGCGTTACCTGTAAAATGCCTGTAGGGAATTTGCTTTTGGGGATGCCGGCACTGTAAACCAAACCGGTTAGTTGGGTTGTTGCGGCAAAGCAAATTAC
>Ga0105239_10000145_pt1 | contig 101218 bp, 65 predicted proteins | sample KBSC44metaG_FD_92761 | JGI IMG/M metagenome (GOLD analysis project Ga0105239, IMG submission 92761) | Corn rhizosphere microbial communities from Kellogg Biological Station, Michigan, USA - KBS C4-4 metaG | ecosystem: Host-associated > Plants > Roots > Rhizosphere > Soil | place: Michigan, USA... | reverse complement strand
GCGGCCAAATACTAGCCCCGTAAAGCCCCTTGGTCAAGGCGCGAAAGGAAACGGAAAGCCCTTGCGTACCAATAGATGCAGCTGCTTATTCTTAGGCTTTTGTTCCATATTATGAATAAGACGACAAAAAATCTTCTGGTGACAGGCGCCGCACTCGCCTCCTCGGTCGCGATGCCGTTCGCCGTCTCCGCGCAAACCACGACCACCGTAAACAAATTGCATGATATGTTCGGCGGACGCGGCCAACACGGAACCTTTGTAAAACCCGCTACGACCGGCACGGTCACGGCCATCAACGGCACGAGCATCTCCATCACGACCAAAGATAATAAGGCGATCACCGTTGATGCTTCGGCTCCGGGCGTCGCCAATATCAAGGTCGGCGATCTGATCATGGTCGAGGGCACGCTGAACGGCACGAACGCCGTCGCGGCCAAGATCAATGACATCGGCACGATTCCTGCCGGCGCGCGTCCCTTCGAAGGCCGCAAAGGCCCGATGGGCATGGGCATGCACCGTCCGAGCGCGATGGGCACGGTAACCGCCATCAACGGCACGAGCCTTACACTCACAGGACCAATGAACGAAATCATCACGGTGGATGCATCCGCCGCTGATATCTCAACTCTGAAAGTCGGCGACAAGATCGCCGTCGAAGGCAGCGTGAAAACGATTGCGGTAACCGCGACCGCGATCCATGCCGCCGGCGACTTCAAGCCACACGCTCCGACGAAGCAACCGCAACCGTCGACAGCGCAATAATCATCCAAAACGCCATCGCCAAATCATTCTTGAAGTACGGGACATCCACTAACCCGTGCACAAGCAGCGCGATCAAGGGCGCAAGGACAAGCAGAGGGCGCGCACTCACGCGCCCTTTTGCGTAGCCAAACCACGCCCAAAGAATCCATCCAAAGGCGATCAGACCGAGCAAGCCCGTCTCGCTCCAGAAATTCAGCAAGATATTGTGCGGGTACTGAAAGATCTCAATGAAGTCATGTCCGTGATACGGCGCGACCACGGTCGGATAGCCTCCCATCCCAGCTCCGGTGAGCGGATGGTCTTTCAACATGTGCACGGTTTCGTCCCACATCCAGACACGCACGCGACCGGACCAATCCTGAAAGGTCACGAGCTTCACAAACGGTTCACGAATCTGCGGGATGATACCGATCGCGAGCACGGCCGCCAGAGCCAAACCGAGCGCGGGTTTGCGCCAACGCTTATCGAAAAGCAGAACGACCCAACAGGCGATCAAAAGCGCGCCAACTCCCCCATCGCTGCGCGCGAGCAAGGCCGCGAACAAAGCCACGGCCGCCACCAGCCAATATTTGCGCGCGAAGGCAAAAGCGCCGATCGGCACGACGAGGAGCGCGAGCGCATTCGGATACGGAAACGGTCCGGTCGCGCGGCGACCGGCACTGATCGCCACATTCCAAGGCGACGGAATTCCGACACCGGTCGCGAACTGGAAAGCGGCCCAAAGTGTCACCCATCCAACCAAACCATACAGCGCATACTCGAAATACTTTTTCTCGCGCTCACTCGCAACCAAAATCGGCAACATCACAAACACCAAGAGTGGTTCGAGTATGTACGCGCGCCACAAACCGAGGGCGCCAATGACAGACGGCGCCCACAGGCAGGCGAGCAAACTCGTAAGCAGCCAAGCCAACATCGGCCACTGCCATTGCTTGAGATGTTTCCAGCCATCCTTCCAACCGCTCCATCCGAAACCGAGAGTGAATGTGATCAGCAAGACTCCCACACAGATTTCGAGCGCCGTGGTGGGCAACGGTCCGAGCTTCAAACGCAAGACATACCCGGGCAGCAGGAGCGGCAACACAACCATCAGCCATTTGGCTATTCCCTGGGCCTTGGTTACCCTGCTCATGACCCCAGCCTACCTATGACCACCGAACAGCTCAAGGCCATGTGCTACACGCCCTCGGGCGAAGTCCGCCCCAAAGCGGACGTGCGCGCCGAAATGATCAACACGCTCATCCTCGACGAGATGATGGATATCGACGAAGCCGAAACACTCATCGACAAATCGTTGCGTGACTTCAACCTGTGGGGCGAACCCAGGCTCGAAGACCTGATCAAAGAATGGGAAGAAGACGAAAAGCAGAACCCACAAACAGAAAACCGCCCGTAGGCGGTTTTCTGTTTCACCGGCAAGCATGGAGCCGGCGAAATCTCTCCTCCGCTCGCTCGCGTGACAAACGATATTGCACGTTTCTCACGCGAGCCAACGGACGATTCGACGCAACAAGTCTTATCATGCCCGCCAAAAGCGTCAAATGGTCGCAGTGGATAACCCGCCTTTCAACGCACGCGATAGACCGCAGCCACATCATCAGAAAAGCCTTGCTCAAAGCGGGAATCCGCACGAATCACGTCTTCGAATCTGGTACCTGCTTTGCGATCGATAAACACGAACGAAGCGCCGGCCATGTCATGCACTACGTGATACGCCGTCGAAGTTGCTTGCCCTTGCACGAGTTGGAAGTAGGCATCCGACAATTCCGGGTTTTGCTTATAGAGAAAGGTCGGATCCAAACCGCTCACCATATGTACTCGATCCGAACCATAGAACAATTCGGGGAACACATCCCAGTTTGATTCATAGACACGCTCCCCTATTTTGGCTTGCGAATCAAGCCACGCAATCGCCGGATCAAAACGTCCGAAGTGACGACTCGAGTCATTGATCGAATGCCAGGCATCAACATCCATTTTCATGACAAAGAGGATGATCACGATCAGCAACACCGGCGTCGCCAGTTTGGGCAGTAGCTCGCGCGCTTGTTTTGAAAATAATTTCCAGTCCACGAGCCTCGCGAGTGTCGCGATCGCAAGCACGATCAACGGCAAACAGTATTCCAAAAAACGAAGGCTCTTGAGCATGAGCGCAAATGGTCCGGCCGCCGCAAACAAAAGAGCTGCCGCGAGCGTGGCTTGCCCGCGCTCGAGCGGGTCACGTCTCGCGACCAATAATCCGAAACAGACAATCGCAAAGGCCACGAGCGGCAAAGCGAGCATGGGAATAAGGTCTTCGATTTGAGGCGGATACCATTCGTTGCCCATCATCACATGCCCATATGGCGTCGCGACGCCGACTTGCACCACCTGCGTCCACAAGAAAGATAGTTCGGCCGAAGCATTGGGGTGCACGAGCAAGCCGAGCCCAATGCCTACAAGCGTCGCAAGCAAAGGCAAGGCCTCTTTCCAGATTTTGGATGTGAGCTTTTCATCAAAAGCGAAGCGACGCGTGAGCCATTTGCCGATCAAAAACAGGACTTGGCAACCAATGAGCAAAACCCAGCCCCCATGCATGAGCGAATAGATAAAACCGATGAGTAATGCGTACCACGGCTTGCGCCAGATCAGACACGCCATCCCGAGCACGAAGCACACGAGCGCCAAAGGCGTAGCTTTGGCCCAGGTCAAACGGAACAGGATATGCGGCAGGATGAGGAGCAATACGAGCCACAGCCCCGGAGCCGGGGCACGTAGGGCTCGCAGCATCAAATAAAAGACGGTGGCAAAGAGGGCGGAAAAGGTCACAGCCGCAATCTGCGCTCCCCATAATCCGCCCCACAACTTTACGAACGGAATCAACAAGACATGATAGAGAAAATGTTGATCAGCAAAATGTTGGCCAAGCGTGGTCAGATCAAGCCACGGAAATGCCTGCAACGGACCATGCGCCGCAATCAATAAAGCCATCTTGGCGTGATAGAACCCGTCCGGATCACTAAAACTCCCCCAGGACTGGAAAAGAGCCAGCCACAGGGCTGACGCGAGGAATACCAAGACGGGCTTGAGTCGGGCCGGAATGGACATGCCGGGATTATACGCGTTTTGCGGAAAAGAAAAGACGGCCCCCGCACACAGATGTGTACGAGAGCCGTCGAGAGAAGCAGCGACCTTGCGGTCAACCGCCGTGGGATTCCGCCGTAGAGGCGGAACGCGTGGGGCGCGGGTCCTCCGCCTCGGCATGGGATGCCGTGGGGGCGGAGGTGGTCGCGCCGGTATGTCCGTACTGGCTGTCGGGTCGCTGGTTGTATCCCAGGAAGATCCCGACCGACATCACGAGACAGATGAGCGCGATGATCGCGCCGATGTAGAGGCCCGTATGCTGGACCATCTTGTGCGGCGCCTTCTTGTAGATCTGGAGACCCATGAAGAGAGCGACGGCACCGACGACCGCAACGGGCATGAGCTCCGCTCCGGTGAACAGTCCCCACTGCGCCATGGCCCAGTCCACGTCTCCGTAGACCGAGTAGCCCATCGAGCGCCGCAGGAACATGTAGATCGCGACGATGATCAGGATGACCACGAAGGCTTTCACCGCCGAGGCCAACTTCACATCACCGAGACCGGCGAACTTCCACACGGAGAGGAGCAGGACAGCGAGCCCGCCCACGAAGCAGACCATCGCCAGGTCATGCTCCGCGATGAGGAGCGCGAGCAGGCCCGCGCACACCTCGGACGGAACCTTGAGCACTCGGCCGAGACTATCGGCCCAGTGCTGGTAGGGCACCCCGAGGTCGTCCGGAATCTCGGCCGCGATGTTCTCGTGGTCGACTTCCGGGGAGGCGGCCTCCACGAGCGGTCGAACGACCATCTTGGTGCCCCAGACGAGGAGACCGACGCCGTACCGGAGCACGACTTCGATCCCGCCGACAGCAGCGACCAGGAGGATGAACAGACCGCAGGCGAAGAAGCTCGCGAAACCGACGAAGATCCCCGACAGGCGGATATCCGGCAGTTCGCTCGCATGCCACTGGCGCAGCACGAGCGCCATCGCGAGAGACACGCCGAAGGCGGCGAGCCACTCGAGCAGGATCACGAGCGTGACCGGCAGGGCAAGCCCCGCACGGCCGAAGCGATCGCGAACCGCCGTGGCGAGCTGGTTGCGCAGCACCTCCTGCATCGGCCGGATGTTCTGCTGCAGAGCTTCCGCCTCCCCTTGCAGGGTGAGGAAGCCGTTGCGCAGCATCGGCAGCGTCTGCAGAAGCGGCTGGTTGAGGATCTGCGCCTGCTGGGCGCGGATCATCGCCGCGTCGTTCTCCTCGAGCGCCTTTTCGGCGGCCGCGAAGAACTTGTCGGCGAGGTCACGCGCTTTGACGATGGTGCCCTCGCGCGCCTCGCGGCGCAGCGAACGCATCAGCGTGTCCATGCCCGAGAGCACGGTCTGCGCATGGGCCTCGGCCGAGATCACGTCATCGTTCCCGACGGGAGGCGGGGTCTGCTGTCGCAGTCCCTGCACCCGCTGGATCGACGCGTCGAGCGCGAGACGGATCATCTGATGGACCGCCTCGATCGGCTGCACGATCACCCCCTGCGGGTTCACGTGCTGGATGAGGTTGCCGAGCGCGGTCCGCTCGAAGCCTTCGCGGATGCGCAGGCCCTCGCGGTCGCTGTAGTGACGGACGTCGCGCGTCGCGAGCCACATGAGCATCGGCAGGCCGAGCCCAAGCAGCGACACGAGGAACATCCAGACACCCGGCTCACCCAGTCCCGCGAGCGGGACGAGATGCGCCGCGATGATCGCGCCGATCAGCTCGACCAGGGCGATGGTGACCGTGCCCCAGAGGAGCACGGGTCGCAGGATGGCGGACACGAGTGAGCGGTCGAGAAGATGCGCGACGAAGCGCCCTCCCCGCATGCCCCACGAGCTCGCCACCTTGAAGGCGTTGATGATGTGCGGGCGGATGTCCTTGTGGGCCATCAGCACGACACCGGTGATCAGCGTGGCGACGGTCTTGCCGTACTCCACGAGATTGTCCTGAACCGAACGTTTCTCTGCCATGGGAATCCTCCAAATCTTCGGAAACGAGGGAGGCGGCCCGCCACGGACACCATGTCCGCGGGGCCGGCCTTCCGGATGGAATCAGCGGACGCCGCTCAACGCGTCGTCCTCGGCTTCGAGCTGGTCGGCGTAGGAGTCGAGCTCCTCGCCGAACTTGCCCGCCGAATCGTGCGAAGGTACCGCGCCCTCGACCAGGCTCTGCGCCTTGTGCCAGAGAGACTCGATACCTCCGCCCGTACGGTGCCGTGCGACGAGACGCTTGAGCAGCTCCTCCTGGAGCTTGGGCGACGGGGCGGCGATGATCGCGTGGATCTCCGCGTCCGTACCCGTCGCGACCATGAACTTGTCGAGGAATTCCTTCCCCTCCGTGCTCAGGATCGACGTGCCGGGAGTAGCCGTGGCGGTGAGACCGGTGAGGCGTTCGACGATGTCGTTGAACTTCTTTGCCTCCCCGTTCTTGAGACCGCCGACGATCTCGATGATGGTCTTGCCCGCCGGAGCGGACGTCTTCAGAACAGCTGCAGTCATCTTGGCACCTCCCTTGGTGTTCTTGAGAGCCTCGGCGACGATCGCGTTGGCCGTGGCGAGATTCTCTTCTGTGGAACGCTCTCGACTGAAAGCGTCCTGTTGCAGGATCGACTCTTCCACGAACTCCTCGACGGTATCGAAGAACTTGTCTTCTTTGCCTTCGAGAATGGACGGGACGGGAACGACCATGCGGATACCCGCGAGAACCACCTTGGTCGGAAGATTCGAGCGGAGCACGGCATCCGTGTGCGTCACCTTGATGATGATCGCGATCACGAGGTTGGCGAACTTGTTGTTCACCCCCTTGCGACCAAGCATGAGAACTTCGTACCCGATGAGGGGCACGAGCTCCCAGAACAGACTGGCGGCCACCGCCTTGGCGTGATGCGCCACGAACCCCCAAAGACTGGTCGGCGTCTTGGCGCGGTTGTCGTTTCTCCGGTTGTCGTTTGCCATGAAACCCTCCCCACCTCGCGGTGGTTACCTATGACTCCCTTGCAAGGAGTCGTGATCTTCAGTTGTCGAATGAGCCACATTGCCCATCCGAGAGAACTCGGAGATCATTCCGCGAACCGTTTTCGGCGCGTGGAATGAACGTCCAAAGATAGCATAAAAAAGCCCTTTTGTCAATAAATCTGCGACAAAATCCGTCTGCTGGAAAACAAAGCGCTCTACTCTCAAGTTAGCCAAATTCTACGGTGCTAAGGTTAGCCCTCTTTTCCCGATATTAGCCATATTTAGTTATTTGACTTTTCTCTTAAATTATGCTATAGTGTTGAGTTAGCTTAGGACCGCGGACAGCGGCTCCAGCTAGCGAAAGTTCACGATTTGGAGGTCCCAGTGAAGAACAACGTCGCTCTCTACAACCTGATCACCATCCTCGTCCTCGCGGCTTCCGGCTGCGGCGGCGCCTCGCTCGACACCCGTTGGGCAGGTGCCCGCGGTCACGGCGAGTCCAATCCGTTCTTGACCTCGCTCGACAGCTCGAGCGAGTTCGAGACCTGCCGCGCCGAACGGCGCGAGCAGCGTCTCACGCTCCTGTGTGACGCGGGTATCCTCACCGGTACCCGCTGCAACGCAGGCACGGCCACGACCACGGTCTACTACCGCGAGGCCGTCCAGCTCATCTGCGAGCAGGACGACCTGCGCGAGCATGCGACGCCTCCGCAGCCCCGACGCATGTCGGAGGCGGACTGCACGAGCTTGCTCGCGTCCATCCCGCCCGACGTGGCGGGCGATGTCGCGGCTCCGGTCGCGCCTTCGTCGGTGACGGATCCGTACATCATGCGAATCCTCACCATGAACCCTGCCCTGTGGCAGGACGACCATGCGTTCTGCATGAACGCGACGAGTAGCTACGGCGCCCCCGGTTACGGAGGTGTCACGAGCGGCTACGGTGGATACGGCGGTGGTTTCCTTCCCCCCACAGTCGGCTATGTCGGCGGCGGGGTCGGAGGTTACGCTCCCGCTCCCGTCGTCGGCGTGCGCTGAACCAGATTCCTTCACCCCACAGATTTCGGAGAAGAAGACATGAAGAACCTGATGATGCTCCTCGCCTTCGTCACGCTCGCGGTTCTCGGCTCGGGCTGCAGCGCGTCGCTGTTCGGTCGACCCATGGTCACCGGCGGCTTCACCGGCTCGAGCTCCTACGGCGCCTACGGCGGCGTCGGAGCCTACGGGCCGAGCATGGTCGCGACGCCGTCCGGCATGGTCGGCACGCGCCCCTACGCCATCGTGGTCAACGTCTCGAACTACTACGGACGTGATCCCGGCGGCAGCCGCTCGGTCTCGATCATCGGCCTCGGGATGCTGCGACCCGGTCGCAACGAGGTCCGCGTCCCCGACGCGCCGTCCGCCGCGCTGGATCTCCAGTGCAGCAACGGAACGATGATCCATCGCGACGTGTCGAGCTCGGTCACGACGCTCGGCTACACGGTGATCTCGGACGTCGACTGCGGCTGGGGCTACTACTGATCAGCCCATCTAGAGCACACTTCGGTCCTCGAAGAGAGTGCTCGGCCCGTACCAATCTGGTACGGGCTTTTTCTTTTCCGAAAAACAAAAATCCCCGCATACGCGGGGACTCTTGTTTCGCTGCGCAGCGAATTTATGCGCCCGTCGTGACGGCCACGAGCTGGGTGAGCACGAAGTTGGAAAGCGCGTAGGAAGCCATGATGATCACGAGGCCGATGACGGCGTTGCGGATCATGGTCTTGGCCTCGCCGACCTGCTTTTCATCGCCACCAGCCGTCATCCAGCGGAAACCGCCGTAGATGAAGTAGAACAGGAGGACGATGCCAAGGAAGCCGAGCACCACGTTGATGATGCGGCCGACGATCGTGTAGAGGTCGGTCGTACCACCGCTGATGCCGGCGGCGTTGCCTACGTTGTTCACGGCGTTGGCGCCGCGCTGGAACGGGTTACCCGTCACCTGGGCGGAGGCAATTGCCGGAAGGGCCGCGAGCGTCGTGGCCGTACCTGCGTAGATGGCATTTTTGAGTGAGAATTTCATAACAGTCCGGAAAGAGTGAAAGCGTACCGTGTCATGTTCCCGATCCTTACGGCGCCGGAGTAGTCGGAGTCGTCGGGGCGGTTTCCGCCGGGGCTGAGGTCACGCTCGCCAGATTGCTCAGGACGAACGAGGTCAGGGCGTAAGCCGTACCGATGATGAAATATCCGACAACCGCCTGCAGTAGAATTTGCTTGGCCTTCGCCACCTGTTTCTCGTCACCCTGCGCGGTCATCCAGAGGAAGCCCGCGTACAGGAACAAGCACAGGAGCACGATGCCGAGGAACCCGATCACCACGTTGATGATGCGGCCGATAATATCGGCCACGCAGCCAGCGCTTGAGCAACCACCGGTCAGGCCAGAGCCTGCGGCAGCCGCATCAAGACCGGTATTGCCCGGGCCCAACTGCGCGAACGCGACAGCCGGCACCGCCAGCAAGCCGGCAGTGAGACAAGTCGCGATCAAGCGCGTACGAATGCGGGGAGACATGACGATTGGAATTCAACTTATGTAGGTTCTTGAGTCGCCGACAGCAAAGAGCTGATGACGAAAGTCGTGATGGCCCAGGCCGAGAGAATAATCGCGAGACCGATAATACCGGCCACGATCATGTTCTTGGCTTCCGAGGTCTTTTCCTCGTTGCCGCCAGACACCATGTACTTGAAACCGCCGATCAATACGATCACCACGGCAATGATACCGAGGAAACCGAGGGCCACGTTGATAATACGGGCCGCCGTCGTGCGGACGTCTCCGCCGCCAAGTTTGATACCGCTGTCGCCGCCGATGGCGTTGAGGCCAAGGTCGTTACCGGTCAAACCGCTTTGAGCGAAGGTGACCGTCGGTAAAGCAGTAGCAGCGACGATGGCTGCCGTAGCTGCGAAACCGACGAGTTGTTTCATGCGTACGTTCATGCGCATGTCACCTCCTTTCTCATGTTGGGATAGATCGTCCACACAAGCAGACGATGGGGATAGGATAGCACACCCTTATGCCCCGCGCACCTGACCCGCTGTCTGGAAGATAAGGCTAATGATTCCGTAGGATAATGCGATCACGAGCATGCCGATGACGGCGTTGCGAATCGTCGTTTTTGCGCTTTGGACTTTCTTTTCATCCCCCGCCGCCGTCATCCAGACCGCGCCGCCATACACGAACATGGCGAGAAACAACGCACCCACGAATCCAAGGGCCGTGCGAATCACGCGATTGATGATGGTGCGGATATTGGTCGTGCCGAGCGGATTCACATACCCGTATTCGGCCGGAGTATGGATGGTCGGAGCCACGTTGGTGTCCGTCGCCGCCGGCTGCGCAAATGCGGCTGTGGCCGGCAAAGCGAAGGTGAGCACCATGAGGAAAGATAACAGGAAGCGTTTCATATTAACGGGCGGTGAAGAAGCTGAAGAAGATGCCGATCAAGCTGTACGAGAAGAAAATGAGCAAAAGTCCGATCACGGAATTTTTGATAATGCTCTTCGCGCCTTCGACGCGCTTGGAATCGCCGCCAGCCGTCATCCAGATCACACCACCGTAGATGAACATGAGCAGAGCCACGGCTCCGATCAAACCGAGCACACCGCGGATACCGCGACCGATAAACGCCGGAATATCCGTATTCGCGCCCAGCGGATTATACAAAGTAATGGGAGCGCTGCTGGCTGAACCCGTACCAACCGGGGTTACCGGCGTACTGCTGGCAGTGCCAACACCGACACAGCTACCCTCGCCCGGCGCACAATCACTCGTGCAATAGCTGCTGGCGTTATAGGTCGTATCCAGGTGAATCGAGCGCACGGGAGCCGCCGTCGTTCCGCGGGCTGCGCAATACGTATTACATTGGTCAGTCGTGATGTTCCCGCCCGCCGCACCGCCCGAAACAACCTGGTCGGCGCGATAATTGCTACACACGCCGCTTGTAGTTACGCGACACCAGCAATAGGTTCCATCCGCGAGCGCAGGCGAAGCACTGAAGAGAAAGCCCGCGAATAACGTGAGCGTCGCGAGCAAACCGGAAATGTAAGAAGAAAAGCGTTTCATAGTTTAGGGTGCCGTTTCCGGGCAGCAACGGCGCGTATCATCACCGGCGCAGAGCCCCGGCACGCAACCACGACGCGTCATCTCGGCCTGCTGGGCAGCTGAATCGGTGGACGGAGCGGTTAAATATTGGCAGCTGAAGGTCGGATGCGAGGCCTGACAGCTATCCGCACCGCCGCCCGTGTCCGAACGGAAGGTGTCATATACCGTGGTTACCAACGCGCCGGCGCCAAACACGAGCACCATGCCAATCAGCGCGTTCTTGATCATGTCTTTGGCTTTGCCGACATTGCCGCTTGAACCGGCAGTGATGTAAAGCACACCGCCGTACACGAATGTGGCGAGCAAAATCGCACCCGAAAGTCCGAACAGGAAATTCGCAAAGTACACGCCGGTTTTGACGATGTCATCCACGGTGCAGGAACCATCCGATACGCAAGCCGGAAGCTGTAAGCGGAAAAACGAGCTACCGCCACCGGTCGTACTCGTCGCTCCCCCGGTCGATCCGGCGCGGCCACCGATACCCGGTGAGCAACACATCACGTCGGAAGATCCAGGACACAAACCGCTCACGCAGTTCTGGGAACGAGCGGTTGCATCCACCGAGCTCGGCAAGCGCTGACAGGAAAACGAGGTAAAGGGGCTACCGGAAGCCGTAGCCGCGTTTCGCGCGGTGGTTTGGTCAGCCGGCGATAGCGATGAGATATCGCCACACGTCGGGGTCGGCTGGGCCAAGGCCGGCAACGCCATCAACACCGTACTGGATACCAGGGCCAAGGTCGCAAGCAGGCGGCGCATATTGATCCGAAGTGTAGCACGAAGGATTTTAGTAGGTCTGGCTGATCTGACTCGCGGCAAAAGTCACCGCATGTTGGGTATCCCGGGCTCCCGTATTCACGTCATTGATCAAACCCTCGAGAGCGGCCTCAGTCGTCTTCGGATCGCGGCCCTGATACCAACTGGTCGCCGTCAAAACCTGGGAGGCAAACACGCCAACCCGCTCGTCTTCGAGCTGCGCCGTGAGCAACGACTTACGTGCAGCGGGTTCATGCGAATTATCCAAGATCTTTTTGGCCGTGTCCGCATTCGTGAGCGTATTCAAGAAGCGCCAAGCCAAATCCTGGCTCTTGGATTTCTTCGAGACCACCCAATACCAGTAGTTCGCCTGGTTTTTGACCGGATTACCTTCGATCTGCGGCAGCTTGCTCAATCCAAGGTTGAGTTTCGGCGCGCGCGCTTTGATGTCGGCGTACTGATACGCATAGCCAAAGAAGAACGCAACCTTGCCTTGCACGAACGCGTCCAGCGAATTCGGCTGACTGGCATTCCAGGTGAATGTATCTTTGGTTGGATCAGCAAAACTCGTATAAAAGTCCGTCGCCTGATACGAGGGCGGCACATCGCGTACACCCTGGAGCGCCGACGGAATGCGCTGGAACAGCGGCCCGTTTTCATTGCCCATTTCGGCGCCATTCTGGAGCATGAGCGCCGTCAGAATATCCGTGCCACGCTCCACGTTATAGGCGGTGCCGATCCCGGCGGCGGACTGTACCAATTTGCCGGCCGTATCGAGCTTGGTCAGCTTCTTCACGTCATCCGCAAACTGGGTCCAATTCTCCGGCGGCGTCGGGATACCGGCCGTGTTCAGGAAATCCTTGTTGTAATAAAGAGCGAGCGTGTCGACGGCCACCGGTACGCCCATCGGACGCTGCTCCACGTCTGGTTTGTCGGAGGTACCCAAATTTACGCTACGCAAAATGTCGGTCGAAACTACGTCCGCAAACTGATCTTTGAATTCCTTGAGCGAAATCGTGGGCTCGCTCGTGAGCGTCCAGGTCGGCGTCTTCTGCAAACCGGTCGTGAAGGTGCGATAGGCTGTTTTCGTCACCTTGGGCATCGAGGTAATCTTCGGCAGATATTCCCCCGTCCAATCATTGTGGATGAGGAAAATATCCGGACCGCGATCTTCCGCGAGCGCATTCACCAATTGGTCTTCATATTCCTCGAGACGCAGACGGCGGAAGTCGAAACTCACGTTGGGATGCTGGCTGCGAAACGCGTTCATCGCATCGTTGTAAACATCGGCGTCATCCACCACCGCCCAGACGGTAAGCGTGACCGGTTTGGAGGCGGCTGTCGTTTCCGGCGACAAACCCTGCGTGCAGCCCTGGCCCGCCAAAGCGAGGAGCGCGGTCACGGCGAGAAAACGTTTCAAAAATCGCTGCATATTATTGCAGCGATTTTATCATATTTCGTACCGATCGAGCCATGTCGTCGCGTTTGAGCGCATACGCGAGATTGGCTTTCAGCCATCCGATTTTCGTTCCCGTGTCATGATAATCGCCTTCGATCTCGACCGCGTAGGCCGGGCGTTTCTTCATGAGCGCGTGAATTGCATCGAGCGTCACATACTCCCCGCCCTTCTTGGGCTTCAATTTTTTGATCTCCCCGAAAATATCCGGCGTGAGAATGTATCCGCCCACTCCCGCAAGGCGCGATGGCGCTTTTTTCGGTCCCGGTTTTTCTACCACCGACTTGATTTGCCACACGCCTTTCTCGACTTTAGCTCCCGGATCAATAATGCCGTATTTCTCCGTGCCCGCATCATCCGTTTTGATGGCCGCAATTACCGGATCGCCGTATTTCTCGAATACATCGAGCATCTGACGCAGACGCGGACGCTTGCAATCGAAGACATCATCGCCAAACAACACGGCAAAAGGCTCATCCCCGATCACGGGCATGGCGTTGAGTACCGGCGTCGCATTTCCGTACGGACCTTTTTGTCGGATGTACACGAAGTTCGCGAGCTTTGAGATAGTCTGCACTTCTTTCAGTGCCTGTTTTTTGCCCTGCATCTTCAGCCAGCTTTCCAGCACCGTGCTTTCGTCAAAATGGTCCTCCACCGGACGCTTGGTATGGCTCGTCACCAAGATTACTTCTTCAATCCCGGACGCGACTGCCTCTTCGACGATGTACTGGATCACCGGTTTATCGATGATCGGCAGCATCTCTTTCGGCATCGCTTTGGTCGCCGGCAAAAAGCGCGTACCAAAACCCGCCACCGGAATCACGACTTTGCGGACGCTCTGCATAGACGCCTATCTTACACCACGATACTCACGAGCTTGCCTTTGACGTAGATGACTTGCTTCGGCTGTTTGCCTTCCAACCATTTCTCGACCGCCGCCAACGCCTGTTTCTTGGCTTCGTCTTCGCTGATATCCGAATCGACCGTGACCTTGCCACGCACCTTTCCATTCACTTGCGCCACGAGTTCAAAGGTTGCGGCTTGGAGTTTGGATTTGTCGTACGAGGGCCAGCCGGAAACATGCACGCTGCCGACTCCGCCATTCTTCACCCATAATTCATCCGCGATATGCGGCGCAAACGGCGCGAGCAGCTGGATAAATCCCGCACGCATCGATTCCGGAATGCCGCCCGCATCCGCAAAGGCATTCGACAGGATCATGAGCTGCGAAATACAGGTATTGAAGTGCATGAACTCGATGCCATCCGAGATCTTTTTCACGCTTTGGTTGTAGATCGTTTCAAGATCGCTGAACGGATTGGCCGGAGCGCCTTCAAACATGTTCCAGACACGGTCCAAGAACTTGCGTACGCCTTCGATGCCGTTCGTATCCCAGGGCACGGCCTGGTCAAACGGACCCATAAAAGCCTGATACACGCGGAAGGCATCCGCGCCGTACTCTTTCACGACATCGTCCGGATTAATCACGTTGCCTTTCGACTTCGACATCTTCTCTCCGCCCTCGGCGAGGATAAGTCCATGCGAGCGACGCTTGGCATACGGCTCACTGCCACACTCTTCCGGTACGATTCCCAGATCCCACAAGAACTTGTACCAAAAACGCGAGTACAACAGGTGAAGCGTGGTGTGTTCCATGCCTCCGTTGTAAAGGTTGACTGGCAACCAATATTTCATCTTCTCGGCTGAGGCGAGCTCCTTTTCATTGTGAGGATCGCAGTAGCGCAAGAAATACCAACTCGAACCGGCCCAGTTGGGCATCGTGTCGGTTTCGCGCTCTGCATCACCACCACACTTCGGACATTTCACTTCGACCCAGTCGCGGATCTTGGCGAGCGGTGATTCACCCGAGTCTGTCGGCTCATAGGCCTCGACTTCAGGCAGCACGAGCGGCAATTGGTCTTCCGGAACCGGGACAAAGCCGTCTTTCGGACAGTGGATGATCGGAATCGGCTCGCCCCAATAACGCTGGCGCGAGAACACCCAGTCACGCAGCTTGTATGTGGTCGCGCGTTCACCCAATTCTTTTTCTTCGAGCCACGAAATCATTTCGTCTTTCGCCTTCCAGGCTGGGACTCCGTTCAAGAAACCGGAATTGATCATCGCCTCGTCCTTAATCACCTGCACCACGGGCAACTCGAACACCTTGGCAAAGGCTTCATCACGTTCGTCATGCGCAGGAACCGCCATGATCGCGCCCGTCCCGTAATTCGCGAGCACATAATCCGAAATCCAAACCGGAATTTCCTCCCCATTGGCCGGATTCACCGCCATTACACCCTCGAGCTGTGTCCCGGTTTTGTCTTTAGATTCGGCCGTGCGTTCCATCTCGGTTTTCGCCGCCGCCTTCTCGCGATAACCGTACACATCTTCCGTGTTCTTGATGTCGCCTTCTTTGACCCAAGTATCAATCAATGGATGTTCCGGGGCCATCACCACATAGGTCGCGCCAAACAAGGTGTCCGGACGCGTGGTGAATACCGTGAGCTTGTCTGTCTTTTCTTTGGAACCCTTGATCGTGAAATCGACATACGCGCCCTCACTCTTTCCGATCCAATTGATCTGTTGCGCCTTGATCTTGTCGAGGTAATCAACTGTTTCGAGATCCTTAAGCAAGCGATCCGCATACTTGGTGATGCGAATCATCCATTGCGCCTTCTCGCGCTTCTCCACCGGATTGCCACAACGCTCGCAGGTACCGCCAATCGCCTCTTCGTTGGCGAGGCCGATCTTGCAGCGCGGACACCAATTGATCGTTGAAGCCGCTTTGTACGCCATCCGGTACTCATCTTTGTTCAATCCAGCTGGCAGCTCATCAATCGACTTGGCGCGACCTTCGACTTCGTCGTAATAGCTATTGAAAAACTTGAGAAACTGCCACTGCGTCCACTTGTAGTATTTGGGATCGGTGGTATCCACTTCACGCGACCAATCAAAACCGATGCCGAGCATCTTCAGCTGGCGGCGAAAGTTCCCGATGTTCTTTTGGGTCGCCGACTGCGGCGAAATCTTCATCTTGATGGCGTAGTTCTCGGTCGGCAAGCCAAAGGCATCCCAGCCGATCGGATAGAGCACGTTCGAACCCTCCATGCGGCGCTTACGGGCAATCGCATCCACCAAGGCATACGAGCGCGGATGGCCCACATGCAAGCCATCGCCCGACGGATACGGGAATTCGATCAGGCCGTAGAACTTTTCGCCTTTGCTTTGCCCCGGATCGGCAGCCTTATACAAGCCGGTTTTCTCCCATTCGGCTTGCCAGCGGGCTTCGAGTTCGTGCACGGGGCGCTTAGACATATATATAGGAAGACGATACGGGGTAAGTTACACGCGGTTGACCGGACGGACAATCCCTGCTAGCCTTGGCCCACTAACTCCTACGTTATCTTGGCACTTGCTGGGATAACGCGAATCTCTTCCCCCTATGTTGAATCCAGACAAGAAGAAGAAAATTATTGAGAAGTTTAAGACCCATTCGACGGACACCGGTTCGCCGCAGGTCCAGATCGCCATCCTGACATCTGAAGTGAAGGAGCTCACCGAGCATCTGAAGACGCACAAGAAGGACTTCTCCTCGCGCCGTGGTTTGATCAAGAAGGTTTCCGAGCGCCGCCGCTTGATGAAGTATCTCAAGCGCGAAGATGCCAAGTCGTACGACGATTTGATGGCCAAGCTCGCGTAAGCAACCAACCCCATCCACTCCGGATGGGGTTTGTTTTTTCCATCAAATTCCTATACGTTGATCGCCTATGGAAATTCGCGTCGCCCCGCAGCGCATCATGCTCGTCAAAAATACGATTGATGCGGCTTCGGCCAAAGACCGAGCCTGGCAGAAAAAAGTGAGCGCTTTTGATGCGATGAGCAAAGTGAGCAGCTTTTTGAGCAAGCCGAAGGACGAAGATTTTTCTCTCGTGTACAGCGAACTGCATTACGAACCGTTTTGGCATGTACTCGCCAAGGCACGCTATGAATATAACCGTACGTCGTCGTATCAAATTCCGGTCCCTGACAAAGAAGTAAAAACAGTCACGATTCATGACAATAAATACGAACCGCATAACGGACAGATCCGTGTCCCGGTAACCGAATATTGCCTGCAAGAAGAGCGTGATGAATCGATCGTGGATGGCATTACGGCGAAAGCCACACCCGAACTGCGCAAATATATTTCCGCCGGAGTCGTAGAAATCACAGGGCTGCTCAAAGACTCGGTGGAAGCAGACGCGATTCTGATTCCGCCGCAAGCACGCGTCTCCGCCATCATGCGCGACTCGTTATCTAAGATGATCAAGGGTATCCAAGCCGACGAAATTCTGGATGAAGACGTGAAGATCGAACATGTCGATCTCTATTACCATCCGATTTACGCGTTCAAATACGCTTGGACCTCAAAACAGAAAGAGGCCATTCTCGAAGTCGATGGCGTAACCGGCGAAATCCGTCCGGGAACCCGTGTATTCAACGAATATATGGGCAAGATTCTCGACCAGGATTTTCTGTTTGATATCGGCGCCGATGCGGTCGGCATGTTCGTTCCTGGCGGTAGTATCGCCGTCAAAGCTGCCAAGCGTTACATGGATACGCGCAAGAAATAAACGGCGCTTTGACGCCCACGCTCGTCCGCTCTAGCCTACAACGGGAAGGAGGTTCCTTGAGCGACTCCGGAGACGAATGCACCTGCGCGTGTCATCACAACTCGGACGTGAAGCATGTCGCGCCCTGCTGCGACGGCCCCTGCGACATTTGTTGTCGCTACATCGCTCTCGGCGGCATGCCGAAGCATCTCTCGGAAGAGCACGGCGATCCGGTCGGTACCGACCAGCACCGCATGCTCGACCCCAAGCCAGATTCCTGACCCGCCACGAGCGGTTTTTTATTTCAAACAAGCCAAATTCGACACAAAGCAAATATTTTGATACACTGTATCTACTGATTCATTTTTCAGAAGCGTCGCCATCTTTTTGACGCTTCTTTCCCTTTTTTTATGTTGACCCAACGTCCTGACCAGCGTGTTGCCGTATTTATCGACACGCAAAACATGTATCACTCGGCGAAAAACATCTTCAATCGCAAGGTGAGCTTTTCGAACCTCGTCGAAGCTGCTGTCGGTCCGCGCATTCTCGTGCGCGCCATCGCATACGTCGCCAAATCCAAAGACAATGCCGAAGCCGCCTTCTTTGACGCGCTACAACAGCAAGGCATTGAGCTCAAAATCAAAGATGTACAGGAGTTTTCAAGCGGCGCTAAAAAGGCCGACTGGGACGTCGGCATGGCTGTAGACGCGATCGCCCTCTCCCCCAAAGTGGATGTGATCGTACTCGTCACCGGCGACGGCGATTTCGTGCCGCTCGTTGAATATCTCAAGGGTCACGGCGTGATTTGCGAAGTCGCAGCCTTCAAGGAATCCACCAATGCGACCTTGCGCACCGTGGCCGACTCCTTCCTCGACCTGTCCGGCGAGCCCGACCGCTATCTCATTGGCGAAGGACGCCCGGGCATGAAGCGCAAACCGGAGGCCAAAAAAGGCAAACTTCTGCCGCCGCCGGACAAGGACATTCCCCGCAATATCCGTATCAGCTACTAGGACCTAAAGCGCTTGTGAAAACAGGCGCTTTTTGATACACATCACAAGTCGGTCGCGGGGTCGTCGATCCCTTTTCGAGGGATTCATCAACTTCGTGCACCGGTGGTTACTCACTTATCTTCGTTATGATCAAACAACCCCAAGAGTTTTCGATTGACTGGGCGGGCCGCAAGCTCACGATTGGCGTAGGCCAACTCGCCCAACAGGCCAATGGTTCGTGCACGGTGCGTTATGGCGACACGGTCGTTTTGTGTACCGCGACGCATGGCGATGTCCGCGACGGTATCGACTTTTTCCCGCTTCAGGTGGATTTCGAAGAACGCATGTACGCCTCGGGTCGCATCAAAGGCTCGCGCTTCATCAAGCGTGAAGGCCGTCCGACCGACGAAGCCATTCTCTCTGGCCGTCTTATCGACCGCGCCATCCGCCCGCTGTTCCCGACCGGTCTCCGCAACGAGGTCGCCGTGGTTGCGACCGTGTTCTCGCATGACCAGGTAAACGACGCCGACGTGCTCGGTTTGATTGGCGCTTCGTGTGCGCTCGCCATCTCGGATATTCCGTGGAATGGCCCGATTGCCGCCCTGCGCGTCGGTCGCAAAGACGGAAAACTGATCGCCATGCCGAGCTACGAAGAAACCCTGCTGGGTGACTTCGACTTGGTCGTGGCTGGTTCGCCGGAAAAAGCCGTCATGATTGAAGCCGGCGCCAACCGCATCCCGGAAGCGGACATGTTGGCCGCCATGAAATTTGGCCATGATTCGCTCGCGCCGGTGGTCGAGCTTATTAATAAGGTGCAAAAGGCGGTCGGCAAAACCAAACTCCCGATTGCCACCAATCCGGAGCTCGAAGCTATCCACGCCAAGGCCCGCGCGTTCTTGGAAACAAAGACTGGCGTCTTGTTCGCCGAACCGCTCCGCAACAAAGCGGATCGCAAAGCGGCCGTCAGCCGTTTGAAGAAAGAATTGGAAGCCAATCTCGAAACCATCGGCATCGCCAAGGAGGATGCGAAAAAAGCCATGGGCGTCATGGAGTCTTTCGTGGACGATGAGGTCACTAAAATGATTTTGGACGAAAAGCGCCGCGCCGATGGACGTGGTTTGGACGAAATCCGTGATCTCGGAGCAATGGTCGCGGTTATGCCGCGCACCCATGGCTCGGGTTTGTTCCAGCGTGGTTCGACCCAGGTGCTTTCGAGCGTGACGCTCGGCTCCCCGGGCATGGAACAAACGCTCGACACCATGGAATTCCAGACTACCAAGCGCTTCTTCCACCACTACAACTTCCCGAGCTATTCGGTCGGTGAAACCAAGGGCAATCGCGGTCCGGGCCGTCGTGAAATCGGTCATGGCGCGCTCGCCGAACGTGCGCTTATGCCGGTGTTGCCGGACAAGGAAAAATTCCCGTACACCATTCGCGTCGTGTCCGAAGTGTTGGGCTCGAACGGCTCGTCTTCGATGGGTGCCACCTGTGGCTCGACGCTCGCCTTGATGGACGCCGGCGTGCCGATCTCGGCTCCGGTTGCGGGTATTGCCATGGGCATGGCGTCTGACGAAAAGAACAACCGCTACCAGGTGATTACCGACCTTCAGGACTTAGAGGATGGCACCGGCGGCATGGACTTCAAGATCGCGGGTACGGCCGATGGCATCACCGCCATCCAGATGGACACCAAGACCTGGGGTTTGCCCTGGAACGTGATCGAAGAAACGCTCGCCAAGGCGAAAATCGCCCGCTTGCAGGTGCTGAAAGCGCTCGCCGAAGGCATCCCGGCCGTTCGTCCGGAAATGTCGCCGTTTGCGCCGCGCATCGTGTCCTTCCGCATCAATCCGGAACGTATCCGCGACGTGATCGGTCCGGGCGGAAAGCAGATCAACGAAATCATCGCCCAGCACAAAGTCGAGATCGACATCGAGGACGACGGCTTGGTGATGGTGACCTCGAACAATGCCGAATCCATGGAAAAAGCGGTGGAATGGATCAAGCAGCTCACGCGCGAAGTCGCGGTCGGTGAGATCTTCGAGGGCGAGGTCGTGCGCATCATGGCATTCGGCGCCTTCGTCTCGATTCTCCCCAAGGTGGACGGTCTCGTGCATGTCTCTGAACTTGCGCCGCAGCGCGTCGAAAAGGTGGAAGACGTGGTTAAAGTCGGTGACATGGTCAAAGTGATCGTGACCGAAATCGACAGCCAGGGCCGCATCAACCTCTCGATGAAGCGTTTGGATCCGAACTACACGCCGAGCGACCGCGACAACAAGCCGCTGCGCGATTCCAAGCCGCGCCGCTAAGCCATTCGCATGGGGAACGAGATCTTCATCAACGCCAACAGCAATATCATCCTGGCCGAGGGCCATGGCCGCAGTTTCTGGTTCTCCTGGAAAGCCGCGGCCCTCGGTTTGTTGCTAGGCATCATCTTGTGTTTCGGCCTGTTGATGATCGCGCTCGCCCAAAATCTTCCGATTCCGAAGGGCACGGTGTTCGTCGCCTTCTTGTCGTCGGATGAAGCGCAGCATTTGCCCGAACCGATCCGTCGCAGTCTGCCTTTGGACTGGACGGCGTATCTCGACGGCAAATCCAGCTGGCCCGTCTTGTTTGGCGTCTATCGTCGCGACAATCATTGGTATTCGTTTGCCGCTTCCCCGCTCTGGCATGTTCCCAAAACCGACAAACTCCATGTCACCAAGGCCGGTTTGATCACCTTTGTAGCTGACACCGAAAGCGATGCCACCTGGGGCAAGTCCTACCTCGGTTTCTTGGAGCATCGCGGCCTTGGCGGGCCCGTCTTTGCCGCCGACGTCGATGGATTCTTCAATCAGACGGAGAACGATCCAAAAACCTGGACCTGGATCAGCATCAAACAAGGCATGCTCGTAAGCGACATGCGCTTTCCGGCTTCGCATTCCACCAACATTCAAGCGGCGGATGTGGCTTTGCGTCTTGAGCCGGGCGATGGCAAAGAAGCTTTGGCCGCCTCGATTCCCGACCTGCCGGATGCCGAGCGTCTTAAGAGGCTGCCGCCCATGTCCGAAGTGGCTATCCGCTTCGGCGATGAGGGGCCGTCACTTGTGCGTCTCGCTTTTGAGCAGACCCTGAATGAGCAGGACGCCTCGGCCCTGCTTGGCGCATACGGTTTCACGATGCGTAAATCCATCACCTTGCCCGATGGAACCGTGAGCTATGAACGCATCGAACCGGTCGCGACCTCCGGTACTTCCCTACTTGGCGAACGTAAAGATGAAAAAGGCCGTATCGCCGAGATCAGCGGCAATTCGTTTGTCCTACACAACGCCTCGTCTACGGGAGAGCTGCCACTCGCTCCATCCTGCGCCAATGGGAATCCTTGGATGCGTCTGTCCGAAGATGCTCTGTCTGCTATCTCCAAACAACTTGGCCTTGATCTGCAACCTGGTGACTTGCGCCCGCTTCAGCTCGTGAGCAATAAAGGCTATTTGGCCGCCTGTTTCGAATAGATCACGAAACGTCCAGATTTGTTCCAGTTCGAGGAAGATTTGAGCAGCGGAGCGACACGTAGTAGAGCTACGTAGAGCGAGCAGCGGAGAATCTGACGATGAAATGGAGCAAATATGGACGTTTTTTTGGGAAATATAACAGGGCCACTGACCGCCCTTTGTTGCAAAAAGCAATTTGGCGCGTGGCCCTGAGGCCGAGAGACGCGGTCGTGTTCGTTGAGTGGCGAGCTTGCGCTCAAGCCGACAGAACAAAGCTGACACATCGTGTATCCCCGGTCTTGGAGACTGCTTCCTCTACCTGGTCCGCGGCAGAGCCCTGTGAAAGCGCAAGCGCTCTCGATTGGGATGCCCAAGGGGGTATTTTTTTGTTTTTGGTTTCCATGTGTCCCGAAGGACGAATGGACCGAGTGAAGGAAGGGAATCGACACCCATCAAATTGGCCCGAAGGCGAATTGCAACATAAATGCTGCGGATGGGGGTCGGTCCTATAAGCAGTGTAAGGTGCGAACTCTCTTGTCCGCCCGGTAAAGAGAATGGGCTGGACTCATCGGACGCATTTCGCGTCCCCGTGAAAATGATACGAACCAAAGGTGCAATTGCAGGCGCGACACGTTGTCGGCCCAAGGAGCGTTTGGTCCCGGACAGGACCACATTCATAATACCATTTTTAGAGATGAGCTCCAAATACTCTGTGTATAATGGAATATCTTCTCTGTGTTGAGCACAATAATTTTTTCCACAGCTCTCTGGATAACTCTCGCATCCACATGTGGATAAGAAAAGTATCGAACATTAGTGCCGTTCTGGAATTGCTAAACTAGATACATGTCAGAACGTCGCTCGACGGAAGAACTCCGTCGTCATTACGACCTCGAAAAGCGGCTAGCCGCCCGTTTGCGAAAATCCAAATCCCGGGCCGAACGCCTCAAGCTTTATCCCGAACTTTATGATGAGCTCTATCGCTCCGTCCCCTATCTCAAAACCAATCCGACCACTACCGACCCGATTCAACTCGCCGCCACGGAAAGAACGCTAAAACGCTTTCTTCGCAAAGATAAGGTCTTTTTGGAGATCGGGGCCGGCAATTTGGCTGTTTCCCGCAAACTGGCGCCGCGCGTGAAGCAAGTCTTTAGTCTTGATGTATCAAAAGAGTTTGCATTAGCTTTGGGCCCATTACCTAAGAAAATCAGCCTGATTTTGTCGGACGGCATCAGCATCCCCTTGGGCGACAACACCGTCGACATCGCCTATAGCAACCAGCTCATGGAACATCTGCATCCGGATGATGCCGAAGCACAGCTACGCCAAATCCTGCGCGTCCTCAAACCCGGAGGCCGCTATGTCTGCAATACGCCGCATCGCTTCAATGGCCCACATGATGTCTCGATGTATTTCGACGAAACCGCCAGCGGTTTCCATCTAAAGGAGTACACCAATCGCGAGTTGGCCGAGCTCTTCCGCAAAGTCGGGTTTCGTAAAATATATAGTCTGACTGGCGTACGTGGCTATGTTCTGCCCCTACCGCTTTGGTGCGTGACCGCATTCGAAGGATTTCTTGGCTTATTTCCCAGCAAATTACGTCGTTCTATGGCGCGTTTTCTGCCTTTCAAAGCCTGGCTAGGAATCCGGCTAGTTGCCAAAAAGCCCTGAAAAAAGCTAGACTACTGGAAATGTATGCCTCTTACCTCTGAACAAATCGCCCACTTCAAGGATCGCCTCCTGAAAGAACAGGCCCGTTTGAGCGAGGAATTGAAGGATCTCGGCGGATCCAACAGCATTGCCGAAGAAAAGGATGCTGAAGGCAAGTCCGAAGATGACAACTCGGTCGAACTGACCGAAATTGTCGACAACGAAGCGATTGTCGAGCGTTTGGAGTCTGATCTGCGCGACGTGGAAAAGGCGCTCAAAGCGATCGAGAATGGCACGTACGGCATCTGCAAATACACTGGCAAGGACATCGATATCCGTCGTTTGGAAGCGCGCCCGACCTCGCTCACCTCGATCGAGGCCAAGAAAGCGCTCACGCAGGAACTGTGATCGCCAAGTCATCGATTCGCTCATGGACAGCCGCCTTCATTTCGGGGGCGGCTGTTTTCGTTGCGGACCAATGGCTCAAAATCACCTTCTTCGACCATATCCATTATGAAGCCGAGGCTTTCTCATGGATGAATGGACTGATTCGTTCGACGCTTTTTCATAATTACGGCATCAGCTTCAACATTCCGATCCCCCAAGCCCTGATTATCCTGATTACGGGAATTGCTCTCGGCTGGGCCGTGGCTTTACTCGTCGAACGCGGCCGCTCTTCCGATCTTATCGCCTGTATTTTGATCGGAATCTTTATTGGCGGAACGCTCGGCAATGCCTTTGACCGCATCATGCTCGGCTTTGTCCGTGATTGGTTGCTCTTGTTCGGACGCTCGGCCATTAACCTCGCGGATGTGGCAATCGGCGGCTCTTTGATCGGGTTCGTTGCCTTGACAAGTAGGAAAAAATAGAGAACGCGGTGATACATGGCCTCCCATGTCATCACCGCATCCGTTCTTGGTTTGGATGCCCACCAAGTCAGCGTCGAAACCGATATTTCCCCGGGTTTACCGGCTTTTGTGATCGTAGGTTTGCCGGATGCCGCCGTGCAAGAAGCACGTGATCGCGTAAAAAGCGCCTTGCGCCATGCCGAAGTCGAATTTCCACGCACGCGTGTGACCGTGAATCTTGCTCCCGCAGATTTGAAAAAGGTTGGAACGCCGTTCGATCTACCCATCGCGCTCGGCGTAATGGCGGCTGCGGGTTCTTTGGCTGAAGAGCCTCTGGTTAAGTTGATGCTGGCCGGCGAACTCGGTCTTGATGGCTCTCTTCGGCCGATTCATGGCGCGCTTTCCTTTGCTTTACTGGCCAAATCACGCGGTTTGCAGGAATTGATTTTGCCCTATGAAAACGCACCTGAAGCCGCTTTGGTCGAAGGATTGCGCATCATTGGAGCCAAACATTTACGGGATGTTATTCGTCATGTGAAAGGCGAAGTGCTCATTCCCGCCGAAACGCCACGCGCCCTCGTACCTGCCGACATTCCGTTCACCGGCTTGGATTTTTCCTCGATTCGCGGCCAGTCCCAGGCTCGTCGCGCCTTGGAAATTGCCGCAGCCGGCGGACACAACGTGCTCATGCAAGGTCCGCCCGGCTCGGGCAAGACTTTGCTCGCCCGCGCTTTCCCCTCGATTCTCCCCGTGCTCACCCGGGAAGAAGCGCTCGAAGCCACGCGCATCCACTCGGTAGCTGGAATGCTCCCACCCGACGGCATGATCAGACAAAGACCATTTCGCGCTCCCCATCACAGCGCGAGCGGCGTCGCTTTGGTGGGAGGCGGCGCCGTTCCCAAGCCCGGAGAAATCTCGCTCGCCCACCGTGGTGTTTTGTTCCTGGATGAATTCCTGGAATTCCCGCGCCATGTGCTCGAAACCCTGCGCCAACCGCTGGAAGATGGATCAATCACCGTCAGCCGCGCTCAAGGCACCATGAATTTTCCGGCCCGTTTTACCTTGCTCGGCGCCATGAATCCCTGTCCTTGCGGCTATCTCACCGATCCGGATCGTACCTGCGCCTGTACACCCATCATGGTCGCCAAGTATCGGAAGCGCTTGAGCGGACCATTGCTCGATCGCATGGATTTATTCATCGAAGTGCCGAAAGTTCCGACCGCTGAATTGACCGATATCTCACCCGGCGAAACCAGCGAACACATTTACCGGCGTGTCCAAGCGGCTCGCGACCGGCAAACCGCCCGCGCCAGCCAAACCGGTTGCGGCACCAATGCCGAACTCACAAGCGAACATGTCCGTAAGCACCTCAAACTTGAAGACGGAGCTCGCACCGTACTCGCGTATGCGGTCGAACGACATCGTTTGTCGGCTCGTGCCTACTTCCGTCTCCTCAAAGTTGCTCAAACGATCGCCGATCTCGCCGAGGAACGCATCATTTCCGCCGAACATGTCGGCGAAGCGCTGCTCTATCGTTATGATCAATCATAAGGGACACTCGATTGACCTAGGGCGGAGCTTCTGCTAACGTAACCCCACTCTGGGTATAGCGTGATTTCGCTCAACAAAGCGAAGAAATAGCCACCGCATGTCAAATCCCTCTCCTTTCCGCTTGTTCTTGAGCCGCATCGCCTTGGCCGCGTTGCGCGCTCTTGGCGGAGCCAAAAATCTCCTCGTGAAGGCTGGCAAGCCGTTCGTGCCGGCCGTCCAAGCCACCGGACGCTTTCTGGTGCGCTGGATTTTGCTTCCGGCCTACCGCGTGGTGCTTATGCTTCGTCTCCGCCTTGGCCGTTTGGCCTTGTCGGCACGCGGCGTCGTCTTTCTCGTCTTCACCCACCGCTATGTCTTGCATGGCGTCGTGGCCGCTTTGTGTCTCGTGACCATCGCGACCCAGCTCCAGGCCCATGAAGCTTCGGCTTTGGACTCCGGTCAGCGCAGTCTCCTCTACTCTTTGGTAACCAATGGCCAAGACGTGGTCGTGGAAGAAGACGCACGCCCCGAACTCGCCCAAAAGGATGCCAACTACCTTGGCCAGGATACGATCGTGAGCGATCCGGGCGTGGACTACGACTACGCTACCGATGTTTCCGACATGCCAGCCGACCTCACGGTTCCGGGCAACATCGCGCTTTTGCCGGGCGCCGAACAGCCGGGCACGCCGGGCGATGTGCAGGTTGATCGCACCAAGACCGAAAATTATACGATTCAGCCGGGCGACACGATTAGCGTCATCGCCAGCCGCTTTGGCGTGACTGTTGGTACCGTGCTCTGGGCCAACAACCTCACACAAAAGTCTTTGATTAAACCGGGCCTGACTCTCAAAATTCCGCCGGTTTCGGGCGTATTGCATACGGTGGCCAAGGGCGACACGCTCCAGAAAATCGCGAACACCTACGATGCCGATCTGAACGAGATTCTCGCTTTCAACCACATGGAAGCGGGCGCGAAACTCAATCCGGGCGACGAATTGGTCGTACCGGGTGGCACGCCTCCCGCTCCGGTTGTCCGTCCGATCGCCGCCAATCCAAATGTCTCCATTCGTCCGAGTGTGCCGATCTCGAGCATCACGGGTAAAGCTCTCGACGTCTATCAGGAATTGACCGGCAAGGATGATACGCGCGCCAAGCCGGCCGACGCGCCGGCGGATGCGGTCGACAACGTGGCCAAGGGTAAATTCCTGTGGCCGACGCGCTTGCACGTCATCAACCAGTACTATGGTTGGCAGCACACCGGCGTCGACATCGATGGTGACTACACCGATCCGATCTACGCCGCCGCCGATGGTGTCGTGGAAACGGCCGGTTGGAACTCGGGCGGTTACGGTCTCATGATCTTGCTCGACCACGGCAATGGCAACAAAACCCGTTACGGTCACGCCTCCAAACTGTTCGTAAAGGCCGGCGACACCGTGAAGCGCGGCCAAGTCATGGCCATGATCGGCACCACGGGCCGCTCCACCGGTACGCACTTGCACTTCGAGGTCTACATCAACAACAAGCGCGTGAACCCGCTCGCGTACATCAAATAAAGATCGAACAAACCAAAACCCCGCCGATTGGCGGGGTTTTGTGTGGTGGACCCTAGCGGGATCGAACCGCTGACCTCTTCCATGCCATGGAAGCGCTCTACCAGCTGAGCTAAGGGCCCAAAGAGTGCGAGAAATATGCCAAAAACTCCCGGACCCGTCAACTCCACGCGTCAAAAGCACCCATGCGGTAACGGCGCTTACCCTGACGCTGATCCGAGCGCTTTTGCTCACCCTGCACGCGGCGAAATGCGCCTAGCAAGCGAGCGAGCGCACGTTCATCCGTACTTTCAGGCGGCAGACTCGCAATGAGCGCATCCCAATACTCGATATTCTCCTGATCCATGGTCGGCTCCGCTTCTTCCTGAAGGGACATCGGCTCTTCCTGAACTGTCTCGACCAACGCAAAAGCGATCGTTTCGCTCGGAACTTCGGGCGTGGAGGCGATTTCCATCACTGGCATCTTGTACTCCGCACCTGGCACGCGCACCCCGCGCATACGCAACTCCGAAGCGATCATCTCTTGGCGTTCACGCTTGGTGGCATGATTCGCATCATCTACAAATGCCGAATGACGCTCCCAGTCATTCCACTCGGTGCGCAACTTATCCGTGCTTTGCCCGGCGAGTGCGATGCGCGCCAAAGCCCGCCGCGCGATCTCTACGTCCCTACGCAAGCCTTGCAACTCCGACATGAGCTTTGCGTCGTCTAGACGATCCACGGCCGTCAGAACGCGCTCCAAGGCCTCATGCTGGCTTTTAGAGATGCGGATGAACTCTGAAATGAGTGTTTTTGCTTCCGAACGCAAAAGCCGGCGCAACTCAGCGAGCTGCGACCGGCTACGACGTGACGGAAGACGCGCGTTCACACTAGCGGCTCACGGGGTTGGTGTCGGAAGAGCCATGAATCGGTTCGACCACCGGTTCGGGCAAGCCCTTCGGCGGGTTCTTCTCGGACTGAAGCGCCGTCAGACGCTGCTTGATAGCCTGGTTGTCCGGGAACTTCGCGGCCAGGTCATTCAACTGGGCGATGGCTTCATCTACTTTGCCCTGCTCTTCAAGCATGGCGGACAAATACCACTTGGCGTTCAGGTTGGTGCTATCCGCTTGCACAACTTGCTGCATCAACTGAAGGGCAGCCGTCTTTTGATTATCGCGATACAAGAGCAAGGCGAGTTCAAAGGCGACGTTCGCATCATTCTGATTCTGCTGGAGAATGAGCGCGAGCTGGCTAATGGAATCTTTCAAGCGGTTTTCACGTTCATACACGACGCCGAGATAATAGCGGGCCGGCAAGTAGTCAGACTTGGCCACGATCGCGCGATTCAAGACGTCTTCGGCCGTCTTCAAGTTGCTGTCGGCATTGTCTTTCGCATCCTTGGCCTTCGCCGGATCAGCATTATTGATGTCGGTGCGATAGGCATCCGAGCGCAAGAGATACAGCTTACCGACTTCGCCCAGGAATACCGGGTTATTCGGTTCGCGCTTCAAAGCTTCGGCGTACGAAGCGATCGCTGCTTCGTCGGCGCCACGCGTAAACGAGGCAATGCTCTCGTACAAAGCTGCGAGGTTCGAGAAGTTGTCGACGTTCATTGGGTTGGTGGTTGAAGCCGCCAAACCCTGGTCCACGGCTGCCTTGATTTCATTCTGGATGACTGCCGCCTGTTCTTGCGTCGGCTGGGCCTGAATCAGATTAGCCGCCTTGATCAAGTGCGCTTGCGACAAGTTGCGGGCATACATGTCCACGGCCGGATTGAGTTGGCGCGCGCGATCCAAGCTCGTGATCACTGCATCCAAGTTTCCACCATCACGGAACATGCGTACGCCATCGGAGAAAGCCATTTCGGCGGAGAAGCGCTGACCCATCATCCAAAGGACGGCCACGCCGACCACGAGCGCGATGATGAATTTGGCCGAAATGAGTTCAAACGCATACTTGGAACGCGCTGAATCCATGGTCCAGGTTGTTCCGCCGGCCATAATGGCGAGCAACGCGAGGAACATCCACAGTGCGGCAATATGCGCGACGTTGTAGTTATAGAAGAACGAAATGAAGACGAGCGTGGCCCAACCACTGAAGATCGTTACGAGCGCATACCAGCTGTCATCATTCTTTTCCTTCACCAAGTGCCAACCAGACTTCACGACGATCGAGACCAACCACAACAGCCAAAGCGTGATACCAACAATACCGATTGAAGCGAGCAAGGTCAGGAATTGCGAGAACGAGCGATCAAAACGCACATTCCAGAACGGCGACAGGTTTACGGCCTGATCGCGGTACATGGCATAGCTATACGTCCAACCGCCAGGACCGACACCGAACAGCGGATGGTCGCGCAAAGTTTGGCGCGCGATATCCCACGAAGCAGCGGCAGACGGCGAAACTTCAGCCGGCAAGTTCAGTTTGAGCGGGCTCGGCAACCACAGCGAGACAACGGAAATCAATACGAGCAAAGCCGGCACAATGAATTTGGCCGGATGACGCGTCTTGAGGTTACGGATGAGCCCGATACCGACCGTGAGCGCGGTTCCGAACAACAAGGCAACCCAGGCCACCCAGAAATCGGTCAGGAGCAGCACGGCCAAAGCCACGAGCACCGTCGCCCACAACATGATGCGCGCCACCATGCCGACCGGCTTGGGCGAACCAAGCAAACATACGTTGTTGCGGCAGCCATGGAACAGCAAACCGGCGGCAATCACGAGCGGAGCCACCATATACGTAGCCAAGCTATACACGCTACCAATGGTAGAGAAGGTATTTGTCTTGGAAATCGCGGACGGCAGGACAAACCAGCCAAGCATCTGGCAAAGGCCGTACGCGCCGGCGAGCAACGAGCCGAGCAAGAAAGTGAAAACAAGGTTATAGACCTGGGCCAAGTTCTGGATGCGGTTTACGGCCACGAAATACAGGCCGAGCAAGGCCACCATGGTCGAAACGGCCCACGGCATCTGGCCCAAAACGCCCACGAAGGAAAGATAATGGTCAGGCGCCATCCAAGCGACCACTGCGTACAGCGCGACGAACAATACGGCCATCACATGTAACCAGCTGCGAGAAACCGTCATCGATTTCATGGCAACGCCCTTACCAAACCATGCCACGACGCCGATCACGGCGAACAAAACGAGCAAACTCTGCTTGGGGAGCTCAAGCGAATCGATGGTGAGCGAAGTAAACAAGAGCGGAACCAAGAGCACGGCTCCATGCAGGGCGATATCCATCAGGATATCCATGAATTTTGCCACTCCGGGAAAAGTCTTTTTTTCCTTGTGCGGTTCGGACGACAAAGCGGCGGCGGGAGAGGACATCTGCATATGTTTTTCGTAAGTCTAGCATATTTTTTTTTATAAAGTTGTGTATAAAAAACAGGCGTTGAGGCTTTTTCACCTACAACGCCTGTTATCTATCTCTTATTATGGAGTTGTACCGCTCGCATCGCCTCCCGAATCCCCTCCCAGATCGATTCCGCCCGAACCGGAATCAGTTCCGGAGGAGCTACCCGTTCCAAGATCCGTGCTGGATGAGCTTCCGGCGCCCATTGCCGGACCAACGCCGGTAGTCGGATCAATCGCACCGAAGGTACCGTCCGAGTTATAGAGAACATCGCCCGTCTGCGACGGCACCGCTTCCCAGCCAAAGCGCACATCATGCGCTTGTTCCTGCGCCATCACGATGCGGAAGCCGGAATCCGTCATCTGCTCGACCCACCACACACCATCCACCTGGCCATACGGCGTGACACGAATGTTCGGATAGGCCGCGAGCGAGGCAAAATGCACCTCTACATTCTTGGTACCGGCCGCAATGTCGGCAAAACCCTGTTTGCCAACCGGTGCAGACGATCCGGAAGAACCCGACGGGGCCGACATGCTCGAGAAGGAGCCGTCCCAATGCGGCGAGACAAACACCTGAATCATGCCGATCTCTGCATTCGCATAGTCTTCAAGCGCGATACCGACCACATTTCCATTCTGCACGGCCTTGGCGGCCACACCCGGTGTGCTCGACAGCGCGACCAAGTCACCCACATGAATGGCACCGTTTTCGCCCGAGACCTTGGTCGGCACACGACCCGACAACGCGATCGGATAAGTGCTCGTAGCATTACGGCCCAGGATGAAGCCCGGCTTGGTCGACACAATACCCATGATCGGCGCACCGGAGACAGCCTTCTGGATGCCCAACTCCCCATCCGTACTCGCCATCACCAGATCGCCGGACTCGAGATCCGTCGAAGAGTAATAACGTTCGGCCAAGTCGTAACTCGTCTGCGCCTGCCAACCGTCCGCATTGGTCGAAATGTACTGGTTGGTGCTCGAGCTGTTGTCCACGAAGATGTAGTACTGCGTCTGGAGCGTTCCACGCGCCGACGGATACAGCTTACCCATGATGCCGAGATCGCCCGTGATTTGGACCGTCCCTGAAGCATCCAAGGTGAAGAGATTGGTGGTCGACGCATTGCGAATGGCGAACACCGAGCTGGTGGCGGAAATGATATCTGTCAGCAAGGTGAAGTCACGATTCACGGCCGTGGACGTCGCCGCATCCCATACACTGCCGCGGAAGGTAAGGCCCCACGAATCGGAGAACGACTGGAGCGCGCTGGCCGTCGTGGTTGAACCGACCACCAAATCGTCGCCGAGAATCGAGAGCGAACCGTCGGTATTCAGGGCCGTGTTGGCGCTGTAACCCACGTTCATGAACACCTCGACCGTACCGGTCACGAACGAGTCTTCAAGCGCATAACCAATGATCATGCCCGGGCGCTTGGCCTTCATCGCATAACCAGGAACATGCGAGGATGTGAGCGGATCACCGATCAAGACCGGACCGTTTTCCATATTGACCCTGGTCGGCACGCGACCACTCAAGGCCACATCGAGCGACGAGGAGGAATCGAGCCAACCGAGACGCAGACCCGGAGCCGTGGAAGCCACGCCGATCAGGTGCGGATCATACGGAATACCCGGCGAGACTTTGACCGTGGCCGAAGTTGCGCTGTCGAGGACAAGCACATCACCTGGCGTGCTCGTGCCACTCACCATATAACGTTCGGCCAAGTCGAAGGCGTTAGCCGTCACGTTACCGTCAGCGAAGATCGAGGCGCCGTTAATACCGGTGGTCGGACAGGTGTTGGCCGTACCGGAATCATCGAGACACAGGCCACCCGACGTCGTACCCGAGGCGTAACGGATGACGGCCGCGAAGTTGTTGGTACCCGTAGCCGAAGCGCTATTACCCACCAACAACGTGTCGATATACGCACCCCATGAAGAACCGACGGTATCAGGCGATGTATTAATGATAGACACCGTGGCCGAAGTGCTGCTCGCGCTGAAACTCGAGATACCGGAAGACAGGAAGCCGCCTCTGCCAACCGAGAGTCCACCGAAATACCCATTGTTCAACACGGACAAGTTGGTTTCGACGGTCAAATTGCCGATAAACCCAGCGCCGGCACGCAGGGCGGTGATGTCGAGGTTGCCGACTGCGTATAAGGCCACATTCGCCGTACGCGTCTGGGCCAGATAACCGCCGCCAATGATTCTCACGTCTCCGTTTGATGCGTCGCCCGTTCCAAAGGTACCGATCGAGCTCGGGCTACGCGGGTTCGAAATGTCATATACCGTAACCGGATTGGTGCCGGCCACATACAATTGCTGGCCGGAAACCGCGATACCGCCCGAGGCGCCGAGCGACAGGCCCGTCGAAGTGGCAACCGGCGTCGGGTTAGTCGCACTGCGAATGTCGATGGTGAGGAGATCGCCCAAGCCGGCATCAAGCGCATACAATGTCGTGTCGTTCGCATCGATGCGACCAAGGCTGCTGAAACCGGTCAACGTTTTCTTCAAGGTCATTTTGCTCGGATCGGTCACATCCACCACATACAGCACCGTGCCGCCGGTCACGTAGGCCGTACCTTCCTTCACATAAACACCGTACTTGCGGGAGCCGGTTGCGAGCGGCAACGCGCCGATGCGGCGAGGCGAAGCCGGGTTGCTGACATCGACAGCCTGCAAGCTGGCGGAATCGGAGATATAGAGCGTCGAACCTTGGAGATACAGGCCGTCCGAACTGCCGGCCAAACCACTAATCGTACCCAACAAAGACGGAGCCGCGCGGTTGGCAATGTCGTAAATGTTGACCACGCCGCCGAAGGTCATGACATAAGCAGTGCGACCGTTCAAAAGCGGAGTCCAAGCGCTCGCGAGCGTCGTGGTCGACATGACAATCGGCGCGGACGGATTAGAGACGTCGATGATATTGAACCCCGTGCCGAAGTACGAACGGATGATGGTATTGCCTTCCGCATCCATTGGCGAGTTACCCGAGTTACCGACGGGAATCAATGTTGTCATCGGCGACGAAGATACCGTAAGTCCGAGCAGATCAACCGTGGCAATTCCCTGCCAACCGGTTGAGTTCGCGCTTTGCGTCTTCAGATATGCCTGCGTACCCGGAGCGGAGCCGTCCTGACGGAAGAAGATGCTGCCAATGTTCGCGTACACGGTACTTTCGGGTGAGCCGCTCCCCGTATGCTGAACAATGCTGCCGCCCCCTTGCGTGAGGGCCAAAACCGCCGTACCGGAAGCGCTCGAAAAGTTTTCCAGATTGAAGGCCGCAACACCGGCAGAGCTATTCGTCAGGGAATCCAAATTGCTCTGGTACAAGATGCTGCCGGCATTGCCGACTCCGCCTACGGATGTGAAGAGTTGACCGGCGGTATGATCAAAGACCGTATAGGTCGTCGTACCCGTGATCGGATTGCCAACGTCATTTCCAATCGAATAGCCGGTATAGTCATCTCCAAGATTCAGACGCCAGAGCGAGAATCCGGCTTTGGTGTTTGTAGCCGTGAGCGTCAGACCCGTTTCTACGGCGCCCCCAGACGAAGTCGTGCTTGGGATGGTGATCCTGAAGGGACTGGTTCCCGTTTGCGCCGCGTATGACAACGCGCCGATCACCGCGAGTGACGAAGTTACGGTCGAACTGGAAGAGATCTCGCCGCCGAGCAAATAGAGCTCGCGCGTGGTCGTCGCACCGTTCTGCGAAATCGTTTGCAGCGTGGCGGTCGTAGCGGCCAGTCCCGGACAGTTCGTGCCGTTGGACAAACACACGTTCGCACCACCCACGGACAGGGAGTTGGCACGCAAAGCCGTGGTCGACACCGAGCCCGAGGCATAGAGCGAGGTCGTGGTGACGTTGGTAGCCGTCGCGTTCACGAGGTTCGCATTCCAACCGAGCGCGGCCGAACCGAGCGAGAACAAATTGTTCGAGGAGGGAATAATATTCGAAGCCACGGTGCCATCGATATGCACGATGTCGGTCGAATCACCCAAGAAGAGCAAACCCGAGCCGGCATTAATCGGATCAAGCACGATCGTACCCGAGCCCAGCGTCCACAGGAGTAAATTGTTATTGTAGCTGTTGATCTGCGAGGTCTGCATGGTCGTCGCCGTCGCAAAGGCCAGGTTCGCATTGAAGCGCTGCGAGCTCGAACCGAGCGAAATGCCCGCATCCGAGGTCGGCAGGACATTTCCGCCAGATGCGCCGAGGGTCAGGTTTCCATCGTTCTTCGTGATATAGCCGTTTCCATAATGGGTTGAGCCGGCGCCGGCCACGAATTCGCCATTCGTGTACACGCTCGACACCGAGCCAATATTGCCGCTCACGAACAAGTCATCCGACGTGAGCGCGAAGTTGGCGTTCAAACCGGAACCGATCACCGTTGAAGTTCCCACGAGCAGGTTACCGAGTATGGTCGACGTCGTATTGCTCGCACCGACGGCCAAGCTACCCAATGAACCGAGACCGCCGCCGCTGTAGATACCGTTACGACCTACCTGCAATCCGCCCACAATATCGACTCCCTGCGCAAAGCTTGCTCCCTTGCGTACGCTCAACACGCCTACATCGGCAGTTCCGGCCGTGAGCCCGTTCGTGTCGATACCGCCCAAGTCATATACCAACAATTTGCTATTCACTCCGTCAATCGCGTACGCGTAATGTCCTTGTACCGCGACGTCCGTAAGCGTTTCCGTCCCAGCCTGCGACGTCAGCGTGTACTTCACCGGAGCGGTCGGATCCTTCACATCGACCACGATCAGGCGGCCGGTCGAAGTCGGTGTGTACACATAGCGACCTTCGACGAAAATCTTGGATGTCGTTGCGCCGATAAACGTCGAAGTGACGATGTAAGGCGCATTCGGATTCATGACGTTATAGATCAGGAGCGACTGCGTTGACGGAGCCGAGAGGCTGCCCACGATATAGGCATAATTGCCCTGCACCGAGAGCGCACCCCCCAACACTCCGCCCACGGAAGCACTTTCCACCGGAGTCGTCGGGTTGGCCACGTCCACGATACGGAACGAGCTGATCCCGTTCTGGATATAGGCATAGCTTCCCTGGACGTCGAGCATGGACACGCCCGAGCCGCCCGTCTCTTCCGAGCCAACCACATTCAGGTAACCTTCGTTATTCATTTCATAGATGGTGAGGTCCGGACTGTTGGCCTGTGCATACAAGAAACGGCCCACGACCTTGACCGCCTTCACGCCCGTCAATGTATAGGTGCGGCGCAAACCATGGTTGGCGTTGCGTAGATCGATGACTTCGATTTCGTTCAGCGAGGAGTTAGCCGTATAGATAAAGTCGCCGGCTACATCAAACATGGTCGTATTATCATCCACGGCTGTACCTCCTGTACTCGACGGGGCCGCCGGATTCGAGATGTCATAGGTCGCAACGAAGTCTGAGCCGCCAAACGAGGAATCACTCAAGACATAGGCCGTGTTGCCGCGCACCAGAATCTGGCGCGGCGCGCTGGTGATCGCAAACAAATTGCTGCTCGAGGCCAAGGCCATGGTGCGGTCACCTGTATACAGCGTGCTTTCGCTCTGCGTATAGAGCGAGGTCGAAGTGACCGCCTGCAAATTCGTTCCGCCAAGCACCGTGAACGTCGAAGTCACGGTCGAGCTCGCACCGATGAAACCTGCGTACAAGGTCAACATGTTGCTGGTCGTCGCGCCCACATTCGTCACCTGCTGCAAGCTCGCGCCACTCGCCAATTGGTTCGTAGTCGCGATTCCCATCCAACCGGTCGAGTTGGCGTTCGTCGTCTTCAAGTAGGCTTGGGTTCCGGCCGTGCCACCGGTGGTGTTGAAGTAAATGCTGCCGATGTTCGCATACACCGAGCCCTCCGGCGAACCGGCGCCCACATGCTGCACGATCGAACCACCGCTCGAACTGCTGGCCCAGCGCAGACGCAAGACGGCGCTCGAAGAGGTATTACCGAAATTGATGATCTGGGCCGCCGCACGAGCCACGGAACCGCTCGCGTTCAAGTCACTCAAGTTGAACTGCGAACCGCCACCGAGCGGATTCTGAAGATAGCTGTACAGACCGGCAGTCGAGGTGTCGAAGTAGAAGGCCGCGCTCGTAGCGGAAGAGAACGGAACCGCCGTGTTCAAATTGCCGCTGAAATAAATGGTCGGAACAATCGTACCGTTCGCTCCGTACGTACCGATCTGCACGCCGGCGCTGGAATTGGTCGATGTCACCTGCAAACCCGGGACAAACTGGCCATCAGCCGCGATACCCGGCGTACGAATCGAAACCGGAGCCGTGCTGGTCGACGGATAGAAATTCGCCGAACCGATCGAGGTGAAGGTTGAGCTGACCGTCGACGTATTCGTGATCACACCACCCAGCAAATACACCTGATTGGTAGTAGACGCGCCGTTATTCGTAATCTGCTGCAGAGTCGCCGTAGTCGCGGCGGCGCCACAGTTCGTACCGTTTGCCAAACAGACGAGCTGGCCCGCCACATACAGCTGCGTGGTCGAAACCGAGCCGGCAAACGTCGACGTCGTACCCGTGGCCGTGACCGCGAGCGCGCCTTGCGACGAGATGCCGCCCGCGCCAACCTGGATACCACCATTCGCGAACAACTTGTTGAGAATCGTCGCATCCGTAAGCACCTGCAAGGTGCCGATTTCGGCTGATTGTGCCGTCAATCCGTTGGTTTCAATGCCGTTGATGTCGATGATGCGCAAGTTTCCATCCGTCGAGTCACCGACATACAAGTAGCGACCGCTTACCACCAAACCGAGCGGCTCGCTGCCGACCGTGATACTCGTGATGATCGTCGGGTTGTTCGGATCGCGCACGTCGATCACGGCAATCGTGCCGTTGCTCAAACCGACATACGCGTAACGACCACTTACCGCCATCGACGACACGAGAGGAATGGCCGGCAAACTGATTTGCGGGTAGTGACGCGGAGCCGCGGTATTCACGAGCGAAACGACACCGAATTTCTGAACCGCGGAATCGGTGAGATACAAGAGATTGCCCTGAATCGCCACGCTCTTGATCGATCCGCCGCCGCCAATCACGGCGGTCGCGACGAAAGACGGATTGAACGGATCGTGGACATCGAAGATAGCGGCTGATTTATCAGCGCGGTTTCCGGCAATGATGTATTTGCCATAGCCCGTGATCGAGTTCGGATCAATCAGGCCTGTGGTTGCCGTAGCCACAATGGTCGGATTGTACGGATTGCGGACATCCACCACGTTAATGCGGTTTGCGTTGTCGTTCGTCACGTAGGCAAAGCCATCCTGCACATAGACGTCTTGCGGATGCGCATAGCCGGTCGAAGTCGCGACGTTGATCGGCACGCCCGGATTGCTGACATCAAGAATGTTGAATTCGTCCGTGTTGCGGTTCGGAACATAGGCGTAATTACCGCTCACAAACACCGCTTCCGGATACGAACCGGAATACGCGTAACCGGTCGAGCTCGGCACGCTCGGATTGGTGACATCGAACGTTTCGAGTGCTGAGCGACCCGGTTCCGCCACATACAGTGTGTGACCAACCAGGAACAGGTCCGTGTATTTGTTCGCCGTGGCTTGCGTGGTCGTGAGAGTCGAGAAGGTCGTGCCCGCCTGGATGATGTTGGTGATCGTGCTGGTCACGGTCGAAGAACCGGCCACGAATCCACCATATAAAGACAATAAGTTTGTAGTGGAGGCGCCGTTGTTCGAGATCTGCTGCAACGTGGCCGTAGTAAACGCCGTGCCGGAATTGAGCTGATCGGTAGTCGCGATACCGAGCCAGCCGGTCGAATTGGCATTCTGCGACTTGAGATATGCCTGCGTACCCGAAGCTGCGCCGGTGATATTGAAGTAAATGCTGCCTTCATTAGCGTAGACCGTACCTTCGGGCGAGCCCGAGCCGACGTGCTGCACGATCGAGCCGCCCTGGCTGCTGTTCGCAAAGCGCAGACGCAAGATGGCGGTCGAAGAGTTGTTACCGAAGTTGATGATCTGCGCGGCCGCCTTGGTCACCGTATTCGAGGCATTCAAGTCCTGAATAGCGAACTCGCTGCCGCCCCCGTAGGCGTTCTGCGCGATGCTATACAAACCGGCCGTAGAAGTATCAAACCAGATCGCGGCACTCGTGGCATTAGTAAGGGGAACCGGATTGTTCAAGTTACCGCTGAAGTACACCGCGGGACTAAGGACGCTCGTAACCGCGCTCGTGAAACCATATGTACCGAGCTGGATGCCGGCGCTCGTATTCGTCGAAGTCACCGATACGCCCGGTACGAACTGGCCATCAGCCCCGATGCCTGCCGTGCGGAACGTGACCGGAGCCGTGCTCGTGGTGGGAAAGAAGTTCGCCGAACCGATAGACGTGAACGACGAAGTAACGGTCGTCGTCGGTGCGATCAAGCCTGCAAGCAACGTCAGCATGTTGCTCGTCGTCGCGCCGATATTCGTGACCTGCTGGAGACTCTGGGCCGAGGATAAGGCCGCGGTAGTCGCAATCCCCTGCCAACCCGTGGAGTTATTGCTCGTCGTCTTCAAGTAGATACAGCTGCCGCTAACGTTACAAGTCGAGTTGAAGTAGATGGAACCGGAGTTTGCGTACACCGAACCTTCCGGCGAGCCGGTGCCTACGTGCTGCACAACCGCGCCACCGCTACCGCCGCTATTCACGAGACGTAACAGGGCGGTCGAAGAAATGGCACTAAAGTTGATGATCTGCGTCGCCGCTTGGTTAGCCGTTGTCGAGGCATTCAAGTCGCGGACGCTGAAGCTCGCCGAGGCCAAACCGTTTTGGCTTTGGTTGAAGATGGTGAATGCATTGGTCGACGTCGTGTTGTACAAGAACGTTCCCGTGGTACTGAAGAGCGGCACGCCCAAGTCCTGACTAAAGCCGATAACCGGTGTAATGAGACCGGCAACATTAGTCATGCCAAGCACCAAGCCGTTGGCAAGGTTGGTCGAGCTCACCGTAAGGCCGACGCTCGTCTGCGAATCAGCCAACGGCACCGGAATTCCGAGCTTGAACGAAGCGGCAGTCGTCACCGAAGCAAAGTTGAAATTCCCCAACACGTTGAGCGTGCTCGTCACCGTCGAACTACCCGACAAGAAACCGCCGTACAAGGTGAGCATGTTGCTCGTCGTCGCGCCGACGTTCGTCACTTGCTGGAGGCTCTGACCGCTGGCCAAGAGATCCGTGGTTGCAATTCCCTTCCAACCCGTCACACCGGTTCCCGTCTTTAGATAGGCGCAGGTTCCGGATGAGGAACAGCTGCCATTGAAGAAAATGCTACCCGAGCTCGCAAACACCGAACCTTCCGGTGAGCCATTACCAGCATGCTCGACAATGATGCCGGCCGGGCTACGCAACGACAGCACCGCCGTGGATGAATTGGACGCCTGATTATCAAGGCTGAAAGCGGCCCCGGCCGTCGTACCCACCGCATCAAGATCATTCTGCGTGAAGATCGCTTGCTGATTTCCGATACCGCCCTGGCCGTACAGAATATTGGAATAGGAATTCAATACATGATCATACAACGCCAATGAGCTTGATACACCCAGGATGTTGGTCACGTCATTGGACAGGGCGAAGAACGAGCTGTCGTTCAATCCAAGCACGCGACCAAAACTCACGCCGCGATTCGTGCTGGTTGCGGACACACTGAGACCAGTACTGACATCGAATACGTTCACCGGAGTCGGCACTTTCACGGTCACCGCAGGCGCCGTCGGAGAAGAGCCGAGCACCGTAAGCGAGCTCGTCACCGTCGAACTGTTCGTGATGACGCCGCCTAGCAAATACAGCTCGCGCGTGGTGGTCGCGCCATTTTGCGAAATTGTCTGGAGCGTTGCGGTGGTCGCGGCACTCCCCGGACAGTTCACGCCGTTCGCGAGACAGACGCTGATGCCATTCACCAGAATGGATGAAGCGTTCAAGTTCGTACCCGAAGCGGTTGCGAAGCCGAGCCACAAGGTGGAAGTGCCGGCGGTGAAGGTGAGGTTCGTGCTCGAGACGGAGTTTGCGAACAAGCTAGTCGCCGTCGCATTCGTGAAGGTGGCATTCGTCGCCGTGAGCGTACCGAGCGTCGTCGCTCCGATCACGGTAAGCGTAGATGTCACCGTCGAGCTCGCACCAATGAAACCGCCGTATAGCTGAAGCGTGGTCGTCGCGAAGGAGCCGCGCGCACTTACGCTCGCAAGCGTTTCCGACGAACCCGGACAGTTCACGCCGTTCTGCAAACACACGAGCTGCGACGCGACATACAACTGAGTCGTCGAGGCCACGGTCGCAAACAGGTTGGTGGTCGACACCTGGGTGAAGGTCGCATTGGTCGCAGTCAGCGTCTGAAGCGCGGTCGTGCCGAGTACGGTCAAGGTGGACGTCACCGTCGAGCTCGCGCCGATAAAGCCGCCGTACAAGGTCAGGGTGTTCGTGGTCGTTGCGCCATTCGTGGTGATGGTCTGCAAGTTGGCCGTCGACGGCAAGGTCGGACAGTTCACGCCGGTCGCTAGACACACGAGCGTACCGTTCACATACAAACGCGAAGTGGAAACCGTTCCGAGAATCGTTGACGTTGTGTCCGTGGCATACACGGCGAGCGCGCCGAGCGAGCTGATGCCGCCCAAACCGACGGACAACCCACCGGACAAGTTAACCGAACCACCCACATTCACCCGATCATTCACGTTCAAGGAATCCGTTTCCAAGCTGCTGATACGACCGGCGACCGCATCCAAGCCATACAGATCGATGATGACGAGCGTGCTTCCGCTAAGCGTGAGGTATCCGTAATGACCCTTCACATCGATACTCGTGAGCGCACCGGCGGCCGTATAGTTTCCGATAATAACCGGGTTATTTGGATCCGAAACATTGATCACGTAGAGGTTCGCATCACGCGAATAGAAGGCGTAATCCCCCACAATGCGGACCTGGCCGTTAGTGCTACCGGAACCGGAAGGTGTCGAGGTAGCCACATTGCGCGGCGCGGCCGGGTTGGAGACATCGATGATGTTAAGCGAATTACCCGCATTCAAGCTGGCGATATACGCATAGCCACCGCTCACATCAAAGCTGTTCGCGTTCACGCCAATCGTGGTACTTCCGAGCAAACTCACCGAGCGCGGATCGCGCGCGTCATACACCGCAAGAACACCGTTTCCACGTCCCAAGACATAGACGAAGCCGTTACGCGCGATCAAGCGAGACGAGCTCAGGGCGGAAATGTTGGCCGTCGTCGAAAGGAGGACGGGCTTGGTCGGATCGCTGTTGTCGTAGGTTTTCAGGCCGGTACCGCTCACCCACACATATAGGTATGCGCCATCGACCGTGATGTTATCGAGGTTGCCGACCGTGTTCGTTGCGACGGTACGCGGCAGGGCCGGGTTCGTGACATCCACGACTTCGTAGTCGTCGAAAGCAGGGCGATTCACGTAGGCATACGTACCTTGTACGAAGATATCCGAGATATTGTTTCCGAAACCTGCTTGCGTGCCGATAATGCGCGGCGAAGCAGGATTGGTGACATCGATCACGTGTACCTCGTTGGCCGTCGCATCATACGCGTACTGACCAACCACTTTGACGCTGGAGTTCGTGGATGAAACAGTCAGCGATGAAAGGTTCACCGGCGCAACCGGCGGCAGATTGATACGCGTCGAAGACACGAAGGTAAGCGAACTCGTGGTCGCCGTCGCATTCACCGCAGTGAGGCCCTGTAAACTCGTGTCGCCTAGCACCGTCAGGGTACCCGTCACCGTCGAGCTACTCACAATCAAACCACCGAGCAAATACAGCTCGTTGGTCGTGGTCGCGCCGTTGTTACTCACTTGCTGCAAGTTAGACGTCGAGCTCGGACAGTTCACGCCGTTCGCCAGACATACCTGCTGGCCATTCACCGTCAGGAATGTCGAAGTCACCGTCAACAATTGCGCGAAGCTTGCGAACAAATTCGTGGTGGTAGAGTTTGTGGCCACGAGGTTGGTCGTGGTGACCGTTCCGGAGAACCAACCATTCAACCAACGAGAGCCGTTCGTTCCAAGACTGTACGTATTATCCGTAAGCGGAAAGACGTTGAATGTCGTCAGTCCTCCCGTGCCGATCGTTAACGGATGCAGGGACGCGATATTCGTCGAGATCGCATTATCCGTGAAATAGAAACCTGGCGAGTTATTACAAAGAGGATCAGGGCAGTAGATGTTTGATTGATTCACCGAGCCCCTGCCAATAATGAGTCGGCTGGTCGAAACCGGTCCATTAAATGTCGACGTATTCGTGCCGTAGACAGTGAGCGAGTCCCCGATCGATAAGGTGCTCGTGACGGTAGAGCTCGAGGTGATCAAACCGCCAAGCAAATAGAGTTCATTCGTCGTGGTCGCGCCGTTATTCGAGATTTGCTGAAGCGTTGCGGTGGTAGCTGCAATACCCGGACAGTTCACGCCGTTCGCCAGACATACCGGTTGGCTGTTCACGAGCAATGAGGTGGAAGACACCAAGCCCGCCACCGACAAATTGCCGGTCGAAGTGACGTTTCCGAGAAGTCTCGTGGTACCCGTAACAATCAACGCATCCAGACCGGAAGTAGTGCTGGAAACGTAGATCGATCCACGCACGTCCAAGGTGCTCGACGGAGTCGTTGTACCGATACCGAGAGAGCCGGCTGCCGTCAGCACCATTCTCGAAACGCCTTCCCCGCGGAAGTCGAGGTAGCGCGTACCGACGAGACCATTTCTAAAATCAATGAATGATGTGACGTCGGCTGCGGTTGGTGAGCCGATGTACAAACCGCGGTTTGGCGACGCAGTCGTGACGCGCAAGGTGTTTGAAACGCTGCTGCCGTTCGCGATGAATTCGAACTTGGATTCCTGCACGCTGCCCGCGCTCAGCGCACCGGCGCGGAAAAGATCCGTAAAGGCACCAGCGGCAGCGGTGATGGTACCGGTCACCGTCGAACTGTTCGTAATCAAACCGCTCAACAAATACAACTCATTGGTCGTAGTCGCTCCATTATTCGAAATCGTTTGCAGCGTGGCTGTCGTAGCAGCCGAACCAGGACAATTCACGCCATTCGCGAGACAGACATTAAATCCATTCACGAGCACCGCACCGGCATTCAACAAGGTGCCGGAAGCCGTGTTGAAACCAAGCCACGACGTGGAAGTTCCATTCGTGAAGGTCAGGTTCGTGATGGTTCCGTTCGTACCGAACAAGTTGGTCGTGGTAACCGCGGTTCCGGTACCGCTCGTGAATGTGAGACCGGCCAAAGACGTGCTGCCAAGCACCGTGAAGGTACTGGTCACCGTCGAACTCGCACCCATAAATCCGCCCAAGAAATAAAGTTCGTTGGTGGTGGTCGCTCCGTTATTAGAAATCTGTTGCAAGGTTGAGGTCGAGGCAGCAATACCCGGACAATTCGTGCCGCTCGCCAGACAGACGTTAATTCCATTCACGAGCACCGCGCCGGCATTCAAAGTCGTACCACTCGCGGTCGCGAATCCGAGCCAGACACTTGAAGTTGCGGCGGTGAATGAAGCGTTCGTGAATGTACCGTTGGTTGAGAAAAGATTGGTCGATGTGACATTCGTACCCGTGCCGTTCGTGAAGGTCAGCGTACCGAGCGTTGTTCCCCCCACGACCGTGAATGTACTCGTGACCGTCGAGCTTGATCCGATGAAACCTCCGTACAACTGCAAGGTTGTTGTCGCGAACGAGCCGCGCGCGCTCACGCTGGCAAGCGTTTCCGAAGACCCGGGACAATTCGTGCCGCTCGCGAGACACACTTGCTGACCAGCCACGAGCAATTGAGTAGCCGAAGCCGTTGTCACGCCCAAGAATGTTGTCGTGACTTGGCTGAAGGTCGCGTTGGTTGCTGTCAGCGTACCAAGTGTAGACGCGCCGGAAACGGACAGTGTATTCAAGATCGCCGAGGCAAAGGTGGCCGTTCCCCCGTTCAAGGTTGTAACCGTGCCTGATGTACCCGTAAACGTATTGAGTGATGTATTGCCGAGCACGGTCAGCGTACCGGTCACCGTAGACGTGTTCGTGATCAAACCGCCAAGCAAATACAACTCGTTGGTCGTGGTCGCGCCATTGTTAGAGATCTGTTGAAGCGTGGCTGTCGTCGCGGCCGTACCCGGACAGTTCGTACCATTGGCGAGACAGACATTGAATCCGTTCACGAGCACCGCACCCGCATTCAAAGTCGTACCGCTCGCGATCGAGAAACCTAACCAGTTCGTGGAAGTTCCGTTCGTGAATGAAAGATTGGTGAACGTGCCGTTCGTACCGAATAAATTCGTCGTCGTGACGGAAGTTCCAGTCGCCTGTGTGAAGGTCAGGCTCTGCAAAGACGTGCTTCCAAGCACGGTGAACGTCGAGGTGACGGTCGAACTCGGTGTGATCAATCCACCCAACAAATACAGCTCATTCGTTGTGGTCGCACCGTTGTTGGAGATTTGCTGCAAGGTTGCCGTCGTGGCTGCACTCCCCGGACAATTCGTCCCATTCTGCAAACAGGCATTGATGCCGTTCACGAGGACGGCCGAAGCGTTGAGCGTCGTGCCACTCGCCGTCGCGAAGCCGAGCCACACCGTTGAAGTGACGGCCTGGAACGTGGCGTTGGTGCCCGTCAGTGTCGTGATCGTTCCGTTCGTGGCGGTAAGATTCGTCGAGAAAAGATTGGTCGACGTGACACTGGTCGCGGTTCCATTCGTGAACGTGAGCGTACCGAGCGTGGTTGCGCCGACAACGGTAAACGTTGATGTCACCGTCGAGCTCGAGCCAATGAAACCGCCGTACAGCTGGAGCGTGGTTGTGGCGAATGAACCGCGGGCCGACACTGTGGCGAGCGTATCCGCTTCCCCCGGACAATTCGTGCCGCTCTGCAAACACACGAGCTGCGACGCGACATATAACTGAGTCGTTGTGACCACGCTGGTACTCAAATTCGTGGTCGTAACCTGGCTGAACGTCGCATTGGTCGCCGTCAGCGTCTGAAGCGCGCTGGTTCCAAGCACCGTTAGCGTACCTGTCACCGTCGATGAAGATGTGAGATTTCCGCCAAGCTCGACGAAGGTGGCGGTCGAAGTTCCGCCCGCAAACTGGATGGCGTTCGTGGTGGTGTTGCCGGCATTCGTCACCGTCTGCAAATTCGGCGTCGTGCCACTCGGACAGTTCGTCCCATTCAACAAACACACCGGAGAACCGTTCACGAATACGCCACTCGCGTTCAACAGCGTTCCAGAAGCCGTATTGAAACCAAGCCACGAAGTCGAAGTACCGTTCGTAAATGACAGGTTCGTAATCGTTCCATTCGTGCCGAACAAATTCGTGGTCGTGACGCTGGTGGCCGTCCCGTTTGCGAACGTCACATTGGAAAGCGTGGTGTTACCAACGACGGCCAAGGTTCCGGTTACCGTCGAACTCGCCGTTAAGAATCCGCCAAAGAAGTAGAGCTCATTTGTCGTGGAAGCTCCGTTATTAGAAATCTGTTGCAGCGTTGAGGTGGATGCGGCAGTTCCCGGACAATTGAGACCGCTCGCCAAACACACGTTAATTCCATTCACGAGCACCGCGCCGGCATTCAAAGTCGTACCACTCGCGGTCGCGAATCCGAGCCAGACACTGGAAGTCGCAGCAGTGAAGGTCGCGTTGGTAATCGCTCCGTTGGTCGCGGTGAGATTGGTTGAGAACAAGTTCGTGGAAGTCACGTTCGTTCCCGTTCCATTGGTAAAGGTGAGCGTGCCAAGAGTGGTTCCGCCAATCACGGTGAAGGTAGACGTAACCGTCGAACTCGCGCCGATGAAACCACCGTAAAGCTGCAAAGTCGTGGTCGCGAACGAGCCTCGCGCCGAAACGGTAGCCAGGGTTTCACTGGAACCCGGACAATTCGTACCACTCTGCAAACACACAAGCTGCGAAGCGACATAGAGCTGTGTGGTTGAAACAACCGAAGCGCCAATTGTCGTCGCGGTTACGTTTGTGAAGGTCGCATTGGTCGCTGTGAGTGTGCCGAGCGTGCTTGCGCCGGAAACCGACAACGCGTTTAGCACGGCCGAAGCAAATGTTGCCGTTCCGCCGTTCAAGGTGGTGACCGTGCCGCTCGTACCGGTAAATGTATTAAGCGACGTATTACCGAGCACCGTGAAGGTAGAGGTAACGGTCGAGCTCGGCGTGATCAAACCTCCCAGCAAATACAATTCATTCGTGGTCGTCGCTCCATTATTCGAAATTTGCTGCAACGTGGCAGTGGTCGCCGCCGAACCCGGACAGTTCGTGCCGTTCGTGAGACACACCGTCGAACCATTCACGAACAGTTGCGAAGTCGATACAACGCCAGACACGAACAAGTTGCTTGAGGTGACATTGGTAAATGTCGCATTGGTTCCCGTAATTCCCTGTAAGCTCGCATTCCCAAGCACCGTAAATGTCGAAGTAACGGTCGATGACGAAGCAATGAAACCTCCGAACAAATACAGCTCGTTGGTGGTCGAGGCCCCATTGTTGGAAATTTGTTGCAGCGTCGAAGTCGAGGCGGCGCTCCCCGGACAATTCACGCCGTTGGCGAGACAGACATTGAATCCGTTCACAAGTACGGCCGCTGCATTCAACAACGTGCCAGAAGCCGTATTGAATCCGAACCACGAAGTCGAAGTTCCATTCGTGAATGTCAGGTTCGTGATGGTGCCGTTCGTACCGAACAAATTCGTGGTCGTGACACTGGTGCCGGTTCCATTTCCAAAGGTCACGCCTTGCAAACTCGTATTTCCCAAGACTGTGAAGGTCGAGGTTACGGTTGATGACGAGGCCAAGAAACCACCGAAGAAATACAACTCATTCGTGGTCGAAGCGCCGTTGTTTGAAATTTGTTGCAGCGTCGAAGTCGAGGCGGCGCTCCCCGGACAATTCGTGCCGCTCTGCAAACACACATTGATCCCGTTCACGAGTACCGCGCTCGCGTTCAAAGTCGTACCGCTCGCCGTGGCAAAACCAAGCCAGACGCTCGAAGTCGCGGCCGTGAACGACGCGTTCGTAATCGAGCCATTCGTGGCCGTAAGATTTGTCGAGAAAAGATTGGTCGACGTGACATTCGTACCCGTGCCGTTCGTAAAGGTAAGCGTGCCGAGTGTGGATGCGCCGATCACGGTAAATGTCGAAGTCACCGTCGAGCTTGAACCGATGAATCCGCCGTACAACTGCAGCGTCGTCGTGGCGAACGAGCCGCGCGCGCTTACCGAAGCGAGCGTGTCCGCTTCAGCCGGACAATTCGTGCCGCTCTGCAAACATACAAGCTGCGAAGCCACATACAGCTGTGTGGTTGAAACAACCGAAGCGCCAAGGGTTGTCGCGGTTACGTTTGTGAAGGTCGCATTGGTCGCTGTGAGCGTCTGAAGAGCGGTGGTTCCGAGCACGGTCAGTGTCCCCGTTACCGTCGATGACGACGTGAGATTTCCACCAAGTTCGACGAAAGTCGCGGTCGAAGTTCCGCCTGCGAACTGGATCGCATTCGTCGTCGTATTGCCGGCATTCGTGACCGTCTGCAAATTCGGCGTCGTACCCGTCGGACAATTCGTCCCGTTGGCCAAACACACATTCACGCCATTCACGAGCACCGCGCTCGCATTCAGGGTTGTACCGCTAGCCGTGGCAAAACCAAGCCAAGCAGTAGAAGTCACAGCAGTGAACGTGGCGTTTGTGCCGTTCAAATTCGCGATCGTGCTGTTGGTAAATGTGCCGTTCGAACCAAAGATGTTGGTGGTGGTTACGTTGTTGCCCGTGGCATTCGTGAACGTGAGCGTTCCCAGTGTCGTGGCTCCGACAACCGTGAATGTGCTGGTCACGGTCGAACTCGCGCCGATAAACCCGCCCAACAGTTGCAGCGTGGCAGTCGCAAACGAGCCACGTGCACTCACCGATGCCAGCGTCTCCGTCGATCCGGGACAGAATGTTCCGTTCTGCAAACAAATTGCCTGACCCATCACCGTCGCAGTCGCGAATGTACCGTTCGTCGCGAATACGCTCGTACCGGTTGCCGTCACAAAGCCTAGCCAGTTGGTGGATGTGCCGTTCGTGAAGACGATATTTCCAAAGTTTCCATTACTCGCGTTCAACGTTGCGGCAGTTCCACTCGTTGCGGTGAACGTCGTGAGCGACGTGTTGCCCAAAACCGTAAGCGTGGAGGTGACGGTTGAACTGGGCGCGATCAAACCTCCGAGCAAATACAGCTCATTGGTCGTCGTCGCTCCGTTATTGGAAATTTGTTGCAACGTCGAAGTGGAGGCGGCACTTCCCGGACAATTTGTTCCATCTGCCAAACACACGCTGATATTGTTCACCGTGACTCCGCTCACCGCATTGAAGTTGGTCGAAGTCACCGTGCCCGAGAACAGTGCGTTGCGATAGCGCAGGCCGGAAACGCCGACATCGTACGTGGCGTCGACCAGCGGCTCGACGCTGCGCGTATCGATGGCCGTGCTTTCGAACACCGCCGACAGCACGCCCGAAGCCGCGACGCGCAACTGACCGGACTGGTCGAACAAACCGGTGTTTGGATGGCCGCTGAAAGCAAAGCCGGGAACGGTTACCGTGCCGGCATTCGAAATGAAAACGGTCGACGAAACGTAACCCGATACGGATACGTTTCCAGTCGTACTGGCGTTGCCAAACAACTTGGTCGTACCGGTGACGGCCAAGGCGTCCACGTTGGCGGTTGTGCTCGAAACCGAAATGGTGCCGTGAACATCCAAGGTGGTGGACGGCGTGGTCGTACCGATACCGAGCAGCCCTCCGGCTGTGAGTACCATTCTCGAAACGCCTTCTCCACGGAAGTCGAGATAGCGAGTGCCAACGCCGCCGTTTCTAAAATCGATGAACGACGTGACGTCAGCCGCAGTTGGCGAGCCGATGTATAAACCGCGGTTTGGCGCAGCGGTCGTAATGCGCAAGGTGTTCGAAACGCTACTGCCATTCGCGATGAATTCAAATTTTGACTCCTGCACGCTACCCGCACTCAATCCTCCAGCCCGGAACAAGTCCGTGAACGCGCCAGCCGCTGCCGTGATCGTACCCGTCACCGTGGAGCTGCTCGCGATCGAACCGCCGAGCAAATAAACTTCGTTCGTCGTGGTCGCGCCGTTATTCGTGATTTGTTGAAGCGTCGCGGTGGTGGCGGCGAAACCGGCACAATTCGCGCCGTTGGTCAGACACACCGTTTGCCCGTTCACGAACAACTGCGAAGTCGTGACCACGCTCGCGAACAAATTGGTCGTGGTCACTTGGCTGAAGGTTGCATTACTCGCGGTGAGATTACCGAGCGAGGTCGCACCGAGCACGGTCAATGTCGAAGTGACCGTCGAACTCGCGCCAATAAAGCCGCCGTACAACTGCAGTGTCGTCGTCGCAAACGAACCGCGCGCACTTACCGACGCCAGCGTTTCACTCGAACCCGGACAATTCGTACCACTCGCCAAACACACGAGTTGGGAAGCGACGTAGAGCTGAGTTGTGGAAACGGTCGTTGCACCGATCGTCGTGGCCGTCACATTCGTGAACGTGGCGTTGGTGGCGGTGAGCGTGCCGAGCGCCGTCGCACCCAAAACCGTGAAGGTGCTGGTCACGGTCGAACTGGCGCCGATGAAACCATTGAACAAATACAACTGATTGGTGGTAGAGGCGCCGTTGTTCGTGATTTGCTGGAAGGTCGAGGTCGAAGCCGCGCTGCCCGCACAGTTGGTACCACTCGCCAGACACACCAACTGTCCGGTCACCAACAGATTTCCAGCAATGCTCGAAGTCGCCGTCCCCTGCACAACCAAATTCCCAGTGGTCGTAACCGAACCCTGGCGATTCAGCGTAAAGACCGGCGAATTGAGGTCGTTGATGCCTCGGAACAAGAAATCATTCGAGTCCGAGGTGCCACTGGAGCGAACTTCGAGCGCCGTGCGCGTGCTAGTCGCAGCCGTACTCGAGGTTTGATTGATCGTGAATAACGCATTTCCGCCAAAAGCGGTGCCCGATGCGTACTGGCCCTGCAATTGATTCGAGTTGAAAGCTTGGGCTGCCGAAGCCAAGCGGCGGCGCGGTGTCATTTCCGCGTCCGACTCGATACTCACGCCCAGATAGATCGAATCCGAGTTCCAATCGACGGTGTTGAGCGTGTTTTGACCGGTATCGCCCAGCAAAACCGTAAACAAACCAGCCGTAACGGAAACCGTGACGCCGGTCGGCGAGGCGGTCGAGCCACTCGCGGTCCACAAGCGGTTACCGCCGGTCGGAGCGTCGTAGAGCGAAAACTTCACCGAATAGCTGCCATTCGAAACCGGAAAGCCGCCCGCATCCATGAGCCTCGCCTGGTACGAGATCATGTTGTTGATTCCGGTGGCGGCCAAGGCGACCGGGGTCGGCAGGCTCAGGCTCGAAGCGAATAAGCCCAAAATGTTGAAAGCGATTTGAAGCGCAGCAACCCAGCGCCGGACAAGCAGTCCGCGCCCATGAAAGGTGCGTGAGTGGGGCGTAGTCATAGCTCGGCAAAAGCCGTTTTCGCTATTACATCTATTCTATATTTTTCGAGATGCACTCTTTCTTACTTATAAATAACGAAAATCATTTATTTAGCTTTATATTTTCCTTGGAAAAGCTGTGGATAACAAAAAGAAAACAGCTCAATTAATGAGCTGTTATCCACAGGATATACGGAACAAAGTTAGCCTAATTTGTTGATGTGGTTGAGCTGGTAGAGTCATCCATGAGAGGCGAACTCGAGCTCGTTGAGGTATCGGCCGGCGGTTCACTCGGCACAATCTCGATGGTGCTTGTGGTATCCACTACCGGCTCGGTAGAGCTGGTGGTTGAGGTAGAAGTACCGCTATCCGTGCTCGTGACAACGCTCTCCGAGCTCGTAGGAGCCTGTCCCCCAACCGGCTCACCCGTCATCTGGTTCAGGTCCAGATACGTGCCATCGGACTGGTATAAGCGGTCGTTATTGTCCAAAGCCTCGGCCTGCCAGGAGAAGTAGGCATCAAAGCTCTGCGGCTGCGACAGCAGGATATCGAATCCATGGTCCGTATAGGCATCCGTACCCCAAGCGCCCGTAATCAGGCCGCGCGGCGTCACCTGAACGAACGGATAGGCATTCAAGGTGTCGAAGGTGACATGCACCTGAGTCGATCCGGCCTCAATCTTAGCCAAACCACGGCGCTGCATACCACTGTCCGAACTCGTAACCGTCGTATTATTGATAACTGTCTGGTTAATCACCTGATCAGGAGTGCTCGAAGCCGTCCACCAACCCGGATTTACATACACATTGATCTTGTTGATCTGGCTTTCATCGAAGTCTTCGAGGGCCAAGCCCACGATCGGACCGGTCTTGGTGGCTTTCACGGCCACACCCGGCATATTGGAAGGCGCAAGCGCATCGCCGGCCTTAATGGCACCGCTCATATTCGACACCTTGGTCGGCACACGGCCCGTAAGTGCGATCGGATAGGTATCCGTAGCCGGACGACCCGCGACGAAGGCCGGACGCGTCGAAACGATACCCACGAGCATGTCATTCTCGTTGAACGAGCGCTGCACATGCTGGCCGCCTTCATGCGTCTTCACGACCACGAGGTCGCCCGGTTCAAGCGCATCCGGCGAGTAGAAGCGTTCCGCAAAGTCATACGTATCCAGCGACTGGAAACCGTCCGCATTCGTACCGATATAGGTCGACGAACCCGTCTGATCCAAGAAGACGTAGTAATCGTTCTGCTTGCTGCCGCGCGACGAGAGGTAGAGCTTACCGCCCACCTGCAAGTCGCCATTCACGGCCGCATTGCCGTTTTCATCAATACTGAAGATGTCCGTACCCGAGGCGTTCTGGATGGCGAAAGCCGAACTCGTCGCCGAGATGACATCCGTCATCAAGGTAAAGTCGCGATTCACGACCGAAGTCGAGCTCGCATCCCAAGCCTGACCACGGAACGTAAGGCCCCATGAATCAGCCGTCACATTCGTGGAAGAAGCAGCCACGCGCGGACCCATGAGCACATCGTCCGAGATGGTTGTGAGTGCACCGTCATTACCAAGCACCAAGCCTGCGCTGTAACCGACGGCCACGAACACATCAGCACTTCCGGTCGCATTCACATCTTCCAATGCATAACCAATGATCATGCCGGCCTTGGTGGCCTTCATGGCTTCACCCGGAACATGCGAGGTCGTGAGTGCATCGCCGACATGAATCGGGCCGTTTTCCATGTTCACATGCGTCGGCACATGACCGGTCAAAGCCACGCGCGCACCCTGATTCCAACCAAGCAACAAGCCCGGATCGGTCGAGACCACGCCGATCACCTTCGGATCGTACGGAATGCCGGTCGCGACCTTCACGGTTGCAGAAGCCGTGCCATCCAAGACCAATACATCGCCCGGATTTGCGCCTCCATTCACCGAATAGGTTTCAGCCAAGTCGAAGGCATTCGAAGCGATCACGCCATCAGCCACGATCGAAGCACCTCCGAAGCCACTTGAAGGACAGCTGTTCGCATTGCTGTTGTCATCGAGACACAGACCGCCAAATGAGGTGCTCGAGGTGTAATTGATAACTGTCTGCCAATTATCCGTGCCGGTCGCATTCGTAGACGAAGTCGTCAGCATGAGTCCGCCCATGATGACCGAAGTCGTGTTAGTTGCACCGACCGAGATCGAGCCCAGCGCGGAAATGCCGCCATTACTCGAAATGCCGTTGCGACCAACCACCAAACCGCCGATCACATCCAGGCTCTGACCAAAGGTCGCCGTCTTACGCACATTCAAGTTGCCGAAATCGCCGGAAGCGGCCGAGACTGCCGTGGTTTGAATGCCACCGACGTCGAAGGTGACGAGCCTGCCATTCGTACTATCCGATGCGAGCAGGTAGTGGCCTTGCAAGACAACACCGGACAAGTTTTCCGTTCCCGCCGTCGTGGTCAGCACATGCTTCACCGGAGCGGTCGGGTCGGAAACATCGAAGACGAACACGCGACCAGATGAAGTTGCCGTGAACGCATAGTTCCCGGCCACATAAAGATTCGTGGTCGTCGCGCCAATATAGGTAGAGGTAACAAGGAATGGGGCATCCGGATTCAGAATGCTGTAAATATCCATGGAAGCGCCGCCCGTGTTGTTAGCGATATTCCCGACCGAATACAGATAGCTTCCCTGTACGACTTGCACTCCGCCGAGAATCCCCGGGAACAACGCCGTCTGGAACGGATGCGCCGGATCGCTGACATCAATCATGCGTTCAGACGCGATTCCGTTCTGAATGAAGGCATAACTTCCCTGCACATCCAAACTTGGGATGCCCGCTCCACCAAACTCACCGCTTCCAACGAGTTTCAAATCGCCGTTTCCATTGATTTCATAGATCGTAAGATCCGGGTTGCTGGCCTGAGCGTACAGGTATGAACCAACCACTTTGACGCGCACGACACCCGGCAAGCTATAGGTCGTACGATATCCATGATTGGAATGACGCGTATCCAAGCGCTGAATGACATTGGTCGTGGTGTTGGCGGCGAAGATGAAGTCGCCGGCGACTTCGATGTGGTCCGTATCGAGCAAAGGGCCACCACTAAACGGAGTCGAGGTCGGATAGGCCGGATTTGAGATGTCGAAAATGTTCACCAAGTCTTGGCCACCAAATGCCGAATCGCTCAAGACATAGGCGATATTGCCGCGAACAAGAATTTGTTTTGCGTCAGCCAAAGGTCCAAAGACGATCGAAGTGCTGGAAACGGCAGTGATCGTCTGGTTGGAGGTCAAACTGCCAGGCGCATTGAAAGTCGACGAGACATACAAATTCGTGGCGGTGACCGAGCCAAGATAGGCATTGAAACGTTTGGTCAGCGAACCCAGCGAATAAGTCAGATCCGCATCCGGAACAAGATTCACATGGAAGTTTTCATTCGCACCACTGCCACCGCCGATCTCGATCTTCGAAGCCGAGTTGCTATTAAGGTTCGCAGCCCACAAGTGACTTCCATCAAAGGCGAGACCGGTCGGAGCGAGGCCGGTAGACTTGGTCAATACGACGGCATTCGTATTGATGTCGATCATGGACACCGTCTTATCGCTCTGGTTGGCGATCCAGATATGGTTGCCGTCAAACACGGTCGCATCCGGGAAACCGCCAACCGTCGTGGTTGCGACTACGGCGTTCGTATTAATGTTCACCTTGGAGACGGTGTTGTCGTTCCCGTTCGTGGCCCAGATATGGCTGCCGTCAAAGGCGAGCGAGTTCGGGAACTGGCCGACCGGGATGGTCGCAACGACCGCATCCGAGCGAACGTCGATCTTGCTAAGCGTGTTTGCGCTTTGGTTCGCGGTCCAGAGGAAGTCACCGTCAAAGGCAATCGAATTCGGAGCCGTATCCACCGTAATCGTATCGACAACCGCGTCCGAACTTACATCGATCTTGGAAACGGTGCTTGAGAACTGGTTCGCAACCCAGATAAAGCCATTGGCATAAGTAACGCCATTCGGAGTAATGCCTACGCCCACCGTATCCACCACGGCATTGGTGTAGATATTAATCTTCGAAACCGTGCTCGCATTCGAGTTCGCGACCCAGATAAAACGGCCGTCAAAGGCGATGCCGCGTGGACCGACACCAACCGTTGTCGTCGCAACTACGGTATTGGTATTCACGTCGATCTTGGAAACGTTGTTGGAACCGTTATTCGTAACCCAGATATGGCTACCATCAAAAGCGACGCCGGTTGGACTCGTGCCAATGGCAACCGTGGTGCTTCCACCCTGGTTGATGGTCTGGTTGAGCAGCGGGCTCAAGAACCAGCGGTTCAAGTTAAGCGCATCCAAACGGCCGAGTGCGGTGAGCGTCGAAGTCACGGTCGAACTACCGGCCATGAAGCCTCCGTACAATGTCAGCATGTTGCTGGTCGTCGCACCGATATTCGTCACCTGCTGCAAGCTCATCGAGCTGGCCAGCATGTCGGTAGTCACGATCCCCGCCCAACCGGTGGAGTTATTGTTTGTGGTCTTGAGATAGGCCTGCGTTCCCTGCGCCGTCGCGTGATCGTTGAAGTAGATGCTGCCGGCATTCGCGAAGACCGTACCTTCAGGCGACGTATTATTTCCGACATGCAACACGACATCGCCGCCGGCAAAATTGTTCTTGAAATCGGCGACGGCCGTAGATGAAACGGCGGAGCTATTCTGGAAACGGAAGGCGGAGGGCTGGCTGGCGATTCCGCTGTCAAGATTGCGGATGGCGAACTCGGCCGCATTTGCCGAGAGACCGCTGGCATCCAACAAATCAATCGAGAACTGGTTCTTGTTATGATTGTAAGCGAAGAGCGTACCGGAAGCATTCGGGTTTGTGACGTTGTCCAGGAAACCCATGCCGGTGACATCATTGGTTCCGTCGTTAAGGCGGAACATGCTCATTCCGGCATTGGTGTTCGTGGTGCTGATCGTCAATCCGTAATCGAACGAACCCGTGAATGAGGTCGTGCTCTGCAAATGAATGGCGAACGGATTGGTGCCTGTACTCGGATTAAAGCTCATCGAACCCAGGACGCTAAGTGACGAAGTCACCGTCGAGCTCGAGGAGATCGAACCGCCGAGCAAGTACAACTCGCGCGTGGTGGTCGCTCCGTTGTTCGAGACATCTTGCAAGGTAGAGGTGGACGAAGTCACCGGACAATTCGTGCCATCCGCGAGACAGACGAGCTTGCCCGTCACCGTCAGGTCATGTGCGACCGCCAAGGTATTGATGTAACCCTTCACCGCGAACAAATCAGTCGTGTCATCGCCGGTAATCTTGGCGATCGTCACCGTCTGCTGGAAGCTGAAGTTGGCGGAATACAGGTACTGTCCCGAGACGGCAATATTGTTCGGGCCGAAGCCGATATTATTCTGCGAAACGTAAACCGGATGAAGCGGATCCGTGATGTCGATGACGGAAATGAACGTTCCGCCCGAGTGCGGGTTGCCGACATAGGCATAGTGGCCGGCGACGGCGAGCGTCAGCGCGCCCTGGCCTGCGAAGGTTGAGGTCACGATCGAGGGCGACGCCGGATCATGCACGTCGATGATCGACAGCGTGTCATTGGCGAACTGGGAGTTCGCGACATAGGCGTAACCGTTCGACACGGCAAGGCCACCCGGCTGGAACAAGCTGCTCTGGGTCGCGATCAAGCTGGGACTCAACGGGTTCGTCACGTCCACAATACTCATATCATCGCTACCGAAGTTGGTTACGTACGCATGATGATCGTTCACCACTACTTCAGTCGGGAAGGTTCCGACCGTCGTCGTCGCCACCGAAACCGGAGCGCTCGGCGTCGACACGTTGACCACCGTCAAATTGCTGGTGCCGTTCGCGACATAGGCGTAATTGCCGTCGACATACACGCCACTCGGCGCATTCACGCCAAAGCCCTGAACACCCACCAAGATCGGGTTGAACGGATCGGATACATCCACGATGTCGAGCGTGTTACTGGTCGAACCGATGGTGACGTAAGCGAAATTCCCTTTCACGAAGATTTGCAGAGGCGCGCTTCCAAACGAAAGCGAAGTCGTGGCCGTTTCAACGGGATTCTGCGCATCGCTAATGTCGAAAATGGCGAGTTCGCGAGCGGCGTTATCGGTCACATACATGTACTTGCCCTGCACCGCCACGTCATACGGGTTGGACAACGAGCCTGTCGCGTTGGATACAGGCGCAACCGTTACAGATGCCGGCAGAGTGATGCTCTGACAATTCGTGCCGTTCGCGAGACAGACATGCTGTCCGCCTACCGTCAGGTCATGACCAACCGCCAATGAACCTTGTACCTGTGCTGCATTTGCGAACTGCGCATTACCCGTCACGCGCAAGTCACTCGCAGCCAACGAATGGGCCGTGAGGTTCGAGATCTCCACGCCATCCAAATCATATGCGGCAAGATGCGGCGCCACCGAATCAGGTTCGACCGCGATACCATAATTACCAACCGGGATCATGCGGTAAATCGAGTCTGAATTGGCGACGATACCACCAACAATCGAAGGCGTCGTACTCGCTTGTACATCGAACACGTCATACACGTGGGTGCCCACATCCGAAAGATACAGGTAACGCCCGTTCAGGGTCATGAAAGCCGGGTCAGTAAATCCGGGCAATGCAACGATGGTAAAAGGCGTCGTCGGATCGGCAAGATCGAGTTTGAACAACACGCCATTGTTGTCGTCGGTCAAATAGGCGTAGCGATCATCTGCAACCAGGTCGAGGAAGAACGGCGTCGTGCCGGACAAATCCAAGCTGCCGATGACAGTCGGAGTAGTCGGATCGGAAATATCGGTCACGTAGAAATTCAAGTCGCTCGGGTTAACCGTGAATGCATAATGGCCACGAATCCACGGTCGTGTCTGGCTGTCGGCTACGTCCGCGACCGAGCCCACGAGAGTCAAACTCGAGGTCGTGACCTGATATACGTTGAAGGCGTTGCCGCTTGGACAGAAACCGGAACACACGGACGCATAGAGATAGCCATCTACCGCGCGGAATTTCTTGATGCCGTCGAACGAAACGACGGTAGAAATCACCACTGGAGCGGCGGGCTTGGCGAGGCTGATCTCCTTCAAGCTGAAACCCGCCATCGCATACAAGGTGTTCCCGTCATAATCCATGTCGGTAATGGCCGTACCGAGGTTCAAGGAGGTGATAAGCGCGACGGCGTTCGGATCTGAAACATCGTATACATCAATCGCTTTGTTATCGATGACATAGGCGTATTCACCGATGACCATGTGATCCTTCGAATTGGTGCTCGCGTCGGCGCGGGACAATTCACGGGCGCTTCTAGACCCGTTCCAGAGCCGGCTGCTATCGCAGTTCGTGCCATCCGCGAGACACACAAACTGTCCGGCCACCGTGAGGTAATCTCCCACAGCCAAGGATGACAGGATTTTTACAGAATCAGCGAAAGTCGCTTTTCCTTTCACGCTCAAGTCTCCGGCCTCAAGTGAATGAGCCGTCAGGTTGGCAATTTCAGTGCCACGGAAGTCATACGCGGCCAGCCCACGATTGGTCGAACCGGTCTGTTCCACGAACGCGTATCGTCCCAAAACATTTACGTTCCCTAGGGCATCCGTATCAGTTTGAATAGAGTTAACAATCGATTGAGAAGAAGTTGTTTGTACATCTGCGACCCGAATGACGCCTGCGCTATCGGTCACGTATGCATAACGGCCCGATACGGAAATCGTTCTTGGAGAAGTGAACCCTGAAAGGGTTTGCACGGCCACGGGGAACGAGGGATCGCTCACATCCACGGTGAGGAGTTGATTGTTGAAACTATCCGTAAGGTAAACGTATCGTCCGCTCACGGCGAGATCGGTGAAATTCGGGGTCGTCGCGGAAAGATCCAGGTTTCCATAAATATCCGGCGCTCTCGGATCGAAGATCTCTACTACGTTCAACCCATCGCCACCCGGAGAGTACAGATAGTTCCCGACTACCGTCATGACACCCGCGGTGACCGAATCTACAAGCGAACCCAATTCTTCCAGCGATGTCGGGTGGATCTTAAAGATGACGAGCGTATCATCGTCTCCGAACGCACCGAAACGCGTCCCATAGAGATAGCCGTTCGACACCGTAAAGCCCGCGGTTAAACCGGTCGGTTTAGTAAAGGAAGACCTCACAAAAGGAGCGGCCGGATCTGTGACATCCACGTAAAACATGGTGTTTGCACCCCCCAACAAATACACGGTATGGGCGTCATACCCGATGCCCGAGGTAATGGTTTGTCCCAAGTTCAGTGACGAGACGAGGTCGACTTGATTCGGGTTCGAGATATCAAACACCAACAGGAAATTGCCGTCGGGAACGTACTCGTATGAACCAACAGCGAGGCCCGGTCTTGCGGATGCAGAAATCGTGGCGCTCGAAAGCTTTCGCGGATGGGTGTCGGCAGACCACAGTTGGTTGATGCCATTGGCAACGGTTTCGGTACCGGAGACATTCACGTTACCGGCCGCGTTAATGGTCACGTTAAAATTCATGTCGGTACCATTTCCTCCGCCAATCGGAAGTTTCGTGAGGTTGTTGGAGTTGAAGTTCGCAACCCAGATATGACTTCCATCAAAAGCGGCAGTGACGGGAAACGTTCCTACAGGCAACGTTGCTAAGACCCCGTTCGTTTTAATGTCGACCTTGGAAATATTGTTGGAGCCACTGTTCGTCACCCAAATATCGGTACCGTCAAAAGCCATGCCGCCAGGATTTGTTCCTACCGTCGTGGTTGCGACAACATTATTGGTATTCACGTCGATCTTTGAGATCGTATTGGAACCACCGTTCGCAACCCACATGTGACTGCCGTCAAAGACCAGTCCGATCGGGAAGCTGCCGACCGTCGTCGTTGCGACAACCGCGTTCGTCGAGACGTTAATCTTCGAGACGTTATTGGAAGCAGAGTTTGCAACCCACATGCTGCTGCCATCAAAGGCGATCAAGAAAGGACTTGATCCAACCGTCGTCGTTGCGACAACCGCGTTCGTCGAGACGTTAATCTTCGAGACGTTAGCGGAGCCTCCGTTCACAACCCACATAAAACTACCATCGAATGCGATGCTTTGCGGGCTCGCTCCAACCGTCGTCGTTGCGACAACCGCGTTCGTCGTGACATCAACCTTTGACACGTTGTTGGTGCCATTGTTCACCACCCACATGTACGTACCATCAAAGGCTGCATCGAAAGGCGCAGTCCCCACCGCAGTAGTTGCGACAACCGCGTTCGTCGTGACATCAACTTTTGAGACCGTATTGGAACCGCTGTTCGCCACCCACAAATACGCGCCATCAAAAGCGAGACCCGCGGGATTTGTTCCCACGGTCGTCGTGGCTTTGCCGGCTCCATACACCGAGTTGTTCAGTAGCGGCGATTCGAACCAACGGTTCAGGTACAACGCATCAAGACGGCTTGCCGCCACAATGTTTTGACTGGCGGTCAACGTCAGTTTTCCATTCGTCTTGTTGATGAAGCCGTCTCCGAACATAGTCGTACCCGTTCCTGCCACGAAAGCGCCATTCGTATACACGGAAGACACCGATCCGATATTCCCGCCCACGAACAAGTCATTTCCATTAAGCGCAAACTGCGGGCTCATGAATCCGACGGAAGACGATGTGCCACCGATGACGACATTCGTGTTGGTCGCATGACCAAAGTAGAACGTCGATGTGCCGTTCGTACCGCCAGAAAGGTCGAAATATGCGGGTGCACCCGTGGAAGTCGCTGAGGAACCAAGGAAAATATCGGTGGTCGCCGTGGCATTGCGCACGGAATCGTTTGCGATGTTATAGCTCCAGTTGAGATCGGTGGTCGTGCCGCTTCCAAGACCGGCCAGCATGTCCGTGGTCGCGATACCCACCCAACCCGTGCTGTTGTGAGCTTGGGTTTTGAGATACGCCTGGGTGCCCGACGTGCCAACGGCCGCATCATTGAAATAGATCGAACCGATGTTGGCGTATACCGAGCCCTCCGGTGAGCCGGTGCCCACATGCTGGACAATTGAGGCGGCCGCCGCGTTATTCACTAAACGCAACATCGCGGTCGATGAGTTCGTCGCATCGTTGATGAGCTGGGCTGCAGCCTGGTTGCTGGCCGTGTTGGAGGCATTCAAGTCGCGCAAGCTGAAGGTCGTGGCAGCAATACCGTTCTGGCCATGCACGAACAGGCTCAAGGCATTCGTCGAAGTGACGTAATACATCGTCGCTCCCGACGTGGTGAACGGTAGGCTGTTCAAGTCCTGCGCAAAATCGATGAACGGCGCGATGAAGCCGCTGATGTTCGTCGTTCCGGCGCGAAGGCCGGAAGCCAAGTTTGTCGAACTCACGCTAAAGGCCACACTCGACTGACCATCGATCGTCGGAACCGGCATGCCGATCTTGAACGAGCTGGCCGTCGTAGCTGAGGTGAAATTGAAATTGTTCAAAACCGTAAGCGATGAAGTTACGGTTGAACTCGACGAAATGGAACCACCGAGCAAATACACTTCACGCGTGGTCGTCGCGCCGTTGTTGGTGACATCCTGCAACGTCGAGGTTGATGAGGTTGCCGGACAATTCGTGCCGTTCGTGAGACACACCGTTGAACCGTTCACGCTCAAGTTGGTCGTAGTGACTGACGAAAAGAATCCACGCCAAGCCTGGCCGAGCTGACCAAGCGTATACGTATCGTTCAAAGTCGGATTGACGTCCGAGTTCACTGTCGAGGTGAAGAAAACCTGGTCAGCGCTCGAGTTGTCTCCAAGGAACGTATTGCCGTGGATGGTCGCATTACCCGCCACATCAATACTTCCGAAATTACCCGTGTTCGCGTTCAGGGTTGCGAGCGTGCCGCTCACCGCATTCAAAAACGCGGTGTCGAGTGCAGTGCTGGTCACGTTGACGAGATGCGTGCTGGAAGAAAAGAGCGTGTTGAATACGCCGATTCCGCCCCAAACCGTACCAGAGGCATAAATGTTGCGGGTCGAACTCACATTCGAACCGATGTCGTACGCGTTATTGGCATTCCAAAGAAAACTGGAATATGTGAGGCCGTTAAAGGTGATGTCGGCCATCGAAACGCCGGAAGAACCGACCGTACCGACGAATGTTTTGCCGCCGCCGACCGACGTAAGAATCAAATGACCGGAAGACTGGATGAACATGTTGCCATCCGTCTTGTTGATCGCGCCGTTTCCATACGTCGTGCCGCCCGTCACGAAATCTCCGTTGGAATACACGCTCGAAGCCGAGCCAATGTTTCCGTGCACGAACAAATCATCACCATTCATGACGAAGGCGTTACCCAAACCGGTATCGGTGGTGGATGTTCCGCCAATCACGACGTTCGTGTTGGTGGCGTTACCGAAATATGCGGTCGAAGTTCCGGTTGTGCCGCCAGACAGATCGAAATACACCGGTGCTCCGGTTGAAGTCGCGTTAGAGCCAAGCACGATGTCGGTCGTGGCCGTGGCGTTGCGCACGAAATCGCTGGCCAAGTTGTAAATCCAGTTGGAATCCGTACTGCTACCGCTACCTGAACAGTTCGTACCGTTTGAGAGACAAACCAACGACCCGGCTACATACAACTGGCTGGTCGTAACCATGTTGGCCGCAATCACGCCGGTCGAGGTCACATTCCCCTGACGATTCACGCTAAACACGGCGCTTCCAAGATCGTTGATACCGCGAATCAAGAAATCGTTGGCGTCTGACGTACCACTGCTCCTGACTTCGAGTGCCGCACGCGTTCCCGTGGCTGCCGTGTTGGAAGTTTGATTAATGGCAAACAGGTTGGATGTGCCAAAAGCCGTTCCGGATGCGTACATTCCCTGCAATTGACGCGCATTAAATGCTTGCGGCGCGGCAGCCATGCGGCGACGCGGCGTCATTTCGGCATCAGCGCCAATCGTCACGCCCAAATACAGCGCGTCCGAGTTCCAATCCACTGTGTCTAAAGTGTTTTGACCTGTGTCACCCAGTAAAACCGTGAACAATCCGTTCACCACCGACACGGAAATGGCGGTCGGCGCACCCGTTGTACCGCTAGCCGTCCACAAGCGAGTACCCGCAGACGGCGCATTGTACAGCGACAAAATGATCGAATAGTTTCCATCGGCCACAGGAAAACCCGAAGGATCCATCAACTTGGCCTGGTAAGAAATTTGGTTGTTGATCGTAGCCGCCGCAGATGCCGGATTCACGCTGAGCAAAAGTGTCAGCACACAAACAGAAATCAACCCGAGCAGGGTTTGGGCTTTGTTCACAAAAGAACGGAGCAATGCAGATTGCATGCGGGGCTGTGGAAATCTCGGCTCGAGATCTCTACAACCATTTTATAATTGTTTTCAGCTGTATATGTTTTTCCGCTTAAACTCTAATAAAAGCCGATAAAATCCCTGAGATTAAAAGAAAAGCGCGCATGCGCTTTTCTGTGGATAAGCTGTGAGGTCGATTACGCTTTTGGCGGCTCGATTGGAGGTGTTGACTGAGGCGCAGGTGCAGTTGAAGGAGGCTTGTTGCCCTGGCGACTGAGCTGAATGTGCTCGTCGATTGCCCCGGCCTCCTTATTCGTCAGATCGATATCCTTGGATTGATAGCGATCAAAGCCCGTTTTATCCGCTGTGACGAAATAGACATTATTCTTCGCAAAGAATCCGTAATTTCCGCGGCTATCCGTAACCTGGGTTTCCAACAATTTATTGAATTTCTTATCAAAGATACGCACAACGGTCTGGCCGAGCGGTTTGCGTGTCTTCGAGTCATACACAATGCCCCAGCCTTTCGGCTTTTTGGCCTTAGCTAAGCGACGGAACAAGAGATAGACCAAGACCTGACCGATAAACAGGCCCGCAGTCAGCCAGCTCGGCGAAATAATCAGCGCAGCCAAAGAGACGAACGGGCTGAGGAAGCCAAGGAATGTCTGCAATTGACGCAAACGCTTCTTGAAAATGACTTTGCGCGGAGTTTCTTCACGTACAAGCGGATCCATCGGAATATTCACCGCGATATTTGTCTCTTCTTCCACGTTAATAATCTCTCCGTGATAGATGTCGAGGTATTCTCCATCGACTTTCTCGCCTTTCAAGTAGGCGCTCGGAAAACTATAACCCTGCTTCGCGGCTTCAATGCGGTACTGTCCCGGGCGCACACGGAAAGTGAAACGACCCTTAGCGTCGCTCACGCGCGTTTGCAGGATGAGATTGGTACGAGCGTGCACCAAGCGCACAGCCACCAAATCAATCGGCGTTTTGGCCAACGAATTGTAAACCAGGCCCCAACGTTCACGCCTACGACGACCGAGCAGCAACAGCGGCTGCGTAAACAGGAACCAAAGATAGTTGAAGATGCTGAATAGCGATGTGGCGAGTGCGAGGTTCGCGACGGCTACCGCAATCGCGATCGGCGCTGCGATATTTGCACCCTGTTGCACCTCGGGACTTTGCAGCACAGCCAAGATCGGACCGATCACTGGCGTTTCCACAACCTGCGGCAAAATAATATCTACCGAAGCCACGTTCTGACGTACTTCGATGACGCGATCCTGTGTTTGATAACCGTCTTTCTCCGCCACGATCCGATACGAACCATTTTTCACGACGAATCCGTAGGAACCGTCAGCAGCGCTCTGCATCGGATTGGCTTGACCATAGCGACTACCGTTCCATACCTGCCAACCGCTCACAGTCATCTCATAGAGCGTGACTTTCGCACCCGGCAACGCAACCGGATTCGGATTCACGCCTTCGCGCGACAAAATGCGCGCCATCCCCTGCACGCTGATTACCGTGCTTGCGCGCGCTTCCGTCCCATCCGCAAAATGGAACGTCACGGTCACCGGCACATTTTCAATCCGGTTCGAAGGCACGAAGGTTGCGCCCCATGATTCTCCATTCAACAAAGGCGTGAGGGCGTACAACGAACTTCCAACCTGGATCGTGGCTGACTGCGGCACACGACCAAGACCGGCCGTCGGTACGCGCACTGACACTGGGCGTCCGACAATCGAAGCAATCTGTCCGGCTGCATTCTCGATCAATTGCACCGTTCCATTCGCCGCAAAATATTCTGGCGTGATGACAATTCCCGGAGTAACCGGGGTGGTTGAGGTCGGAACAACAATGGGCGGCGTGCTAGTCGAGGTTGTCGGAGGTGTCGAAGTCGGCGTCACCGGGCGCGTCGTGGTTGGCGTACCGCCTGGCGTGGTCGGTGGCGTCACCGGCGGAATAACTGGTGGGATTACCGGACCATTTGGCGTGCCTTGCGCAAAGGCGCCGCTGGCCGGATTACCAGCCGCATCGTACGCGTAATTTGCGTAAAAATAAGTCGTTCCGTTTACCAGTCCGGAATCCAAAATGGAATTTGCGCTGCCTTGATACACAAAGCGACCATCGGCCGGACCGGTCGGATAGCCATCCGTGCGCGCGCGAATGCGAACGAAGGCAAAATCCGGATCAGATGGATTCGTCCAATTGAGCGTGTTCTGTGAATCGCCGGGCGTAACCGTAAAGTTGAAGACGTTCGCGGGCGGGGTGATGTCACCCAACGTCGAGAACACGACGTCGCCTGAGCTTGAACTCAAACCGCTTGCAACCGAGCTGACGCGCAGATGATAGGTAGTAGCCGCAGTGAGTCCAGTTAGCGGCATCGAATGATGAACTACGGATGAGTTGTCCGTAATCGTCGTTCCATAGCTGGCACTCGTTCCATAATCCACCACGCTGTTCGCCGGAATATCCGTGTCCCAAGTCACGATGGCGCTTGAGTCCGTAATATTTACTACCTGCACATTGCTGATCACGGGCGCATGCGGAGGCGCGAGGGTCGTAAACGTAAAATCCCCGGTCGAAGCCGAGTTACCAACCGCATCCGCGGACGTCACGCGGAAATGATAAAGCGAACTCGCGCTCAAGCCGGACAAATCAACGCTATGCGAAGTGATGTAACCCGTGTGGCTCGCATTGTTTGTATAACTTGGCGTAAGTCCATAATCCACCAAGCCGTTAGCCGGTTCATCCGTCTGCCAAATAATGGTCGCGCTATTCGATGTAATGTTGATGGCCTGCACGTTGAAGATGGTCGGCGGCGTTCCATCCGTTCCCCCACCACCGCCGCCACCTGGCGTGCCGCCACCTGGCGTCGAGGTAGCCGCAACTACCGCCGTCACATTCACGATCGTGTTATTGAAAATCGGAATGTCGAAACCACCGGTGTCGCCAAAGGCGCCGTCGATCACGAGAAAAATCGTACCGCCACCAAGTCCCGTCGGATTGATGATGCGATTCACGCCGCCCGCGGCATTCGTACCGATACGCATCACCACATGATCGCCACCCGGAATCTGGTTCAAGACACCGCTGCTCGGAGCCGTGAAAATCAACTTGTTTCCCGAAACCGATACGCCCCAGATATTTACGCCTGGTGCGGCGGCCAAGGTCGCAGAATTTTCCAAACCCGTGACCGGTCCGTAAAACAAATCGACGTCGCCGAAAGTTACGGAAGAAAGGTTGAAGGTGGAGCCGTAATTGAGAGCGATCGTATCGCCACCTCCCGATTGGACGCCCGAAGGCGTCACAAATGTGATCTCTTCATTGGAAGCCACACCCGGTTGATTGCGTTCAAAAATCGCCGAACGCGATGTGAGCACCGCGGCACTGGCAACGAACGGCTGCAGTATCAACAAAAGCCCCGCCAATGCGGCGAACGCGATGCGGGACAAAGTGCGAAGCTGCTGCATACGCTTACGTTTTGGGTGAAGCGGTTGCGCGTTTAATGATGAGCTTCTTGAGAAGGAAGAACAACACAACCAGAGCAATGATCAATACGCCGACCGCCGTCATCGTGCGCCACGGCCAAACGGCGAAACGTACTTCCTTCACGACATCCCCTGAGAAACCTGGACCGTTGAACGTTACGAACGCGACATACGGACCAATGGCAAAGTTGTTGAGCTCTTGTTTGAGGCCGCTCCAATATCCGGTGACTGGAAAGACCGCGCCCTTTGACCATGCCGATAACAAGATATGAGAAGATTGCGGCAAGATACGATTCCCATCCGGATTAGCCGGAAACTTGGCCACCGTGGCACCGAAAAAATTGCGTACCGTCACCATGCCTTCCGGTTGTTCGTGAATCATGCCCTCGTTGGCCACGGTCGTACGAAAACCGACTGGCAAAGACCAATAGGAGTTCGCGTCCACGGAAAACTGAGTAACAGCAAGACGTTCTTCGGCTTGGCCGTTCACGCGCACAAAAAACAACACACCGAGACGAGGCAACATGGCGAGCGGCTCAGTTGCCGTCTGACGCTTGGATAAAAACAGGGCCTCATAATATCCGCCCGGAGGAGCTGACGGCGGCACACGGAACGAAACCTGCAAGTTTGCAGACTCGCCCGGCTTCAACGTAATTTCCGGCTGGTCTACATACGTCCATTCAGGCAAACCGGTCGTATCAGAAGCTGGCAAAAAATCCTGCTGGCCACTATCCCCTTTTGGGACGAATTTCTGAATCGTAACGAAATAGGTTTGCGTCGTGATGTCATCATTCGTGGCCCGGATGAACTTGGTTTCACCCTTACCCGGATCCACTTGCACGTCCTGGATAGCGGGCTGCACAACCAATGCCTTGGCCGGCAAAAACGGCATGAACAACGACAAGGCCGAAAGCACGACCGTCGCCTGGTATTTGAAAAAAGTCCGCATATTAGTAGTTGGCCGTTAAGGCGTAATACACGGTTTGCGTGTACGTACCCGGATTGGTGGATGCACTGATCGCCAATTTGAAGATCATGCCCACCTTGTCAGAGATTCCGCCCGTTGAAACGCCCGAGGTTTGAATGACGCGCTGCGTAGTCGTCACGCCGAGGTCCGTACCCGGATTGACGGCCGTCGCACCAGTCACTTCCGCTCCATACTCTTCCGATCCTAAGGTTACCGATCCGTCCGTAACCGAACTCATGACTTGCGCTGCTCCATTCTGCAAGTTCTGGTTGGCCTCCACATAAATGCTATACCCCGCCGGTACATTCGTTTGCACAGCCGTACCTACAACGGCCGCGTTTTCCGAACCCACGGTCACTGTCCCGAAACTAAAGCTGTTCGTCGACAAAAGATACACACGATCATCGCCTCCCGAAGGCGACGCACTCATCGAACCACCGTCTCCTTCAAAACGATCCACCGTAATAATATTGCCTGCGATATTGGTGATCTTCCCGACGGATACCAATTCGCCAAACCCTTGGTTTTCCACGACGGCGATCAAGTCACCGATGGAAAAGCCTCCTGCCGAGCCTACGGTTACCGTTCCACCAGTGCCATTGGTGAATGCCGAGTAAGTCGTAAAGATGGTATTTCCAGTCTTTACTATGTAGGACAGAAGATACTCCGCTTCCGGCGCTCGATAGCCGGAATACAATTGAAAGTTTGTACTCGTGCCCGCACCCACAGACACACCGCCGATGGTATCGCGCACGCTAAAGTTCGTGCTCGTACCTACGTCATAGCCACCCTGGTTTACGTTGTCCCAAGGAATCGAGAAATTTGTGCTAGTCATAGCAAAAACATTCGATCCGAGTAGGAACACGCAAAGAACGATGGCCAGTGACCAAACTTTTCTCATATCAATTGTCCTCTCATTTTAGCATTTTTTGGCTTGAATTAAAAGAACACATCTTATGTGTCTTGAAATAATTATATTACAATCGAATTAATTTAGCTAATATTAGATAAATATCAAATTAAGCACTGTTCGTGAAGGCAAGTCCTCTTCATGAAATGTTTCACGTGAAACGAACAGCCAATCTAATCGATGGCAGTTATGCAACTACAAGAGCCTTAAGACTGTCTTCGACTTATCGATTGTTTCACGTGAAACAGTTTCGTCACTTGATCGTCAAATATAATAGCAGAGATCCATTCCTAAGAATGTTTCACGTGAAACACTTGGGCTGTTGAACAAAGCAAAGGCATGGCAACAAAACGTTTCACGTGAAACATATATATAAGGACAAAGCACGGAGGAAGAATCTTCTATTAGCTTTGTTTCACGTGAAACATTAAATCTCGATGTAGAATTTTATTCACCCTCTGCTATTCAGCATAGGTAAGGCAGAAATCTTGTGGCCACCGGAATGAAAGACGTAAATGGTTGTCCACGAATCCGGAACGGATTTTCACAAGCTATCGTGACACATTGTTTCATGTGAAACACAAAACCCGCCGAAGCGGGCTTGTGATGGTGGACCAAAGGAGATTCGAACTCCTGACCTCTGCAATGCGAATGCAGCGCTCTACCAACTGAGCTATTGGCCCATGGTGCCTCCACGTGGAATTGAACCACGATCTAGGGCTTAGGAGTCCCTCGTTCTATCCGTTGAACTATGGAAGCAGAAGTGTCGTAAAACGTTATTCATTGGTATAAACAACGTTCGGGCGATTCCACTCCGACGAATTGAACTGGCTCTCTACACTTGTTAATCGAACCGCCGAGCAGACACGAGTATATTTTCGAAAACCCCTTATGTCAATTGAAAGAGCTGCTGACCGTGTACCATTTGACAGACAAGTCAAATACATTTAGTCTTAGCCGCGAATCTATGCCGAACAAGCACGCCGCCATCAAAGATCTGCGCAAGAACAAGCGCCGCGCCACGCGTAATTTGCGTGAAAAGACCAACGTCAAATCCCTGATCAAGCAACTTAAAGGCTTGGTTAAGGAAGGCAAGAAGTCTGAAGCGCTCGCTGTGGTCAACAAGCTTCAGCAGGCTGCTGCGAAGGCTGCCAAGCGCAACGTGATCCACGTAAACAAGGCTCGCCGCATCACGTCGCAAGCCATGAAGGCCATCTCGGGCAAATAAACGAGCCAAAAATCCTCCGTTTCCGGAGGATTTTTTGTTAGGGAAGCAATTCTAGAGCTTCTTGATCTGAAGCCAGGCCTAAACGTTGAGCATGGTGGATAAGGAGGGAAGCTGCCAGCATTTTTTCTGCTTGTTGAGCGGAAACTTGTTTGAATTTGGACTGGATAAACGGGGGAATACTGTTCGCATCACCGGAAACCGTACGCACGGCCGCCAAGCTTTGCTGTAACAGGGGATATGCGGCTCCTTCGGCGGCATCCTCCTTATATAGATACTCGTGCCTCGTTCGATCGCCGCGCACAAAGGCGTCCGCCAGACCGTAGGCATCCGAAGCGGTCACCGCCTCGATCACCGACTCGCCGCCGGCTGCGAGCTTGAGCAGCTCATTCGATGCAAGCCATGCATCACCATCACTCGCACGCGCGAGTTGATCGAGCGCGACTTCATCCTTCACTCCAACGGCTTTCGCCGCCTCACCCAGCCACGCACGAAATGCCTTTCCGTGCTGAATAGAATAATCATTTATAATCAATTTCGGGACTTCACTCAAAAGCTTCATCTGACTCGCGTCGGGTTTCTCGCTTTCGACGCTCACTACGATCACGCGCTCCGGATCCCGGGCCAGCGCTTGGACCAATGGCTTCCATTTCGCTTTGGGACAAGATCCGGCCAGATCATCAACCCGCAAAAAACGCATGGGCGTGAACAGGCTGACCGAGAGTGAGCGCTCGATAATTTGATCGGCCGCCTCCTTGCCCGAGGGCAGATGTTCGACACTTGAACCGCTCGCATCGTGCTTTTGGCGGAACGCATTTTCAAGTTCGCGCGCTCGCGCGACGGCTCGATAGGTGTCCGGACCGCAACACAAGATCAACATGACGACATGGTGGAGCAGGGGAATGGCCTCGTCAACAAAAGCCAGCAAACGCTGGCTTTTGAAAATGCACTCAATTCTTACTCATGTCAGATATCGATTGGCGTCATGCCCTCCCAACTCTCTCCAAATTTGGTCTCGACCACGATCGGCACGTCGAATTTCTGATCATGCTCCATGAGATCTTTCACGAAGGCGGCAACTTTGTGCACCTCCTTCTCCGGAACCTCGAATACGAGTTCGTCATGCACCTGGAGCAGCATGCGGGCGTCCTTAAAGCGCTTTGGCAATTCGTCGTAGAGACGAATCATGGCGAGCTTGATGAGGTCGGCCTCGGTTCCTTGAACCGGCATGTTGATCGCCATGCGTTCGGCTTGTGCGCGCACCATGTGCATCTGCGAATCGATTTCGGGCAAGTAACGCTTGCGTCCGAAAAAAGTTTCGACATATCCGAGCGAGTGGGCGAGCGCCTTGGTTTGCGTCATGTATTCTTTTATACCTGAATACACTTCAAAGTATTTGGCGATGAAGTCTTTCGCATCCGCAAAACTGATGCCGGCGGTCTGCGATAAACCTTGCGGTCCTTGTCCGAAGATCAATCCGAAGTTGATGGCCTTCGCGATGTTGCGTTGCTCCTTGGTGACGTCCTCAAGCTTCGTATCCCAGATCTTGGCCGCCGTGGCGGTATGAATGTCGAGACCCTGACGGAATGCCTCGAGCATGTTCTTGTCCTTGGCCAGAAAAGCCACCAAACGGAGTTCGATTTGGCTGTAATCACAGCTCAAAAGGAGATATCCAGGTTTGGCGATGAAGGCCGCACGAATCTTGCGACCGAGCTCCGAGCGGATCGGAATGTTCTGCAAATTCGGGTCATTCGACGACAAGCGGCCGGTCGCGGCCACCGCCTGGTCATAGGTGGTATGGATGCGACCGTCTTTGTCCGCCATGGTCGGCAAGGGCTCGACATAGGTCGACAACAGTTTCGACACTTCACGGTAATCTTCGATCAACTTGATGATCGGATGCAGCCCGGCCAACTTTTCGAGTTCAGAAGCAGCCGTCGAAAAACCGTTTTTGCTTTTCTTGATTCCCTTGATCGGCAAATTTAATTTGTTGAAGAGCACGTCCGCGAGCTGGATCGGGGATGCGGGATTGAAATCCAGTCCCGTCACTTTTTGCATTTTTACTTCGAGCGCTTTTTTATCCGTCGACATTTCTTTGGACAGCTTCGCGAGATACGCGCGGTCGATCAAAATTCCTTCGCGCTCCATGTCATCCAGAACAGGAATGAGCGGCAACTCAAAACGCGTAAACACCTGCTCGAGTTTTTCTTCTCTCATCGACTTGGAAAGCAGGGGAACGAGCAAGGCAATCGCCGACGCACGCTTGGTGGCCGTGGATTCCGCGTCCAGTTGCACGCCCAAAAACTTCGAGGCGATTGCATCGAGATCATGATTGCGTTCACCCGCGCCAAGCAAGTACGACGCGATCATCGTGTCGAAGCTCCAGATGGGTCGGGGCAGACCAAGACGGCTCAAGGCCTTACTCTCGGCCTTGGCATCATGGGCGGCAAAGTGACGCGTCTTATCCGACAAGAAAACCGCCAATTTCTTCGACTCTTTCTTTACCGTTTCTCCGCTAAACTGAAAGGCTTTCTTGCCCGAAGCCAGGACCAAACCATTCGGATCAGGACCAAACAGAGACCCCTGCGGAATCACGGGTACCGTGACCGCGATTACTTCTTCTTTTTCCAATTCTGACAGGGCTTTGGACACGTCTTGTACTCCTTCCTGTCCGGCGCCGAGTTCAGCTCCCGAGGGCGTGGGCGTGGCGCGCTTGGGCGACGGCTCGATCACCTTTTTCGTCCTGGTTTTTTTCTCGGCTGATGTCGCGCCCGGCACTTTTCCGATCAGCGAACGGAATCCCATGCGATGCAAAAATTCCAAAAGACGATCTTTGTCTGTCGGGAAGCTTGTCACTTCCGGTTTCCACTTGATCGGCACTTTGCGGTCGATGGTCACGAGACTCACGATGGCCGGCAATTCTTTTTCTGCCGCCAAAAGTTTTTCGCGCGTCGAATCTGACATCTTCGATTTCTTGTCATGCGCCGCTTTCAAAATTCCTTTGATCGTTTCGTACGATTTCAAAAGTTCGGTCGCGCCTTTCTCTCCGATCCCGCGTACGCCCGGAATATTATCCGACGGATCTCCACGCAACGCTTTGTATTCCAAAAATTGTTCCGGCGTCAGACCGTATTCTTCAAACAACATTTTCTCGTCGTACATTTTTGTCTCGCTCACCCCTTTGACGAATGCCATCACCGAGATATTTTTCTCGATGAGCTGAAGCGCGTCACGGTCACCGGTCACGATGGTCACATCCCAACCGGCCTTTTTGGCCTGGGTCGCGATCGTACCGATCAGGTCGTCCGCCTCAAATCCGTCTAGCTCGAGCGAAGGGATGCCCAAGGCAGCATAGCCATCCTTGATCCAAGGGATTTGGGCATACAATTCATCCTCTTTTTGTTTACGATTAGCCTTATATTCGGCATAGGCCTCGTGGCGAAAGGTCGGTGCTTCGGTATCCCAACACGCCACAAACGCGTCCGGCTGGCCATCAGCAATCAGCTTTAAAGCCGACATCATCATCCCGTAAACGCAATTCACGACCAGCCCTTCGGGGTTGGTGAGGGGGCGGATGGCATGCCAAGTGCGGTGCAGTAGGGCATTGGCGTCCAAGATAAACAGGCGTTTCATGACCCCATATTTGCATATCTTGTGATTGACGGACAGCCGGTTTTTTGCCATGGTCGCCCCGGAGGTAATTCCATGACCGTCAAAAAACGGGGCAGGAAATACTTCTGCGCCCCGATAAAAAAGACCTGCCAGGCTCCCGAAGGTTGCGGCAAAGCGGCACGCGGCACGTATTGCCCGATGCATGCCCGCCGCCTCGAGCGGCATGGTGATCTCGACTTCGATGCCACCAAGTCTGCGCGCTGGCGGCGCGACCGGCGTCCGCGTTGCAAGAACGACTGGTGCGCCGGCAAAGCGGCGCGCGATCGCGACGAATGCACCCGCTGCCATCGGGCACGTCATCGCGGACTCGACCCCGAAAAACTGTGGCGGAAGTATCGCCACCTGTGTTGCGTACGCTGGTGCTGGCGCCCGTGTGCGGCCAAGGATCTGTGCATGCACCATTACAATCGCTTGCGCTGGTACGGCCATGTTCGTGGTCTGCCCGGCGGCGAGCTCGAACCGATTCCGACGCATTGCACGGAGCCCGGCTGCGGGGACGCCATGCTCGCCTGCGGACTCTGTTTGCTCCATCTGACCGGAAAGTCCGAAAAGAATTTGCTCTTGCGCGAATTCTTGCCGCCGGATTTCTGTGCGCCGTGGCATCGCTCGAAGCGCTGCATCGGCAAGCCCGGCTGCAAGCGGATGAAGGTACTCATCAACCGCTGCCCCGACTGCCTGTATGACTGGCAAGTCACCCAAGTTCCGCCCAAACGATATCTTCGTTGAGGCGGATTTTTATTTGTAAGAAAAAAGCCCGGACTCACGGTTGGAGTACGGGCGGGAGATCGTGGAGGCCGTGGATGCGGTTCATCTCTTTCTCGAAGTAGGCGTAGGCGGGCACGGGCCAGTATTTCATCACGTGGCGCTCGATGCGCACGCCGTTGCCTTCGTGCTTCTCGACGAGAAGTCCGGTGACCATCTGGGAACGTCCGTGCTCGCCGAGCGCCGAACGTCGATCGGGACGGAACACGGAGAAGTCCTTGCTCATCGCGTCGCTCCAACGATCGACGGGGATGCTGCCGATCTGGCGAGCCGTCTCTTCGATCGTGAGCAGGCGATGCTCGATGTTTCCGCGGCTGTTCAGCAAGCGGATGATCGCGCACGGACCACGCTCGCCCGGCACGAAGTGCGAGGCATCGAGGTAGCTCGCCGCCTGGGCGCCATTGGGTAGCCCGCACAGGCGCTTCCATGCGAGAGACGCGCCCGAGGCCGTGATGTCCGCGTAGGAAATCTCGTCCTTGGCGCCGTTGTCCCGACAGCGGAACGCGTAGATCCGCGCGCGGCGGAAGTCGAGTCCGATCACGAGACGGCGTTCCGTCTCTGCCGTGAGATCGGTCCAGATGTTGCGCCGACGAATCAGGCAACACTCGAGCGAACCCACGAACCGCTGGGCCAGGGGCTCGGCACCGCCGAGCTCATGACAGGTATCGATGAGACGATCCAGCTGCGTGCGACGGTTGCAGAACTCCGCGAGATCCTTGGATCCGCAGATGGCGACCGTCGACGCGAACTCGAAGTACCGGGAAACGAAGACCTCGTCCTGACCGGGCTCGTAGCGCTCGGTCTGGTCCTGAGACGCCGGCAGCGGCGCAACGCGCGGCCACTCGCTATGGCTCGGGTTGCGTTGCAAAGCCACGACGGCGACGTCATCGGCCGTAGGTTTGCGAGGCGCAGACGACGGTCGCAAATCGGAAGAACCATTTTGAGGCATGCCACTCCTTATATTGGGAAAAAGGACAGGGGGAATCCCCGAAAGCATTGCTCGCGGGGTTTGCAGGCTACTACGGAGCCCGGCTCTTGTCAAGGGTTGATAGTAATATGTTATAACTTGATTCCTGAACGAACCTCGGCTAACATCTGGCTGCGTAGCAAAAAAGCTCGCTCGTCGGCGTGGTAGCCAAGTGGTAAGGCACGGGTCTGCAAAACCTGTATTCGAGAGTTCAATTCTCTCCCACGCCTCCAAAACAAAAGACCCCCGGACGGGGGTCTTTTGTTTGCCTTACTTGGCCATGGCGATTTCCTTCACGTGGGCGGCAGCGACACGCTGCTGCTTCAACATTTCGGAACGGGCGGCCCACTGCGTCTTGTTATCACCATACGAGATGACCTCGATCGGGATATTGCGCTTGAGACCGTACTTGATCATGGCGTCATGATCGGCCATCCACACGTCAACACGGTAAGAATAGCGAGTATTCATGCGGTCATGGACCGTGAAGACCTTGTCACCGAACACCGTAGGAATGCGGATTTGCGTACCGAACGGGAGCACGTTGGTGGCCACGATGCCGTCAGCCACATCCGAACCGTCAGCCGTCACGAACGGGTCGCCGTCACATTCCTCCGGCGTGGAGGTATAGGCGGTCGAGTCCATATAAATGGTCTTGAGCACTTCCGGCTTAGCCGCGGTTTCCGTCTTGGCCGATTCACCGATGGCGATCGCGCCGTCAGTACCAACCGACATCGACGTTTTAATGGCGAGCTTCGGCAACTGGGCAGCCGCCGACACCGGGGCAACCGAGATCTGAGACACGCCAATAATGGTGGTCAAAAGAGCAACGATCGTCGTACGGATATAGCGGACCTTGGCCTGGTTGACGTAAGCTGTCATAGGTAGGAGGCTAAGATTTAACGGGAAACGATACCATAATTCAAGGGTTTTGTCAAGGGTAAACACCAAAATAATGGCTTACTTTAGCAAAAAAAATTGGGTCAGGATGAAACCTTGGCTCAAAATCGGCGGTTTGGCGTTTTTAGCGCTAACTGTAGTGGGTTTTTTCGTATTTACCCTGTATGCAGCCTGGATCAGCCGCGATCTCCCGGATCCCAACACGCTGATCACCCGCGCGGTGCCCCAAAGCACCAAAATCTACGATCGCACCGGAACCCATCTCCTGTATGAGATCCATGGCGACGAGCGCCGCACGCTCGTAAAGATCGAAGACATCCCGGACTCGCTTAAGCAGGCGACCATCTCTTTGGAAGATCGTCAGTTCTACGAGCATCATGGCGTGAACTGGCTCGCGCTCGTACGCGCCGTGGTTCAAGGCATCCTGCATGGAGAACGCCCCCAAGGAACCTCGACGCTTACCCAGCAGCTCGTGAAGAATGCGATTCTCACCGACCAGACTCCGTGGAACCGCAAAATTCCGGAGCTTATCTTGTCGTTGCAAATCGAACGTCGTTATACAAAGGATCAAATCCTGCAGTTGTACTTGAACGAGATTCCGTACGGCTCGGATATTTACGGCATCGAAGCTGCCGCCGAAACCTATTTCGGAAAGCCCGCCAAAGAACTCACGCTCGATGAAAGCGCTTTGCTCGCGTCCATTCCGCAACGCCCGACGTTCTACTCTCCGTATAGTGCGTCTGGCAAAGCCGATAACTTTTATCAGCTGAAGCGTCGCCAAGCCTACGCTCTCGATCAAATGGCGGATGCCGGCTACATCACCAAAGACGAAGCCGAGGCCGCAAAAAAAGTCGACACGCTGGCGAAGATCAAACCGCGCCAAGTCGGAAATATTTCGGCCCCGCATTTCGTGATGTACGTGCGTCAGCAATTGGAAGATGCCTACGGCCTGCAAACCGTGAGCGAAGGGGGATTGAATGTGATCACCACGCTCGATTGGGATAAGCAGCAGATCGCCGAAGACGAAGTGAAGAAAGGCGTGGACGCGAAAGGCAAGCAATATAATTTCAGCAACGCCGCACTCGTGTCGCTTGATCCGAAAACCGGACAAGTCTTGGCGATGGTCGGTTCCAAGGATTTCTTCGATGAAAGCATCGACGGCCAGGTGAACGTCACCATCAGCCCGCGCCAACCGGGCTCGAGCTTCAAGCCGATCGTGTACGCCGCCGCTTTTGCGCGTGGCTATCTTCCGCAAACCCAACTTTGGGACGTGGAGACCACCTTCAAGACGGATAGCGGCGACTACCATCCGCATGACTACGACGGAAAAGAGCGCGGCCCGATCAGCATCCGCCAAGCATTTGCCGGCTCGCTCAATATTCCTGCCGTAGAAACGCTGTATCTGGTAGGCATTCCGCGCGTGCTCGATTTCGCCGAACAGCTTGGCTACACCACCTTCGCCGACCGTAGCCGCTTCGGGTTGTCGCTCGTACTGGGTGGCGCCGAAGTGAAGCCGATCGAACATGCCCAAGCGCTTCAGGCCTTTGCCACCGAAGGCGACTTGCGCCCGGTTGCCTCGATTCTCAAGGTGACCGATCCGAACGGCAAAACCCTTCAGGAATGGACGCCGCCGGAACCGAAGCAAGTCATGGACCCGCAGACCGCGCGTCTCGTGGATGATGTCATGACCGACAACAGCGCGCGCGCTTACATCTTCGGCGCGAATAACTTGCTCACCTTGTCGGACCGCCCGGTCGCGGCCAAAACCGGTACCACCAACAACAACAAGGACGGTTGGACGGTCGGCTTTACGCCGAGCCTTGTGACGGTTGTCTGGGTCGGCAACAGCGACGGCAAAGAAATGAAAAAAGGCGCTGACGGTTCGATCGTCGCCGCGCCGATTTGGCATGGCTACATGCAACGCGCGCTCAAGGGCACGCCGGTCGAACACTTTACGCCGCCGGATGGACCGCAAACGACCAAGCCCGCCTTGCTCGGTACGGCCTACGAAGAAAAGGTGAATGTGAACAAGCTCACCGGTTTGCGCGCCACTGATCTCACGCCACCCGAACTGGTCGAACAGCGTCCGAATCGCATCGCGCATTCGATCCTGTGGTTTGTCGACAAGGATGATCCGACCGGACCGCCGCCGACCAACCCGGCCCAAGATCCGCAATTCGGAAACTGGGAAGCGGCCGTCAGCGACTGGGTGACGCGCAGCAACTGGATTACGCCGACTTCCACGGTGTCGAACGCGACCGACACGCTCTACACCGAAGAGAATCGTCCGCGTGTCGCGATTCTGAGTCCGGGAAGCGGTGGTGATATTGGCTCGCGCACAGGCAGCATCCAGGTTCAACCGGATGCGCCGCGCGCGATTGTCCGCGTCGAAGCCTTTATCGACAATATCGCCGTCGGCTCGCGCGACAGCGCACCCTGGAGCATCGATCTGCGAATTCCGAATCGCATCGCGATTGGCCAACACACATTGCTTGTTCGCGCGTATGACGAAATAGGCTTGCAAGGCGAGACTAGCGAGAACATCAACCTGACAGCGGGTCCTGACGCGAGCCTGTCCGGCATCACCATCAGCTCTCCGCTGAATGACGAGACCTGGTCGCGTGCCAGCTTCCCGAAGACAATCAAGGTCAGCCTGGAAGAGCCCGCGCTCTACAGCCGTCTCGACTTCTCCTTCGTGGGAAGTGATGGTGTGAAGCGCTTGGTCGGTACCAAGCTCTTGCCCGATCAAAACGAAATCGAAGTCACGACACCGGTTGGTCCGCCAGCAGGCCGTTACTCGATCATGGTCGAAGGTACGCGCAAGGGCACGGATCAAAAAGACATGGCCACGCTCTTCATCACGGTAACCGAATAGAATAATAAAACACTCCGCCGTAGCGGAGTGTTTTATTTTTACTGGCGGATCGGCATCACGATGTAGCGATAGCCTTCGCCTTCAGCCGGAGTCACACACACTGGATTCATCCCATCGATCAATTTCAAAGAGACCTTGTCCGTACCCATGGCGGCGATGCCATCCGAGACATAGCGATAGTTCATGGTGACCTTCTTTTCGGTTTCGCCTTCAGTTTGAACCTTCAGCGTCGTGGCATGGGCGCCCGTTCCGCTATCTGACGAAGAAATACGCAGCCCGCCTTCTGAAACCTCGAAATGGACATCAAACAAGCCTTGCTTCGCGAACAATGAGGCGGCACGGATCGCCTTGGCTAATTCACCGCGCGCCACGGTAATCGTGCTCGTGAACTTGGCCGGGATGATTTGGCGATAATCCGGGAAACTTGCCTCAATCAAGCGAGAAATCAGCTCCACATTCCCATAGCTCATGACCATTTGGCTGTCTGTCAGGCTCCATTCGACCGCTTCCGGCATTCCGACATCGTCTTTGTAGGCCGTGAGGATGCGACCGATCTCCTGCATGGCGCGTGCCGGCACGATGCACTTGGCTTCGTTCGGGGCGCTCCCGTTTTCCAGCTCGACCAATTTTTCAGACAAGCGATACGAATCCGTGGCGACCATGGTCAATTTATTTTTCTGATCAAAGCCGTGGAAGAAACACGCGACTCCCGAAAGTTCCGGACGCGACTCCGAAGCCGAGACCGCAAACGCAACCTGGCCGATCGCCGTGCGCAACGCTTCCGCATTCAAACGGAAACCACCTTCTTTCGTGAGACGCGGAATAAGCGGGAATTCCGAGGAGGGCATTCCGCGCACCGTGGTCGACGAACCATCCGCTCGCACCTCGAGGCCCTGATCGGTCACCACGAGCTCTACCTTGCCGCTGGGCAAGAGCGAAACATAATCTTGGAGCAACTTGGCCGGGACCGTGTACTCGCCCGCCTGCTCGACCCTACCGCGTACCATGGCCGACACCGCCATCTCCAAATTCGTTGTGGAGAGCTTGAGGCCGCCGTTCTCCGTTTTGAGGAGTACGTTTCCGAGAATAGGCAGGTTCGCATTCTTCCCCGAGATGTGGCTCACGAGGGAAAGGCCCTGCAACAAGTTCTCTTGAGTACACGCGAAGTTCATAGTTCGTCCGTATCTTGGTATCGCGTCATCAAAACGTCAAACCCGTTCTTCCCATCCGATTCCTTTTCGCTCTTCATTGTTATATTAGGTATATATAAGTATATAAATACGGTGGTAGTAGTAAGAGGTGTGTATACCTCGGATAAGTCGTTTGCAGAGCCGAAAAGCTGGCGATCCTGAACCAAATCCATCCACCCGCACCAACGTATAACCTGCGGTTTCGTCAGGGATAGAAAACAGACGCCCATGCGGCGCCTGTTTTCATGCCCAGTTGATCCCACGTTTGATCCATTGTCTTATCCCACCCTACCCACAGGGTTATCCACCTATCTCGCCTCGGCGTTGGTATAGAGCCGTTCGCGGATGAGGCTCAGATCGCGCTTCAACTGTTCGTCCTGTTTGAGCAGGTCACCGATTTTTTCGCAGGCATGCATCGCCGTGGTGTGATCGCGACCGCCGACCTGGTCGCCGATCGAGGGATACGAGCACTTGGCTTCTTCGCGCAGCAAGTACATGGCGACTTGTCTCGGGAAGGCGAGACGGCGTTCGCGGCTCTTGCCCATGACTTCTTCCATCGAGATGTCGTAGTAGCCGATCACGGCTTCGATCAGGACGCGCGGCGTGATGGTGCGCTTGGTGAGTGTCGGTGCAAAGCTCTGGAGAATCGGTTGGATGGTCTGGAGCGTCGGCAACAAATTTTTGAACTGGTGGTAGGCGACGATTTTGTTGAGGGCGCCTTCGAGCTCGCGGATGTTCGATTGGATCGCGCCGGCAATCGCGTGAAGAATTTCAGTCGACAGCGGATAGTTTTTTTCGCGCGCCTTGGCCTGGAGAATCGCGACACGGGTTTCAAAGTCCGCCTTCGAGATGTCGGCTGACATGCCCCACTCGAGACGCGACTGCAGACGGGCTTCCAAGTTTTGGATGTCTTTGGGCGGACGGTCCGAGCTCATCACGATCTGCTTATTGCCTTGATGGAGCTGGTTAAAGGTATGGAAAAACTCTTCCTGCGTGCCTTCACGGCCCGAAAGGAACTGGATGTCATCCACCAAAAGGATGTCAACCAAGCGATATTTGTCTTTAAAATCATTTCCATGGCCGCTGCGCACGGCCTGAATGAATTCATTGGTGAATTTCTCGCAGGTGACGTATTTCACCTTCAAATTCGGGTTGAGCTGCAATGCGTGGTGGCCAATGGCCTGCAAAAGATGGGTTTTCCCCATGCCCGGGCTGCCGTAAATGAAGAGCGGGTTATGAACATCGCCCGGTTTGGTGGCGACAGCGGTCGAAGCGGCATGCGCCAGCTCATTATTCTTACCAACGACGAAGCTCGCGAACTGATAACGCGGATTCAGGCCCAAATCCGCGCTGGCGGCCGACATGCTGGGCGCAAATGAGGTCGAGCTCGGCGGCGCATAGCTTACGCTTTGAGCTTCCGGCAAAGACGGCGCATCGTTTTGGCTATCAATCGGCAAAACCGTCGTATTTTTTACTTCCACGCGGTACGTCACCTCGCGAATCGGCAGATTTGAAGCATTGCGCAGCGCCTTTACGATCTGATCGTGATACTTCTTCTCCATCCAGGCCTTGGTGAACGTATTCGGCACCGACACCACAGCGCGATTGCCCTCGACTTCACTCAAAAACGTATTTTTGAACCAGGTCGTGAAGTTTGCCTTGGAGAGCGTGAGTTCCAGCTCTCCGAGTGCAGCTTGCCAAAGGGCTTGGGTGTCCATACAACGAGACGATCATTCCAATCGAGCACATCCCTGTCAAACTCTGTGGAGAAACAGTGGATAGAGGGGGATATCCCCCGGGGCTCTTGCCAAATTCTGCGAAAACCACTATCATTTCGCCCATAACACTATGGCTACCAAGCGAACCTACCAACCGAAAAAGCGCCGTCGCGCCAAGGTGCATGGCTTTTTGAAGCGCCAAAGCACCAAGAATGGCCGTGAAGTGCTCGCCCGCCGCCGTCGCAAGGGTCGTCATACGATTGCCCTGAAGACGAGTCGCGTGAAGCGCTCGCGCCGCTAAGAGGTATGATGAGGCGAGGGGAGACCCTCGCCTTTTGTTTCTATGCTGCCCAAGACCGACCGCCTGCGCCGCGCCAAGGACTTTGCCCTGCTCTCTCAAAAAGGCAGGGTCATTTACAGTCCGTTCTATGCGTTGCGTTTGCGCCCGACCCACGTCGCGACCAAGGTCGGCTTTGTGACGTCGACGAAAATTTTTAAAACGGCCGTGAAGCGTAATCGTGCGAAGCGTCGTCTGCGCGAAATTTTGCGCGCCGTAAAAACCGAGTGGCCGAAGAATGTCGATCTGCTATTTATTTTAAAATACGAAGTGCTCGCCGCGAAACACGAAGAGCTGCTCGCCTCCGTGAAACGCAGTTTTGAAAAAGTTCCCGAGTCTCTGACCAGGCCCGCAGCTCCGCGCAAGAATCTGAAAGCACGTCGCAAGACTTCGGTGGTCTTCAAAGAAAATCCGTAAACATGAAGCTCTCGCAGTTCTTCATCCGCGTGTATCAAAAAACCTTGTCGCCCGACCATGGTCCGCTTCGTCATGTCCTGCCGCCGACCTGCAAATTTCATCCGACCTGTTCCGAGTACACATATCAGGCCATCGGACGCTTTGGATTTTTCAAAGGAACTTGGCTCGGCGTAAAACGTATCGCGCGCTGTCATCCGTGGAGCATGGGCGGGATGGACCCCATTCCGGAAGCCTAGTCTTTATTGGTCGGGATAAATGTACACGTTTGATATACACTTCGCATCAGAAGAATTTTGATTGCTTGGTCGGCGCCGGGATTTCAAATTTCTCGACCAGGATGTCTACAAGTTTTTCTGTTTCCAGCGGCAGCATGAGCGTTTTCTTTTTCGAGATGAGCCCGTTCGTGATTTCAATTTCATTTTTTGGGACGTCGAGCGACTTCGCGAGAAATGAAATCAATTCTTGATTCGCTTTTCCGTCCACGGGAGGAGCGGCGATTTTTAATTTCAAACAACCATCGCTCATCCAGCCGACGAATTCGGTTTTGGAAGAGTTGGGGACGACACGAATGATCAGCTGCATAAAAAAGATGGGCGCGAGGCCCATCTTATATTACTTCACGCATTCCTTCTTCAGCCATTCGAGTGTCTTGCGATTGCGCATCTGGATCTTCACGTAGTCACGGTAGTCGGGCGAGGCAACTTGTTCGCGCGTCTCCGGCTGATTTTCCGGAACCGTTTCGAGAATGCGGTCGATCTCGGCGTCGAGCTCGTCTTCGCTCAGGTCGATGTTTTCCTGCTTCGCATAGGCCTTGATCAGTACGGCCGTGCGGATACGGCGGATGGCCTGCTGGGTGAAGTCGAGTTTGAGTTCGTCCTTGGTCTTTTTGATCTGCTGGAGGTAGGTCGGCATGTCGAGGCCCTGATCTTCGAGGCCATGCTCGAGTTCATGCATCATGCGATTCACTTCTTCGTTGATCAAAATGCCCGGAGTTTCGCTAAAGCTAGCGCCATCCACCAACTTCTCGAGCATTTCGATTTCGGCAGCTTCGCCGGCACGGCTCGCCTGTTCGGCGGCCATATTTTCCTTCAATTTGGCGCGCAATTCTTCCAGGGTCTGCAAACCGACACCCTTGGCGAACTCGTCATCAGCTTTCGGCGAGACAAGCTCGAAGACATCCGTGGCCTTCACTTTGAAATCCACATTCTGGCCGGCCAAATGTTTCTGGAAATGTTCGGACGGGAAGGGCAGCATGAACGTCTTTTCCTCACCGGCCTTCATGCCGACCAATTGGTCGGCCATGCCCGGGATGTAGTTCGGCTCATTCAGATAAACGCGGAAGCCGGTGCCCGTACCGCCCTCGATCGCGACCTTGTCCTTGGTCATTTCCATGTCGATGACAATCAAATCATCCATGGTCGCGGCACGTTCGACACGGGCTTCCGTGCGGCGCATGCGGCGCATTTCGTCGATCGCTTCTTCGACCTGGGCGTCGTTCACCGGCTTGTCCTTCTTTTCGACGCGGCAAGCGGCGAGATCCGGCAACTTCGTTACCTCCGGCACGAGCGCGGTCGTGGTCGTGAAAACGATCGCTTCACCCGGATTGAGCTTGTCGACGCTAATCGCCGGCGAACCGACGGTGTCGAGCTTTTCGGCCAAGACGGTTTTCACATAGGCGCTGCGCACAATGCGCTCGAGGGCAGCTTCGAGAATCGCCATTTCGCCATGGGCGCGCTTCACGTCTTCATAGGACGCAAAACCCGGACGAAAACCCGGCATGGGTTTGGCCTTAGAGATGTCTTTCGCGGCCTCTTCGCGATAGGCCTGGGTTTCCTCCCACGGAATTTCGAATTCGATCTTCACTTCACCGGCGGGCAGACGGGTAATTTTAGCCATAGAATGTGGCGAGGATAGGGGAAATCGGCAGCCCCGTCAACCCTTGCTCATTTCCGCTTTCTCCTTTATTCTCCGCTCGAATTATGGCACTCCAAATCGGCATTGTCGGTCTCCCGAACGTGGGCAAATCCACGTTGTTTTCGGCCATCACCAAAAAGCAGGTGGATTGCGCCAACTATCCGTTCTGCACCATTGATCCGAACGTGGGCGTGGTTGAAGTGCCGGATCCGCGCTTGGCCGTGCTCGGCGAAATCAGCAAGACGAAAAAGATTGTGCCGACCGTGATCGAATTCGTCGACATCGCCGGTCTGGTGAAAGGCGCCTCCGAAGGCCAAGGTCTCGGCAACAAGTTCCTTGCGAACATTCGTGAGACGGACGCGATCGCCCAAGTCGTGCGCGCCTTCGAAGATACGAATATTTTGCACGTGGATGGATCGATCAATCCGGTGCGCGATGCGGATACGATCAACACCGAACTCGCGCTCGCCGACATGGACGTGCTCGCCAAACGTAGCTCGACCATTGAGAAGCAAATGAAGAGCGGCAAAACCAAAGAGCTCGAGGCAGAATTTGCGGCCGTGCAAAAAGCCATCACTTCGCTGAACGGCGGAACGATGCTGCGCGATGTGGAATGGACGGACGACGAAAAATTCGCGCTGCGCGTGTTGCAGCTGCTCACTATGAAGCCGATGCTCTACGTCGTGAACGTGAGCGAAGCGCAGCTTGGTGATGGTTCGTGGAAAGAACGCGTGAAAGACTTGAAAGGCCGCATCGTGCCGGTATGCGTGAAGATGGAAGCCGATCTTTCGACCATGTCGCCGGAAGAAAAAGCCGAATATCTGGAGATGGCGGGTCAGACGCAAAGCGGTTTGGACAAATTGATCACCGAAGCCTACGACGTGCTCGGTTTGATCACCTTTCTCACGACGGGCGAAATCGAAACGCGCGCTTGGACGACGACGAAAGGCGCGACCGCTCCGCAAGCCGCCGGTGAAATCCATACGGATTTTGAAAAGAACTTCATCCGCGCCGAAATCACCCCATATAAGGACTTCGTCGAATGCGGTTCCGAAGCCGTGTGCCGCGAAAAAGGAAAGACGCGCATCGAAGGCAAGGACTACGTGATGCAGGATGGGGATGTTTGCTATTTCCGCATTGGGGCATAGCTGTCAGACTGGAGGTGTTATGGGATTCGAAAAGCCACCCGCACCGTCCGCTCCCGAACGGAGCGAAAACCTGGACCAGATGCAGCGCGAACTCGTGCGCATCGAATCCGTGTACCGCGAACATATTGCGACTCGCACCGACCTTTCCGCCGAGGCCAAGGAATTTGTCCTGAACCACATGCGCGAACATCCGGAACGAGAATGGGGCCAGGCCGATGGCGAAGATGTGGTGATCCACTCGATCGAGAAGCTGGAAGATGGCTCGCTTGCCGTCCAGATCGCCTGCTTCGGCATGCTGGTCGACCAGCGGATCATCCCGATCCCGCGCGAGCTTCAATAGTTCGGACTTGATCCCGCAAGGGATCTTTTTTGTTGACGTAAGCTGTTTTTCCATTCAATCTTGCTGATCATGAAAGTGGCCGTCATCGGTACTGGGTATGTCGGGCTCGTTTCTGGAGCCTGCTTGGCCGAGATTGGCCATGACGTCACCTGCGTGGACGTTGATCCGGCGAAAATCAGCCGCTTGCGCGAGGGCATCATGCCCATTCACGAACCCGGACTCGCCGATGTGGTGAAGAAGAATGTGGCGGCCGGGCGTTTGCGTTTCACGACCAGTTACGGCGAAGCGGTACCGGGCGCGCAAGTCGTTTCGATCGGTGTCGGTACGCCCTCGGCCGAAGATGGCTCCGCCGATTTACGCTATGTATTTGCGGCAGCGGAAGAAATTGCCAAGCACCTGACGAGCTATGCCGTCGTCGTCGACAAAAGCACGGTACCGGTAGGCACGAGCGAACGCGTTGCCGATATCATCCGCAAAAATGGCGCGCTCGATTTCGATGTCGTGTCCAATCCCGAAACCTTGCGCGAAGGCAAAGCTGTTTCGGATTTTTTGAATCCTGACCGCATCATCATTGGCGCGTCCAATGATCGCGCGGCCCAGGTCATGCTCGAATTGTACGGACCGATCATGTGCGAAAAGTTGGTGATGGCTCCGCGTTCGGCCGAGCTCGCCAAATACGCGGCGAACGCGTTTCTCGCGACCAAGATCAGTTTTATCAATGAGATCGCGCATCTCGCCGAAGATCTTGGCGCCGATGTGCACGATGTCGCCGACGCCATTGGTTCGGATGCGCGCATTGGCCGCCATTTTTTGAAAGCCGGACTTGGTTGGGGTGGCTCCTGTTTTCCAAAAGACGTGAAAGCCATCAAGCATGTCGGTCGGGGAGTGGGACACGAGATGCCCGTCATTTCGGCCGCTATGTCGATGAATGAGCGCGCGCGTTCGCGTCCGATCGAGCGTTTGTCGGTCGCATTGAACGGCTTGAGCGGTAAGCGCATCGGTTTGCTTGGCCTGGCGTTCAAGAACGATACGGACGACACGCGTGACTCGGCTGCGATTGATCTCGCCAAGCGTTTTCTCGCCGCCGGCGCCCAAGTGCGCGCGTATGATCCGGTCGCGGTCGTGCATGATCCGGAAGTTTCGAGCCTGGTGTTGCGCGTGTCTTCGGTGGAGGACGCTGCCAAGAATATGGACGCGCTCGTGATCGCCACCGAATGGGACGAATTCCGCAAACTCGATCTCCCGAAACTTAAAAGTTTGATGTCAGGCGTGATTATTTTCGACGGCCGCAATTTGCTTGATCCGGAAACGGCGCGCAAACACGGATTTACGTATTTGAGCGTGGGCAGGACTTGATCATTATCTTTAAATATGGAACGCGGTGGATATGCCCATCGCGCGTTGGATCTGTTTGGCATTTTTACTGGGCGTCGCGCTCCAGACATTTTGGGCGCACGGGCTGCATCCCATCACACCGAAAGATTTTGCCTATTCGCGCGGCGCGCCCCAAGACGCCTTCGCTCCCTGGCGGGCCCGCGTCACGGATCGCATCCACCAAATTTTTCCCGGTGACGCAGGCGAGCTTTTGGCCGGCATGTTGTATGGAGAGCGCGGCCTTTCTCCAAAGGCTAAATTGGCTTTTCGCACGGCGGGACTCACGCATCTTGTGGCCGTTTCTGGGTCGAATGTTTCGATTATCATGGTCGGGCTGACGCGCTTTCTCGCGCTCTTCGGCTTACGGCGCAAAACGTCTTTTGCGTTGCTTTCCTTCGTCTTGCTTGGCTTCGTGCTGTTTGTGACGCCGCAAGCCCCGGTCGTGCGCGCGGCCATCATGGGATGGCTCGTGGCGCTCGCACCACTCGTGGGACGTTTGCCCAGGACTTCGCATCTGCTCCTTGTCTCCGCCGTCTTGTTCACATGCTGGCATCCGGACAGCCTGCTGTATGATCCATCTTTTGCGTTATCGTTTTTGGCCACGCTCGGTTTGATGACCTATGGCACGCGTTTTGCCGCGGCACTCAAAGGCAAACTGCCGGACATTCTGGTCGAAGTGATTGCATCAACGCTCGGCGCGACCTTGCTCACGACGCCGTACGCTATGTGGGCATTTGGACAAGCGAGCGCCATCGGTTTGGTCGCGAATATTTTTGTCGTGCCACTGGTTCCGTGGATCATGGGCGCAGGTGCACTGGCTCTGGTGATTCCCATCGCGCCACTTACGCTCGCGGCCCACGGCTTTCTCGACGCCGCATTGTTCATCGCCAACGTCTCTACCAAGTTGCCCGGCTATTGGAGCGAGCTTCAAATTTCATCCAGCTTCATGTTGTTTTCTTATCTGTGCTTAGCCGGATATTGGTATTTTCTTCAGAAAAAACGGGCTTATCCACAAAAAAGTGTCAGACATGACGTCGCTGTTACTCGCGGCTGACAGACAAAACACGCGCGGCGCAATCATCTATATACGAGGAAAATTCCATACGTTCTGAACTGTTCAGGCTGACAAACAACTTTTTTTGACGCTGTTTCCAGATGACTTAGCGTGGATGTCAGGTCGCGAGACCAAAGGACGCAACGGTTCGTGTGCGGATCAGGCAGTGGGTGGCACCCGATGGAAGCGCATCGGGAACGGGCCACCGCCGATTGGGACTAGCTCCTGGACGGCATCTCTCGGGATCGATTCGCCGCCACGACCACGGAAGGTGGAAGTCATGCGTGAAGGGCAAAGGGTCATGCAGCCGAGCGCTGCGTGATTCCGGCCACGGAGCGCATGTCTCGGTCCGACGGGTTTATCCCTCAGCGGATCTCGCCATTCTGTCAGTCCCGTTCGGGCGGATGCAGCCGAGCTTGCATCCGCCCGGAGTCAGGACTCCGTCCCCGTACCCGAAACTAGTGCCGGGTACGGACAGCGGAGCCCTGAACAAGTGGAGGTCGACATGAAACGCATGTTCTTTCTCATTCTGATCTTGGTGATCTGGTTCATCCCTGCGATCGCGGGTTGCGCGACGGGCGGTTCGTCGCATACGCGTCCCGCGAACAGTGATGCTGGTCGCGCATCTTCGGATGCGGGTCAGCCGCCGCCGCTCTCACACGATGCGGGAGCCATCGAGTTCGATGCCTGGCATTCCGCTGGAGTATCGGACGCGTCTCGTCCTGCGCCCGACGCGCACGTGGCTGCTCCCGATCCGGGAGAGTCGCATGCGCTGCGCATCAGCTTGAGTTCGGCGCTGCGCAGTCAGTGCCCGGCCGGCTGGCGCATCCGCCTCTGGCTGACCGATCCGCCGGTCGAATCGACGCGCGGTCTGGATCTCGAGCTGCACATCCCTGTGCTCACGCGTTTCGGGCCGTGGAGCTCGCTCACCTTGTGGTGCGACGAGCGTTCGCCGCAGTGGTTCGACTGGAATGCCAGTGACCACAGCGCCTCGGGGAGCGGACTGTTCTCCGAACTGTCGCTCGACGGAGTCGATCTTCGTCCTTCGACGATGTTGTGTGCGGACCCGCTCTCACCCGGGACCGGCCAGCGTCCCATTCTCATGTGGGATGCAACCAACCGCGGCCGCTGTCCGCCGCTCTAGGCTTTGGGGCCCGATCTTCATTCGAGCCCCATTTTTATTCGCTAGAACGAGGATTGACTTATCCACTTCCCATCTTCATTCGTGGAACGTAACCTATCGAACATAAATAGAACACCTACCAAATATGGCAAAGAAATCCGAAGTGATGGACGGGCGCCGCGCCGCGGTGCAAGGCGCGATGGACCAGATCAAAGAAAAGTTCGGCGAAGGCTCGATCATGAAGCTTGGTGAAGCGCACAAGATGCAGGTGGATGCGATTCCGACCGGCTGTCTCTCGCTCGACCTCGCGCTCGGCGTGTTCGGTGTGCCGCGTGGTCGCATTGTCGAAATTTACGGCTTGGAATCTTCCGGTAAGACGACGCTCGCGCAACACATCATCGCCGAAGCACAGAAGCTCGGCGGCATTGCCGCGTTCGTGGATGCGGAACATGCGCTTGATCCGGACTATGCGCGCAAAGTCGGCGTCGACGTGGACAACCTGCTCATTTCCCAGCCCGATACCGGTGAACAAGCGTTGGATATCGTGGAAACGCTCGTGCGTTCGAATGCCGTGGACGTGATCGTGGTCGACTCCGTGGCTGCGTTGACGCCGCGCGCGGAAATCGAAGGCGAAATGGGCGACAGTCACATGGGTTTGCAGGCGCGTTTGATGAGCCAGGCCCTGCGCAAGCTCACGGCCATTGTGTCGCGCTCGCGCACGGTCGTGATTTTCATCAACCAGATCCGCATGAAGATCGGCGTCGTGTTCGGCAATCCGGAAACGACCACCGGCGGTACGGCGCTCAAGTTTTACTCGTCACAGCGCATCGAAATCCGCCGCAGTGCGCAGATCAAGATGGGTGAAAAAATCATCGGTAACCGTGTGAAGGTAAAAATTGCCAAGAACAAGATGGCGGCCCCGTTCCGCACGTGTGAATTCGACATTATGTATAACGAAGGCATCTCGTTGTCGGGGGACACATTGGATGTCGGCGTTGAATTGGGTGTCCTGACCAAGTCCGGCAACTCATACTCCTTTGGGGCGGATAAGCTGGGTGTCGGTCGCGAAAACGCCAAGCTCGCTTTGCGCGAACGTCCGGCCATGATGAAGGAAATCCGCGAATTGGCGCTCAAAGCCTGGCGTACTCGTGAGGAAGAAGGCGATTTGCCGACCAAGGCAGAAGCCCCGGAAAACCCGGGAGATGACGAGACGCCGCCAACCGAATAGAATAGGTGCGTCATGGGCCGTCGCAAGAAAAGCTCCTTTGATGGGGCCATGGATCCGGAAACCCGGAAAGGCGTCGCCGTCGTATTTCTCTTCGGCGCCGCCTTTTTGTTGCTCTTGTCTTACTTCGGTTTGGCTGGAGCCTTTGGCCAAGCGTTGAACGACGGTGTCTCCTATGTATTTGGTTGGGACAAGTTGTTCGTCCCGTTCTTGTTGATGGCTTGGGCGTATCACGTGCTCGCGCCCGATCGTTTGCCTCTGCGTTTCACGAACGTGCTCGGCTTTTTGTTGTTTTTCCTGTCGCTCAATCCGCTCGTGCATGCCGTCACCTTCCCAAACGTAGCGATGGTATCGGACGCTGCGCTCATGCAGGCCGGCGGTAAGCTCGGTGAAACCGTGGGCAGCGGTATCATCAACATGCTTGGCATGGCCGGCAGCGTGGTGGTCCTGATTGCTGTGCTCGTTATTTCGTTGCTGCTCATTTTCAACGCAACGCTTCGTCAGGTGTTGTTTGTGATCGACCTGGTGTGGAAGGGGATCGCCATGTTTTTCAAAGGCGCCTTCCACCCGATTCGTTTGTGGAATGAAGAACGCGCCAAAGCCCGCGATGCGGCTGCCTTGAAGCCGATGGAAGAAGAGGACGAAAGCATCGAATCTGAAGAAGAAGCCGAAGTCGACGAAGCTGAAGAAAGTGAGGAAGCGGAAGAATCCGAAGACGGCGAAGAAGAGGGAGAAGAAGAGGAAGACGACGCCGAACCGGCCAAACCCAAGAAGATCAAACGTTATCCGCGTGTTGAAATTCCGATGGACTTGCTTGATCAGCGTAATGACAAGCCGACTTCAGGCGATATCGTACATAACCGCGAAGTCATTCGTCGTACGCTCGAAACCTTTGGCATCAATGTCGAGATGGCCGAAGTCGCCGTTGGCCCGACCGTCACTCAGTTCGCCTTCAAGCCAGCGGACGGCATCAAGTTGTCGCGCATCGTCGGTTTGAATAATGATCTCGCACTCGCCTTGGCCGCGCACCCGATTCGTATCGAAGCGCCGATCCCGGGCAAATCGCTCGTGGGCGTTGAAGTCCCGAACAAGAGCGTGGCCACGGTTGGCTTGCGCGAGATGTTCGAGTCTAAGGATTTCCGCGAACGCAAAGGTTCGTTGGCCTTCGTGCTTGGTAAAGATGTATCCGGCAAAGCCTGGACCGCTGACCTCGCCAAGATGCCGCACTTGCTGGTGGCCGGTGCAACCGGCTCCGGTAAGTCCGTGGGTTTGAACGTGCTCATCATGTCGTACCTGTACACGCTCGGTCCGGACGACGTGAAATTCATCATGGTCGATCCAAAGCGCGTCGAACTCCAGGTCTATAACGGCATTCCACATTTGATTACGCCGGTCATCACCAAGGTTCCGGAAACCGTAAACGCGCTTAAATGGGCGTTGCGCGAAATGGATCGCCGTCTCGACTTGCTGGGTTCGATGAGCTCGAAGGACATCACAAGCTACAACATGCGCGTGCAGGAGCGTTTGCCGTACATTGTCATCATTATTGATGAAATGGCCGACCTCATGGCTTCATCCGGTTCGGAAGTAGAAGGTCCGATCGTGCGTCTCGCGCAGATGTCGCGCGCCGTCGGTATCCATCTCGTGCTCGCGACCCAGCGCCCGTCCGTCGACGTGATCACGGGCCTTATCAAGGCCAACGTGCCGGGTCGCATTGCGTTCGCAGTCGCGTCCGCCACGGACTCGCGCACGATTCTCGACCAGCAAGGCGCCGAAAAACTGCTCGGTCGCGGAGACATGCTGATTTCGAGCAACGATATTCCCGTGCCGAAACGTTTGCAGGGCGCGTTCGTGTCGGAAGCGGAAATCGGCCGCGTGGTCGCCTTCGTGAAATCCAAATACGATCCGCCGGACTATGATCCGGGTGTGGTGGAGCGTCCGAGCGGTGGCCAGACCATCATGGGTCCGGGCTCTGATGAGGATTCCGATCCGCTGATTCAGGATGCCAAGGAAGAAATCATCCGTGCGGGCAAGGCTTCGGCTTCGCTCTTGCAGCGTCGTCTCAAGGTCGGATACGCCCGTGCCGCACGTTTGCTCGACTTGCTTGAACAAGAAGGATTTATCGGTCCGGGTGATGGCGCGAAACCGCGCGAGATTCTCAAAGCCGACTTCACTAAGGCTAGCGATCCGCTCGTCTCGAACCGCAAGAACATTGCGGCTCCGGAGCCGGAACCGTTCGCCGACGAGGAAGACCAGCCGTCCGAAGATGACGTGGAAGACGGTGACGAAGAAGAGGAGACTGGCGAAGACGAGGAGATCTAGGTAAAACGGAGGCATGGCCTTCGTATCCAAACGACTAAACGCCGTGGGCAGGCTCGGGCCTGACCTGGTGGAGCTACGCGAACGCGTTGGCTTGTCGTTGGAAGAAGCAGCGCAGCGCACCAAGGTTGCGCCCTCGATCATCAAGGCATTGGAAACGGAAACGTGGAGCGATTTGCCCGACCAGGTGTATGCCGAACGCCTGCTTCGCTCCTACGTTTCCTTTTTTGGAACCAACGAATCATATTATTTGCACAAGTTCCGCGAGGCGCGCGAGGCTGCCTCGGTCACGCGTGATACCTCCGTGTTGTTGCCGCGTCCGATGAAGCTCGGGCCATTTGAGCTGGCGGTTACACCGCGTCTGCTCGCCGCGGCCGGTTTTATTTTGTTCACCTTTGGATTGGGCGGATACGTCTACGCTCAGGCGCGCGCCATGTCGGTGGCTCCGCCGCTGACGATTGAATCACCGACAGATGGTTCGCACGTGCAAGATCCGGGAATCGTGGTGCGCGGGCATACGTTGCCCGGCTCTTCGGTGACGGTGAATGGCGCGCCAGCCGTCGTGGGGGATGACGGTGCCTTTGAAGAGCATATGAATGTGCCGCGTGGGGCGACGGTGATCCGCATTGTTTCGCGCCGCCGTCACGGCAGCGAAAGCACGGCCGCCATCCGCATTGTCTACGATCGCGCGATGCCGAGCAGCGACACGATCGAAAAATCGTTGGATGCGTCGAACGAAGCTTCGGTAAATCCGTAAAAAAAGAAAAGCGCATCCAGGAGCGGATGCGCGGGAAGAGAGGCTAGCCTTGCGGCATGCGGGGCGGGCGCGGGAGTCGCGCAGTCACCATTTCGGAACGAGGCGGCGGAGGCTTGCGGCTCTCACTCCGCAGGCGCAGGAGCGTCGGTTCGTCCATGAGGACGGTTTTTTCGCCGGGCAAGGCCTCGGTCGAAGGAGAGGAAACGTCGTCGTTCGTCTCGGTCTGTCTCACGGAACCTCCTAAAGGAACAAGGGAAAACAACGGGGTGTTTAGGATAGATTGAATTTGATCTTTTGTCCAGTCTCCCGGATGACGGGAAAAGAAAACACCCGCGCTCACGACTTACGTCGGAACAGCGGGCGTCAGGGATGTCACTTGCCCCAGTAGGCTTCCCACAGGAAGCGCATGTGGCGGAGTGTGACGTGTTCGATGATGAACAGAAGGTTGCGCATGAACTCGGGGGCGAGGCAGACGGTGACGCCGTTCTCGCTGTCCCGGACATCCATCTTTCCCTTCTCGTCCAGCTTGAGCCGATCGTAGTTCGAGGGCAGTCGGCCGACCCACAGCTCGTCTCCCGCCTCCGTCGCGCAACGTTGGTAGAAGGCGGCCGGGAACTTGCCGGGTAGCGTCTGGGTCACGAGCTTGTGCCCGCGCCAGGCAGCCTGCACCAGATCCAGGCGCAGTTCGATCCGCGTCCGGGGCTCGTTCGTGATCGCACGCGACGCCTTCTTCAGGAAGATGGTCGCCTGCTCCGGATCGCTCCAGCAGGCTTCGGGCAGGGTCGGCTTCAGACGGTAGGCGTTGGGCCAGAGTGCGTGTCCGGAGTCTGCCGTCACCGTCTTCACGGTTCCGCGGCCTCGCAGATCGAACCGGCCTTCCTTGGCATACGCCCGGAAGACAGGATCGAGCTCGTCGGGAACCTGGTCCTCCGACACCCGCTCGCCCTTGTAGAGGTCGAGCATGATGACCGGATTCGAATCTCCCTCGCGGTTGTTCTCCCAGCGGATACGCACCTGATGCAGGTGATACAGTCCCGCTTCGCCCTTGGTGGGCATGCGGAACCCGTCGTGAGCCATCGGCTGCTGCAGAAAGCCGCCGCCGGGGTTTTTGAGGAGCTGAATGACCTCCTCGTAATCGCTCAGGAGCTCGGCCATGTGGCCCTGTCTTTCTCTCCGAATACGTCGGAGGCGTTTGGTTGGAAAATGTGCCCGGACATCCGGACAAACCTGGAGTCAACATCCTCCGCAAAAGAGCGAGCGACGTTGGGCGGCTTGCTGCGTCACGGCGTCCAGCCGAAGCCGGAGACCGCTCGCGCGAGTATCGCCTTTCTCCAAGTGTGTCCGGATGTCCGAATCGGTTCACCACATGCGTGATGGACCAATGAGACACGAGCTCCGACAGATGTCAGAGCTCCAGTATCTGGATGGTGCCTTGCGGCTAAGGAGCGGAGGCCACTTCCACGGGAGGAAGATTGACCGGACCGGTTTGCTCGATGAAGAGCTGGCCGGCGCGCACGGGAATGTGCGCGTAGGTGTCGACCGGGTGGCCGTTGCGGACGATGAGTCCGCCGTCCACGACCGGGCGCGATACCGTGCCGATGAGCGAGGTCCCGTGGGAGATGACTCCCATAAGATGCTCGTTCAGCGTGACCGTGAGATGGCTCGAGTTATCCGCGAACTCGACCGTCACGTCCCAGTGGAAGGCGCAGGTGCCGGTGCGCGAGGGACAGGTCATCAGATGGAGATACGCGTCGTGGACGCGCGTCCCATTCGCGACAACCGTTCCGCTCACCGTCGGCGATTCGCGGGGAATGCCCCACTCGCCGCCCCAGGGCGTGCTCACGATGTTGCCGAAGTCGTTGTGCCGCGCCACCTCCGGCATGAAGGTGATGCGCAGCGGCACCGAGCGGTAGACATGATGGCTCATGTCGACGGGTGCCGGTGCGGTCGCATGCACGCGGCCGGCCGAACGACCGATGCCGTCGAGCGCATGCCGGATCGGCATCCCGATGTACGGCCAGGCGAACCAGGCCGCCACACCGAGGATCAGGATCCAGACGTACATCCACGGATCGCTTAGGTACTTCGAAAGCTTCTGCATCGCACACTCGTTTCCCGGACCGAAGTCCGTGTGAAGGTACGGGGGAAATCCCCGTTCTCGTTCATCAACCGTTTGATGACCGGGAACGGGGCGGAAGGTTTCAAGCTTCCGCCAGACAGAAGGTGCGTCCAACCGTTCATGTGTCGCTACGACATCGAGGTCGCGTTGCGCGGCGGGTCGAGGTAGCGGATCGCGAGGGACAGGTCGTCGGACGCGTTCGCGTCTTCCGACATGCGCTCGAGCTCCTCGCGCGAGGGGATGCTGTCGCCGAGCGCTTCGCGCCACGAGAGATCCGCCTCGAAGGTGATCATCTCGGGCGTGAGGCCCTCGAGCGCGGCGCAGCCGTGCAGCTTCACGTCGCGCTCGAGCTGCTTGAGCTCCTTGCGCAGCGAGGCTTCGCGGGCCGTCGGCGGTCGGAAGTCCCAGGACGAATCGAGGATCTCGATCGGCAGGGAACCCGACGCCTTGGCGTTGTAAGGAATGGTCGGCAGAGACGTGAGGATCAGCCGTTCGATCGTCTGCATGATGTCACCGTTGGTTGTTGGGTTAGACGCGGAAGACATTCCCGTGCCGCCCACTTCGTTTATCGAGGCTTCGATAAGCGGAGTGGACGGGCGTCGGCACGGTTTGATCCGTAGGCGACGCCGTCAGTGGGAGTTGTAAGGGGTGGGGAGTTCAGGATGGATTGCGGTGATGGGAACCCCGTCCGCATGTTCGCTCGAAGCGAACGGTCGGACATTGGGTTCGGGTGCAATCATGGTTCCTATTCTCTACCCGTCTTCATCTTCGGATCAGGCCGCGCGCGGGATGCGACGGCTCGGACGCTCGAGATCCACGATCGTCTGACGCAGCTCGCTGAGCGAGGCGTCCGGCGCGGGCTCGAGGCCGGTGAGGCTCGCCACGCGGCGGGCCAGCACCTCTTTGCGTTCGTCGGACGTCAGCGCGAGGAAGCGGAACGTGTGCTTGGGCATCCGGATCTCCTGTGTGCGGTTGGTTGAACTCCGCACGTCCGTCACGAAGCCCGAAATCGCGTCAGGCTTCTGGACGGACGTGCGTGAGCACGTCCTTGGAAAGGCCATCCGACCGATTGCTCGGGCGGAAAGATGTAGGGACGAGGGAGAAGCACCGGCCGAAGCAGGTCCTATCTCCGAAGGACAATTCAATTGGGATTGGCAGATTGCTCCGCCGTGCCCAGCTTCGTTGTCCGCATCGCCTGTTCCCATGTTCGGGTTCAGGACGAGGTTCGTCCTCCACATCGCTCCGTCCAACGTTTTGGAGGCGGAAATGGTCCACAGTGGTCCGAAGACCCGCAGATCCGCTCCATCCCTGGTCGAATGTTCCCAGTCGAAACCGAGAACAAACGATTCGGGTTGAAGTTGCTTCGCCTTGCGGCGAGAGCGTCCTCCTCCAAAACGTTGTACGTAGCTGTTGTAAAGATCAGCAGGAGAACTCAAGCGAGTTGAATTCTTTTGCTGATCGACGAATGAGTTTCATTCGTCGTCAGGAGTGGGTTGAAGGTTCGTGGTGGCTCAGCCCGCGAGCTTCTCGCGTCGGCCGAAGGCCGCATCGAGATCGAGCTTGATCGCCGCGTGGTAGCGCGACATCTGCGGGCTCTCGTGGATCGCGGCGCGCTCGCTCTGCTCACGCTCGCGCGTGACCATCTCGAGACGCTTGATCACGCGGCGGATCGACTCCGTGATCACCTGGTAGGGGTGACCGCCGGCCTCGATCGTGCACACGACCACGACGGCCTGCGCGCGCTCGCGGTCCCGCCCTTCGAGGCGATCCGCGGTGCCGTTCGTGAGCGCGTCCTGGATGGACGCGTCGAGCTGCAGCATTGAGAGGAGCTCCGTCGCGTCGATCGCCCGGAACTCGCTCTCGCTGCTCGTGCCATGACGACGCGCGGCGTGGTCGAGGGCAGTCGTGAGGAGCTTGTAGATCGGGTTCTTCTTCAGCGACATGGATCACTCTTCCGTTTCTGTGGTGATTGGCCGATGGCCGTTTGAAGGTCCACCTGAGCGTCCGAATGAATCAGGCGATCGGGTGGACGCCCGGGAGGAGATGGGCGCCGTGCTCATCCTCCCGGGGTCAGTAGTTGGATTTCGTTGAAAGGTTCTCTTTCTTCGATTCGCGAAATCGCGATCGAGTGATGGTTTGGGATACAAACGAGCGTTTGGGGCGGGGCCGCTCAACCCACGTCTTTCACCTGAGCTTGTGCATTCTTTCCCTCGTCTCGGTGTGACAGGCTCGGAATGGAAGTTGCGCTAGATACCTCTCGCTTGTTTCTTCGCCTTTCCGTCAGAGGACTTCGCTCAGTGGCGGGTCTCTCGAGGTCGAGGCAGGGAAAGGTGTGTTGGCCCGGAAACCGGTCCAGCTCGATGGAGACCTTCTCCAGAATCGAACGTGCTAGGATAACACAAATAAGTGGTTTTGTCAAGAGTGCCAAGACAAACTAAAACAGACTAAATTGCCTAGAATTAGGCAATAAATGAAATAAATAATAAAAATGTTTAATCTTAGCCAACAAAATTTGGCTAAGAATGAGGCCTTTTGTGGATAACGTTTTTCAGAAAAACAATATTTGGCTAAAAACAAACATTTTTGACAAAGAGAGCCATTATTCCCATGGCCTTGACGCTCCCTATATCTATTGATAGAATCAGCCCACAACAGCGCGATTTGACAGATGCTTTCCGAGCATCTATCGGACGGTTTCCGGACAACCGATCCACCCATGAGTCACCCCGACCACAATTGAAGCTCCTCCCGTAACCCCCGTTGGGAGGTGTTTTAATGTCCCGTCGCGCTGTCTTTCATTCACGACAACCCCGCCTCGCGCTCTGCGCGGTCACCGTCATTCACCGGCTGCTTTGTCTGCGGTACGACGGTCCCGTGTGGACGTAGGAACGGTGGTTAAGCATCCCCCACATGCCTGCGATGCAATTCCGTCGCCAAGTCCCCAAGGACGCGGAACGACGCTATTTCACGGCTGCGCGCGACGCCATGGCGTTGCCCGAGCTCATCGAGATCCAGAAGACCAGCTACCGCTGGTTCCTGGAAGAAGGAATTCGCGAGTTGCTCAAGGAGATTTCGCCGATCAAGGATTTTATCGGCCGCGATCTTGAGCTGCATTTCGTCGACTACTATTTCGACGAACCGAAGTTCGACGAAAAAACGTCGAAGGCCAAGAACGTCAACTACGAATCGCCGTTGCGCGTGAAGTTGAAGTTGATCAACAAGCGCACCAAGGCGGAAAAAGATTCCGAAGTGTACTTGGGCGATCTGCCGCTCATGACCGACCGCGGTACGTTCATCGTGAACGGCATCGAGCGTGTGGTTGTTTCGCAGCTCGTGCGTTCGGCCGGCGCGTTTTTCGCCGCCGAGCTTTTGCATGGCCGCCGCTACTACGGTGCGAAAATTATTCCGAACCGCGGCGCCTGGCTCGAGTTTGAAACCGACGGCAACAATGTCATCTGGGTGAAGATCGATCGCAAGCGCAAGGTGGCCGCCACGGCTCTCTTGCGTGCTTTCGGTATCGGCCAGAGCGAAGAAATTTCCAAGCTCTTCGCCGATGTCGACGTGCATCCGATGAACAAATACATCGAAGCCACGCTCGCGAAAGACATCTCGACCAACGAAGACGAAGGCTACATCGAAGTCTATAAGCGCATCCGTCCGGGTGATCTCGCGACGTCCGACAACGCCCGCTCGTTGATCCACTCGATGTTCTTCAACTTCGATCGTTACGACTTGGGCACCGTGGGTCGCTACAAGTTCAACAAGCGCTTCAACCTCACGACCGAGCACAACGTCATCTCGCAGGAAGAGAACCGCATTCTCACGAAAGAGGATTTGGTGAACATCATCCGCGAAGTGATCCGTTTGAACGTCTCGCAGGAAGATGCCGACGACGTGGACCACTTGGGTAACCGCCGCGTCCGAGCGGTGGGCGAGCTCGTGCAGTCGCGTTTCCGCATCGGTCTCGCGCGCATGGAGCGCATCGTGAAGGACCGCATGTCCACCATGGACATCGACCAGTTGAATCCGGCCAAACTCATCAACGCCCGCCCGGTGATCGGCGCGGTGCGCGAGTTCTTCATGAGCTCGCAGTTGTCGCAGTTCATGGACCAGACCAACCCGTTGAGTGAGCTCGAACATAAGCGCCGCTTGAGTGCGATGGGTCCGGGGGGACTTACGCGCGAGCGTGCCGGCTTCGACGTCCGCGACGTGCACCGCACGCACTACGGCCGCATTTGTCCGATCGCTTCTCCGGAAGGTCCGAACATCGGTCTCGTGGGTCACTTGGCCTGCTATGGCCGCATCAACGATTACGGCTTCATCGAAGCTCCGTATCGCGTGGTGAAGAACTGGGCCAAGAACGACGGCAAAGACGCCGTGGGTGAAGTGTTGCGCGTCGACGTGAATGACGGCGAAGGCAAATTGGCTGCCAAGGCCGGTACCGAAGTCGACAAGAAGATCGCCGAGAAGCTCGCCAAGGTTTCGATCGACAAGCTTCCGGTAG